>ULQP01030852.1_pt1 | contig 10931 bp, 10 predicted proteins | sample 1954571 | NCBI WGS metagenome assembly ULQP01 (sample SAMEA4835657, study PRJEB28245) | human gut metagenome | biome: gut microbiome; material: fecal sample | place: Denmark | collected 2008 | reverse complement strand
CCTGCCGGTGGGGAGCTATATCCTGCGGGAGAATAACGCGCCGGCCAATTATGTGTCGCTGGAAGATATAAGGTTCCGCGTGAGGGCGGATCTGTACGATAAGGCGCTGGAGCTGACCGTTGAAAACCTGCCCCATGAAAAGGGCATTGCCGTGCTGAAGGAGAGCCCGGACGGAACGCGGCTCAAGGGAGCGGTATTCACGCTGTACAAGGCGGATAACACGGAGGTAGAGAAGGTCACGACGAACAAGGCGGGCGTGGCGCTTTTCACCGGATTGAACCCCGGCAGCTACTACATAAAAGAAACTGCTGCGCCCGAAGGATATAAGCCTTTGGACAAGAGGTTCGACTTTATCATAGACGCAAACGGAGATCTGAGAGGCGATGGCTTCAGCGGCGAAGGGCTGTATACGCTTATCGTAAAGAACAGCCCCCTTGAATACGGCTTTAAGGTAAAAAAGGTAAGCACAAACGATGAAAAGCTCGTACTGCCCGGCGCGGAGTTCCGCATACTTGGGGGCGGCCTGGATAGGACGTATACCACAGGGGCCGATGGGCTTACGGAGCAGATAACGCTCCCCATAGGCGAATATACGCTTACAGAGATGAAAGCGCCGGAGGGCTACGTTATAAACGGAGCGGGGCGGCATATCTCCGTCAAGGCGGACGGCATATACCTCGACGGCGGTAAGCTGGGCGAAGGGGCGGCCATCACCATCCGCAACGCCCCCGTAAACTTTAAGCTCAGGCTCGTCAAAGTGGATGCGGATACAAATCAGCCCCTTGCAAACGTTGCCTTTATCCTGAAGGGAAAGTATGGCGGTACGCATTCCCTTATTACCGGCAGCAACGGCATCACCGATACAATATCCCTTGCGCCAGGGGAATATACGTTGTCCGAGGTAGCCGCGGCGGAGGGCTATGCCATACCCCTGAACGGATGGGGCTTTACCGTAAAGGAGAGCACAGTTCAGCAGGTGACGAATACCAGCGAGGTGACAGAGTGGAACTTTAAACGCGGCCTGCTGACGCTGACATTGAAAAACAGCCGGATATACGGTGGCCTTACCATAGAAAAAACTGACGGCAAGGACGGCAGCGCCCTGGCGGGCGCGGAGTTTACCGTAGCCGGAAGCGACGGTGCGCCGCTGACCTTTATAAAGAATAACGGCAGGTACGAGGCAGCCACAGGCGAGGGCGCATCGAGCACCATAGCTACAGACGCCAACGGTAAGGCTCATATTACAGGGCTGAAGTTCGGAAATTATGCCGTAACGGAAACAAAGGCCCCCGAAGGGTATGTGTTGAAGGGAGACCGCCACAGCATAGCCATAAGCAGGCAGCAGACCGAGGTGACGCTGCGGCTGAAGAATGACAAGGCCATGTACAAGGTCACGGCGATAAAGCAGGATGCGGGCGAAAACGGAAAGCTGCTGGTTGGGGCGGAGTTTACGTTGTACAGCGCGGAGGGCGCTGTTGTGGCAAAGGCAGTAACGGGCTACGACGGCACGGCAGTATTCGAGGTTCCTGAGGGCAAGTATAAGCTCATAGAGACAAGGGCCCCTGCGGGCTACCAGCTTAGCGGCGACTTTGTGCGGGAGATCACCGTCAGCGCAGAGCAGGGAGCGGTGGGCGAATTCAAATATACCTTCAACAACGAAAAGACCAGCTACTCCATAGAGATACATAAGCACGACTCCGAGGATAAGCAGAAAAAGCTTGCGGGTGCGGAATTTGCCGTTACGGATAGCCGGGGCTTTACCAAGACAGTGACGACCGACGCTTCAGGCAAGGCGTCTATTACCGAGCTGCCTTACGATGATTACACTATCCGCGAGATAAAGGCGCCAAAGGGCTATGCGCTGAGCGATAAGGAGTACTCAGTAAAAAAGACAGAGCTTGTCCATGGCAGCCCCGTAGTTATTGAGGCGGCAAACAAGTATATACTGGGCAGCGTGACCATTAAAAAGGTAGACCACGAGAACCCCGAAAAGCTCCTTGAAGGGGCGAAGTTTAACGTGACGGATGAAAATGGCAGCCTGCTCAAGTGGAAGGCGGAGGGCAGCGTATACACGCCGTATGAGAGCGGTAGCAGCGTAATAACTGCGGGCCGGATAACGCTTAAAGAGCTGCCGGAAGGCACATATACCCTTACCGAAATCGACGCGCCCAGCGGCTACGCTATACTGGACGGCAGCAGAACCTTCACTATAACCGAGGCGAATATGACGGCGCCGCTTGAAATAAAGGTAGAAAATCTGCTTAGGCGTACGGCGGTAGGCTTCATAAAGGTGGATAAAAACAACAAGGAGCTGCGCCTTGCGGGCGCGGAGTTCACCCTCTACAGGATGAATGGCGAAAAGCAGGGCGAAGTTGTGGCAACGGGAGTGACCAACAGCAACGGCCTCGTGACATTCACCGAGCTCACGATGGGCAGCTACCGGGCTAAGGAAACAAAAGCGCCAAAGGGCTATAAGCTTTGGAACGCCCCCATAGACTTTACCGTGGACGAATACGGGAAGGTAAGCGTAGGGAGCACCGAGCTAAAGCCGGAGGGTCTTGTATACACCGCCATGATAACCAACACCGCAGAGGAAAAGGAGATAACCCTGAAGAAAGTGTCGGATACCGGCGAGGCGCTTACGGGAGCCACATTCAGGCTGAGCGGCGAAAAGAGCTATATACTTACCACCGGCAGCGACGGTACGGTAAAGATTAGCCTGCCATACGGCGATTACATACTGGAGGAAGTAATAGCTCCGGACGGGTATGTGCTCAGCAGCGAAAAGCAGACGATGAACCTGAGCGACTCAGGATTAAAGCTGAACGGCAAGGCTGTATCAGGGTTTACGGTCACGCTGAAGAATCAGCCCGTGACATTCGCCCTGACGCTGCATAAGCGGGATGCCTCTACGGGCAAGGCGCTATCCGGTGCGACGTTCAAAATAACCGGCAACAGCTACACAAAGACCGTTACCGCGGATGCGTTAGGCAATACCGAGACCATAAAGCTCAGGCCGGGGACCTACGGCATAACCGAAACGGCAACGCCCAGCGGATATATAAGGCCTTTGGGCGGATGGACGCTCACTGTGGAGCGTGATGGGGACATGAGCGTATCCGGCAACGGCGCTTACATATCCTTGGGCAATACAGTGGTGCTGACGGTGGACAATATATCCAATCAGCCTTGCGCTACACCGACCCAGCCCCCCTGCTCAACGCCGGGCTCAGGCAGCACGCCTAATCCCGCTGGGGGGGCAGGTAAGACGGGCAGCATAGGCAAGACCGGCGAGCTGGGCGGAGATATACGGCTGCTGTGCGGCGCGGCAATGATGCTGTTGTCTTTCACGGGACTGTTGGCGCTCCTGATAGCCGATGGCCGGAAAAAGCAAAAGTATATGATAGGCATGTAGCGGCGTACCGCGGTTAGGACGTTTGAGAACTGTATAAACAAAAACAGCCTGGATATGGTACGGCGTATGACCGTCCAGCCCAGGCTGTTTTCAAGTAAGTAAAGATTATAATGGACGGCACGTGACCGAAAGGTGAGGGCGCTGCGAAAGCTCCAAAAGATCATGAATTCGCTTTATTCTCTCATCAGCGCGTCCACGAGGGTCTCTATGGATATGCTGCCCATGCCGCCAAAGGTTTGCAGCATATGGCCGGATAGCAGCGTAAAGAACAGCTCTGCCCGCTCACCCAGTATCCCGGCGTTGCGGGATTGCAGCTTCAGCGCGCCCAGCTCCAGCATCAACCGCCACTTTTGCTTGTACTCCGTCATGAGCTCGCGTATAGGGGTATCTTCGCTGGCGCATTCGGCGCACAGTACGCAGTACAGCCGCGCGTTGTGCCCGTCTGCCATGAGACTTTCAAACAGGCGAATGAGCGCCGGGCGGAGGGCTTCCTCCCGGTTCAGACCGTCTACCCAGGAGAAAAGTATGTCCGTCATATGGCAGAGACAGTCATCGGTTATGGTGACGATAAGTTCGTCCTTGGTGGAATAGTAGTAATAAAGTGTGCCCTTGCTCAGCTTTGCTTCGGCTGCGATATCGCCAAGGCTGGTGCCGTGGATGCCCTTTTGTGTAAAGAGGGAGGATGCGGTATACAGTATAGCGTCACGTACAGACGGAAAATCCCCGTGTTTGCGCGGCATATGCGTCCCTCCTTCCGGTAAGCCCAAATATCGGCCTTTTGACTGACAATATATAAATTATACAATACGGGAAGTGCGCATACAAGTTCAATATTGCAAAAATAAAAAAAGCGGGGAAATCCCTGCTTTTTTTATCTGTTGCAATTAGTTCATGCCATAGCGCTTCTTAAAGCGATCCACGCGTCCGCCGGTATCTACCAGCTTCTGACGGCCGGTAAAGAACGGGTGGCACTTGGAGCAAATTTCAACCTTGAGCTCACCCTTGACGGAACCGCTCTTGAAGGTCTCACCGCAAGCGCAACGAACGATGCTCTCACCGTAATTGGGGTGGATATCCTTCTTCATCGTGTTATCCTCCTGTATTTGCTGGGCGCAGGGCGATTAGCCGCCCTCCTGCTGCATGCGGGCATATACAACCCGAACGAAGTTATTATATCTTATACTGCGGTGCCGGTGCAAGTACTATTTTGATATATTCGGGCTTTTTTTATAAATGAACCCGACCGAGACCGGGGTACGGAGTGCCGCGGTTTATTTGTTGAAGGTCTTGCCTGTGGTGAAGCCGTCCTTCTCATAGGCGCTGTTCCATGCCCGTATCTTGGCGACGAATTCCTTGTTGTTTTCCGTCTTCTCAAGCATGGCGATGAGCTGCTCGGTAATCTCCGCGGGATTGCCGTTGCCCAGCATCTTGCGTATGATGTACACTGCGTCCATTTCGTCTGGGGAGAGAAGCAGGTCATCCCGGCGGGTACCGCTCTTGTAGATGTCTATGGCAGGGAATATGCGCTTTTCGGAGAGCTTGCGGTCAAGGTGTATCTCCATGTTGCCTGTGCCCTTGAATTCCTCATAAACTATATCGTCCATGCGGCTGCCGGTCTCGATGAGGGCGGTAGCGATTATGGTTAGGCTGCCTCCGTTTTCGATGTTGCGGGCAGCGCCGAAGAAGCGCTTGGGCTTATGCAGCGCTCCCGGATCCATACCGCCGGAAAGAGTCTTGCCGGTGGCGGGGATAGTAATGTTGTAGGCGCGGGTGAGACGGGTTATGGAGTCTATGAGGACTACCACGTCCTTGCCCTGCTCCACCAGGCGCATAGCGCGCTCCTGCGCCATTTCGGCTACGCGGGTATGATGCTCGGGCAGCTCATCAAAGGTGGAGTACAGTACCTCACCCTTTATGCTGCGCTGCATATCCGTTACCTCCTCGGGCCGCTCGTCTATTAGCAGCACTATAAGGGTAACGTCGGGATAGTTGTTGGTTATTCCGTTGGCTATGTTCTTGAGCAGCGTAGTCTTGCCGCTCTTGGGCTGGCTGACGATAAGGCCGCGCTGGCCCTTGCCTATGGGGGCTATGAGGTCTACCAGGCGAATGGCCAGATTCTGGTCCTTTGCGCCGGTGCCGTCGTCATATTCCAGAGTGAGACGCTCATTGGGGTATATGGGCACAAGCTCCTCAAAGGGCTTACGCTTCATGGCCTCCTCGGGATCAATGCCGTTTATGGCTGTTATGTACAGCAGCGCGAGAAAACGCTCGCCCTCCTTGCTTGGACGGGTCTTGCCGGTGACGAGATCGCCTGTGCGGAGGCCGAAGCGGCGTATCTGGGCGATGGAGACGTATATGTCCTTGTTGCCCGGCAGATAGTTGTCGCTGCGGAGGAAGCCGTAGCCATCGGGCAGAACTTCGAGTACGCCTTCGCAATCGCCGCATTCTCCGCCCTCGAGAAGGCCGGGAACTGCGGGATTGCTGGTGCCGTATTCTTTGTTGTAGTAGCCCTCGGGACGGTCTGGTCTGCGGAAGCTTTCCTCGGACTGCTGCTCATAGGCGGCCTGATAGCTCTGCTGCTGATAGCCCTGCTGGTAGGAGGGCTGCTGGTAGCCCTGCTGGGAATAGTCCCTGTTATAAGAAGGCTGATAACTCTGCTGGGAGTAGTCCCTGTTGTATGCCTGATAGCCCTGCTGCTGATAACGGTTCTGATTGTAGCCGTATCCCTGCCGCTGCTGATAATTCTGTTGATAGGGTTTGCGGTACTGCTGCTGATAGCCCATCTGACGGGGCTGCTGTGCCTGATACGCAGGTACATACTGAGAGCGGGGCTGTGCAGGAGCTTCGTGCAGAACGTCGCTGTGCCGCACGTGTGCTTCCTCAGATGGCTGTTCTGCGGCCTGTATTGGCTGCCCGGATGCAGGGACGGCGGGCTGTGGAGCAGGCTGGGCTTCGAGCTGGGGAGCCGGCGGCTCAGCTGGCTGCTGCACCGCGGAGGGTATCGCTCCGCCGTTCATTATGATGTCCACAAGCTCGTTCTTGCGGTATTTTGTGAGTGACTTTACGCCCTGAAGCTTGGCGATCTCCCTGAGATCATTCAAGCTCTTTTCCTGAAGCATTTCTCTGGTCACTGTGGGGGTACTCCTTTCGACATATGGCATAAAAATTTATAAAAAACCACGGAATTAGCTATAACTTTCATTTGCTGATGCAGCAAAAAGCCGCATACCGATAGTATTACCAGAAAGTGGAAAAATATAATCACTGTTTTTCTTTCTGCCTGGCCTGGATCTAATCAATGAAAAAGCTATGCTGATACAATTGGTTTTATCCGGGAAAACATATAATATCATAATAATAGTATATTCCAAAAAGAAAGCTGTCAAGCGTTAAAAGACATAAATTAACTTTATATTCACAAATGACAAAAAATGCCTGTTTTTTTATGGTATCGGCAAATTTTCCATAGAGCTTTTGCATATATATCTATGAAAGTTTCACAAGGGGGTAAAGCAAAAATGCAGGATCAGCGGCTGCTGGAAGGCGGAAGGATACGAAGCCATTCCATACACATAGACGACAGGCGGCTCATTAGCGTGACAGGTGTAAAGGACGTGGACAGCTTTAATGAACAGTTCGTACAGCTTCTTACGGAAGCGGGAGAACTGAGAATAGAGGGGGCGGATCTGCACATTACAAAGCTGAACCTGGACGAGGGGCAGGTAATGCTGGAAGGGGAGATATCCGCGCTTGAGTACGCCGAAGGAGAAGAGAGAGGAAGCCTGCTGGGAAGGATATTCAGATGAGGGAGCTGTTCCCGCCGGGAGAGCTGACCGAGTTTGCCGGATTTGTTGCGGCGGTTAACTGCGGGCTGGTAATAGGAATTATGTATGATCTGTTTGCGCTGCTGCGAAAGCCGTTCAAAAGCGCGGTGACAACGGGAATTATAGACCTGCTTTATTATGCCGCCGCTATGGTTCTTGTGGCGCTTACGCTGCTGTATATAAATTGCGGCACGCTGCGGCTGTATCTTTTTGTAGCGATAGCATTGGGAATATACCTGTATGCACGTTTCCCGGGAAGGCTCATAAGGGCGAAAAAAGCGAAGAGGGCAAAATTTACAAAAAAACAGTTGCGCTGATGTTATATATGCATTAGGATAAGTAGTAAGTAGAAGTATCTCCGGAGCGAGCGGTCAAAACTTTGAGCAGGACGCACAGGTAATGGCAAAGAGGGTAAGAAAACGGAATAAAAAGCGTATGCGGGCGTTTGCCGTGGGTTTTGTGGCGCTTGCATTTATAATCGCGGCCGTGCTCATATCCCAGCAGAAAAAGCTGGACGCTATAGCCGAGGAGCAGGCGCAGCTTCAGGAGGTAATAGCGGCGCAGAACGAGGAAAAGGCCCGCCTCGAGTACATGATAGAGTACAGCGGCAGCGAATCCTACCTCATACAGTACGCCCGTGAAAAGCTGGGCTACGTAAGGCCGGACGAGATAAAGTTCGATATTGACGGAAATAAATAACCTATATAGCAAAAGAGAACGGCATAGCCGAGCGTCTTACGACCACCCGGATATGTGGACCGCTCTCTTTTTTTATATTATTTGATATCCAACTCCGGCGGTATATCTATTTCATCTGAAACATACTTGCCATTCTTTTTGCGCTGGCGCACGCATTCCGTAAGCAGATATTCTATCTGGCCATTTACAGAGCGGAAGTCGTCCTCTGCCCATGCGGCTATAGCGTCATACAGCTTTGAGGAAAGGCGAAGGGGTATCTGCTTTTTATCGCTCGCCATATAAGGGACTCCTTAATACAGGCTGCCGGAGTTTACTACGGGCTGGGCGTCGTGGTTGCCACAGAGCACCACGAGGAGGTTGGATACCATGGCGGCCTTACGCTCGTCGTCAAGGTCGACTATTCTGTTTTCGCTGAGCCTCTCCAGGGCCATCTCTACCATGCCAACGGCGCCGTCAACTATCATCTTTCGTGCGTCTATGATAGCCGAGGCTTGCTGCCGCTGGAGCATGACCGCGGCTATTTCCGGAGCATAAGCAAGGTAGGTTATGCGGGCTTCGAGTATTTCTATACCGGCTTCAGATACCTTATCCTGTATTTCGTCTTTTATGCGAGCCGCAACGACTTCGCTGGAGCCCCGAAGGCTGCCTTCGTCGGCAATGCCGTCACCGGTGGTGTCCACATTAGGGGCGATATCGTAGGGATAGATGCGAACGATGTTGCGAAGTGCGCTGTCACACTGAAGGGAAAGATATTCCTTGTAGTTATCCACGTTGAATACCGCCTTTGCTGTATCCACCACCCGCCACATGACCGCTATGCCGATTTCAACAGGGTTGCCGAGACAGTCGTTTATCTTCTGGCGGTTGTTGTTCAGGGTCATTATCTTGAGGGATATTTTCTTTGTTGGTATATCTATAGAGACATCGGCTCCGCCGGAGGACTGCTTTGCGCCCAGAACCTTTACGTCGCCGCTCTGGTTGAGCTTTGTGCCCGCTGCCGGGTTCACGGCTGTGCAGAAAGGGTTTACAAAGTAAAAGCCGGAGTTCTTAAGGGTACCGACGTATTTGCCGAACAGCGTAAGGACAAGCGCCTCTTGAGGCTTTAGCACCTTAAGCCCGAGGAAGAATATCCAACCGAAAACAAACCATACGCAGCTGATCAGGGTAAGAGGCAGTATATCATACGAAATCCCGAATATGAAAAGAACTACAGAAGCCACATATACGAGCACCAGCAAGAGCAGGACGACCATTCCGTTCTTTCGATTATTGAGCGTTTTTTCAGTCATCACAATCAATCTCCTATCTGTTTGATATCTATATGATATCAAACAGCGGAGCGAGTGTCAACCGCACAGCGAAAAAAAGCGGCTGATGCGCCGCTTATCTTTGTCCGCCGGTCAAGTGCAGTATGGCCTCAAGCACTGCACCGCCCATGGCCAAGGACTTGTCCGAACAGGAGAAGCAGTGTTCGTATTCGCAGCGGGGATCGACGTCGGCGCACTTCATGCCCTCGGCAGCGTAGAAGCCGTCCGGCAGCAGGCCACGGAGGGTGCCGTCTATTTGAGCTTTTACTTCTTTGCCGCCGACGATAGCCACCGTCTCCTGTGCCTTCACCCTGTCGCCTATGGCGTGTATGCAGTGGAACACGCCACAGGCAGGAGCGTGCATCACGCGCTCGGCGCCGCGCCCGGCTATTATGCCGGGTATGCCGGTGTTGGGTATGGGGCTCTGTCCCTTTTTATAGTATACTCGGCCCATGTAGTGACCCCTCTTTGTCTCTACTGCGGCATGGCAGTCCGTGCCCACTGTAAAGCCGGGGCCGAGGGCTATGACGACAGGGGCGTCAGAGATGGATGTTCCTGTGTTGCGCTTGGCGATTATGGCGTCCACCATTGCGTCCGGGCAAAGAGTAAGCGCGGTGCGGCCGGTCTCGTCAGCCAGTATGGGTATATTTCCCTGGGTTATTACAGCCTTTGCGGTTTCGGCATCCGGAACAAGTACGGCAGTTATGCTTTCAACCCTGGCTGTACCGTGATACATGGCCTCGGAGAAAGCTACGGAGCGGCGTATCGCGCTGGGCTTCGCAAGATCCGTCATCACTATATCCATGCCCGCGCGTTTTAAGCGCACTGCAACGCCTGTGGCCAGATCCCCTGCGCCCTTTATCAGTACCAGCATAAAATACCCCTTTGATATATGATGACAGCGTTAGCTTGAATATATTAAAATTGTATCATTCCAACATAACCGTGTCAAATAGTGAAGAAAATATTACATATTTGAAAAAACGCATGTGTATGGGGCTTAAGGTATGGAAATACGGAGGCTTTGGTGATATGATTTTTGCAGCAGGAGATAATAATATTATTAAGTAAATAAGAGCAATATAAGGAGGGACCGGAAATGGCATTTTTTGACAAGATCAATTCCATAGCCAAGAACGTGGGCGACAAGACGGGCGACGCCATCGAAATGGCGAAGATTAACGCGAGGATAGCTTCCGAGCGCAGCGCTATGAACGATATTTACAGACAGCTGGGAGAGGCGTACTATGCTCATCGCATTAACGGCGGCGAGGGCGAGCCCGCGGAAGCTGCTGCGATGTATTCCCAACTGGACCAGCGCACGGCGGCCATAGACGAGGCTCAAAAGCAGATAGTGGCCATAAAGGCCGAGGGCGAACGAAGGGCGGCGGAAGCCGCGGCGGCAGAGGAAGCTGCCTCCGCGGTCAAAACGCAGACGAGCGTGCAGCCCGGCATTCCCGTGCTTGATACCGGCATGCCTGCGGAAGGGCAGAGCGTGAAATGTTCCCAGTGTGGCGCTAACCTTAACGCAGACGCGAAGTTTTGCCCTCAGTGCGGCACCAGGATAGAGCCCCCCGTACCTGAAGCCGCCGATGCTCCGCAGAGCAGGGTATGCCCCGGCTGCGGTGCGGAGGTTGCCCAGGGAATGAAATTTTGCAGCCAGTGCGGGGCAAGGGTTGAATAACG
>ULQP01012731.1_pt1 | contig 10956 bp, 14 predicted proteins | sample 1954571 | NCBI WGS metagenome assembly ULQP01 (sample SAMEA4835657, study PRJEB28245) | human gut metagenome | biome: gut microbiome; material: fecal sample | place: Denmark | collected 2008 | reverse complement strand
TCTAATTCCGCATTCAAGTCTTCTAATGCAGCTGATGTTTTGGATACATTTTCTTTTGCGAAAGTAAGATCTTTATTTGCCTGATCCAAAGCCTTTTTAGCTGATTCTTTATTTATATCCCAATTTTCAATATTGTTTGTGAATGTATCTATCTTTGTTTGAATAGAAGATACAGAATTCTTGGCATCCTTTAATTTAGCTTCCACCTGCTTTTTAGCTTCTTCCTTTTCATGCACAACATTCAAAGTATCATTCAATGCCTTTTCAGCATCTGCTTTCGCACTACTCTTTTGATCCACTACATTCTGAGCATCAACCACATGATTTTGTTCTTGATCCACTGCATCCTTCTTAGCAGAAGAAGCCTTTTCTAATTCAGCCTTCGAACGATTTAGTGTAGACAATTGATTCTGTAAACCAGAAAGTGTATTCTTTTTAGAATTCAATAATGCCAATGTCTGTTTTAATAAAGTATCATCCTTAGTCGTTGAGCTAGATGCATTCTTAAGTGCATCCTGTAAAGCTTTATGTTGAGAATCTACAGATTTCAAGTTGTTGTAGTAGCTATTGAAGGATTGTTCAAATTCATCAATCGTCATCACAGTATCTTTATCTTCCTGATATCCAAATTCCTGTGCATATACACCATTCACTTTTTGAAGTGCAAATCCAGTCGTTTCATCCTCTGGATTCATAATATTTAAGTAGTGGCCTACTTCAGAAAATTTATGATTTCCAGATTCAAACTGTTTCTTTTCATAGTCATACCATCCTCTAAATGGACTACCTGAAGTGTTCGCCTCACCATATCCCCACGCAAGATTTTCTGAATATCCATATACACTTGAGTGATTTCCTTCTACCTGTGCATAGTTGGCATTCACCTGTGCAATCGCCATTGCGGCCATACTTACTTTTGGAGTGGATAAACCATTCTGTTGACGAAGCTTGTCATATTCTTTTAAATAATCAATACTTGCCTTCATATTATCTAAGCTTGTCGCATCTCCAGCTTGACCCATATGTGTATAGGAAGCTAAATCTGCTCGAGCCTCAGAATCATTGTTCACATCAAAGATATGTTTAATATCGTCGTAGCATCCTAATGATTCATAATATCCTTGACTTCCTGTTTCTAATCGATTCAAATCCGTCGCATACTTCGATTCAAAATCCACAAGATTTTTCTTAGCCTGATCCAAAGGAGACATTGTCGAATTATAATCATTCAATGCCTTATCACAATCCGACTGCGCTTGATTCACTTCATTTTGAGCCGTATTAATCTGACTATTCAACGAAGTGATTTCCTTATCCTTTGCCTCAATCTCTTTCTTGTTCGCATCATAGTCTGCATAAACTTTTTCAAGTGCTGCTTGAGCACTTTCCAAACCACTTTTCGCAGATTCTAATTCACCAGATGCATGATCATAGTTAGTCTGGGCACTTTGGCTTGCCACTACTGCTGCATCATATTCAGCTTGTGCTTGTGCAAGAGTAGACTGTAGTGTTGAAGCTGTATTTTGTGCAACAGCCAAATCAGCTTGGGCCGCCTCTAATTCGGCCTTGGCATTTTCGATGCCATTCTCATCATTATATTGGTCTACAATTGCTTGTTTTTCCTGTACAATACTTTCTTTTACAGAAACATCCTGCATAGCTGCATTATAGGCATTAGTCGCTTCATTTACGGCTGCTTGCTTCAAATCTACATCTGCACTAGCTGCTTGTAGCTCATTGTTTGCGGCATCACTATTTTCTTTAGCTGCAGCAAATGTATCCTCAGCCGCTTCTTTTTCGGTTTTCGCATTTTCTAATGAAGCTTTTAAATCTGCTACTTCTCCAAAGGAAGCAAGTTTATCCTGCAATTTATTTAATTCTTCTTTTTTAGAATTCAAATTCTTCTGGGCTTGATCCAATTCTTCACTCGCTCTTTGACTTTCACTGATTTTCACATCCAAGTCGGTTTTCGCCTCTTTGATCTGTGATTCTAAGCTATTGATTTCATCCATCAAAGGCTGTAATTCCTTCATGATCGAATCATAGGCTGCCTGATAGTTTTGTTGAACCAACTGATTCATTTCACCTTGTTTGGATTCAATAATTTCTACTTGTTTACTGGCAACGCTAACTTGTCCTTTAGCACTATCCAAAGTCAATGTCTTATCTTCCACATCCCTCTTTGTATCATGAAGCTTCGCTTCTAAATCATCCTTTTTATTTGTCTCAATCTTCGCATAGCTTACATGCACCTCGTCTGCACATACATTTACCATTGTTGCGCTTACTCCCTGTAAAGCTGTCATTCCTGCGATTGCACTCATCAAAATCTTTTCACTGTTTTTCTTCATAATTTATTTCCCTCTATCTTTCTTTCATCCTTACTTGTATAAACTTTCTAAAAAATTAACCTACGCCATTTGAACATAACTATTATTTGCGCATAACGAATTAAAATTCGGTATATACTGGTTATCTTGATCCACGCATCTTGCGACTACCTCATATCGTGTACACTCAATATATTGTTCGGATTTCTCATCACATTCATGGCATCGAAATAACACAGGATACTGAACGGTTCTTTCACAAACTGCTCCCTTCACAAAAACACGATCCTTTTGATGAATATGTTCCTTTATAGATTCAGCCACATCCTTATATCCATGCACTCTAACTAAGTTATAGCGTTCTGTGCCCCCTCTCGTTTCTTCATTCAATGCACGATTCAATTCTTCCTGCGCCTTCATAGGACGATTAATCACCAATGAAATCAAAGCACGATTCTTCTGTTGAACAATTGGATTTGGGATCACTCCCGAAAATACAGCGCTATTGATTCCTTCTGAATCTGGTAAAAATGTTCCTGGTGATACCTCAAATTCATACATAACAACATCCGAATGTATCACACGTTTTGTGCGCGTACTTTCTTTTCCACAATGCGGACACGTGATAACTGTGGTCTCATTACACTCAAATGAAATCAATCGACCATTTCCTAGAAAATAATCCCCAACCTTAACACGATCCATTGCCTTAGCAATCAAGCTTGGTTCAATAATCAAACACTTAATACGCTCAAACTTATAGATATCATTACGATTGACATCCAACACAATCTCCAATGCTTCCTTGTAATATGAATCATTACATACTCTTGGCTCTTCAGCCACAATTCCACCAATCTTACACTTATTAATACTCATAATCCTATTCCTCCTTATCAAAGCATCTCATGTGCCTCGTTACATCTCTATATGTAGGTAAGCAAACAGAAATTAACCAAAGCGTAAAAAAAAAAAGGAACCCATATTTTAAGTTTCGCTAAGTTTCATTTTTGGCATGTAGACGATCAAAATCTCAATTGAATATCATTAGGAAAAGCACTAAAAACCTTTAATCATCGGCTTCAAGGTACTTTTCTTAAAATAGAAAATGGTGAATTTAAGTTTCGCTAAGTTTCATTTTTGGCGTGTAGACGATCAAAATCTCAATTGAATATCATTAGGAAAAGCACTAAAAGCCTTTAATCATCGGCTTCAAGGTGCTTTTTTAAAAATAGAAAAATGGTGAATTTAAGTTTCGCTAAGTTTCGTTTTTGGTGTGTAGATGATCAAAATCTCAATTGAATATCCTTAGGAAAAGCACTAAAAGCCTTTAATCATCGGCTTTAAGGTACTTTTCTTAAAATAGAAAATAGTGAATTTAAGTTTCGCTAAGTTTCATTTTTGACGTGTAGATAATCAAAATCTCAATTGAATATCATTAGGAAAAACACTAAAAGCCTTTAATCATCGGTTTTAAGGTACTTTTTTTACGCATAAAAACCAAACATATCAATCCTCCGTTTTTACTAATTATAGTATGGATTCTTTCGATTAATCATTCATTTTATGAATATCCATTCTTTAATTTTCATATTCTATATAATTGAACAAATAAAAAAGTTCGTTCATTTTAGCGCTCTACACTTGACTCTGCTAATAAAAGAACTATACTATAGGTGTATTAAGAAATAAGAAGTACACAGGAGGTGTTAGATATGCGTTACTATCCAGTATTTGACAATTTATTTGATGATTTCTTTACAACAGATTCACAAGGAACTTCTTCAGTTATGAAGACGGACATTGTAGAAAAAGATGGAAATTATGAATTATCCATTGAGGTGCCAGGTGTTAAGAAAGAAGATATCCAGATGGAATTGAAGGATGGATATTTAAAAGTAACAGCTTCTCACAACACGAATAAAGAAGACAAAGATAGAGAAGGTCGTATCATTCGTCAAGAACGTGTTAGCGGATCTTATTCTCGTTCATTCTATGTCGGAAATGATGTTCGCACAGAAGATGTTAAAGCCTCTTTCAATAATGGAGAATTGGTTGTCACAGTTCCAAAAGAAGCACCAAAGAAAGTTGAAGAAAACAAATTTATTCCTATTGAATAGTCGGTAATAAACCGGCTATTTTTTTATTTCAAGATTAAACAAGTATATCGATTGATTACATATAATTCACATAAACCATTTTTTTGTTTTAAACTACCGTATCTGAATTAATATTATAAACGTTCTCTATATTCTTAGTATATAATGGTACTATAGTATGAATCGAGGGACTTATTATGTCATATTTTAACCATAATCAAGATTTATTTGACGAGACCCTTTTAAACTTATACGATGAACAATTCAAGTATTCAACTTTCAAAGCACTGATTTCCAATAAAAATAATGAGGCAGACAAGTTAATGAATCATATTTTTGAATCAATAAGCCAAGAAGAAGATAATGATGTAAAGTTTGTTGTTGATTTATCAGATGAAATGAAAGAAAAGTATAAACAAGGGTTACTTAAATTCGATAAAGGAAAAGATGGTAAGCTATATGCTCAACTAAGAGATGAAAACAATCGATACGGCAAAAAGTTAAACATCAAAGAAGACATTAAAGAAAGTGATTTAATTATTGCGAGTCAACTAGATATGATTACCGATGTATTAAATGAAATCGTTGATACATTATAAAATGTCGAAGAGTGTATACACAATGTTCTTTTAGACTTACATAACGATCGTGTTGGTTTGTATTATAGTGGATTAGTCTTATATCTAGAAGCACTTCAAGCTTTAGATGATTCACTTAAAAATGTATTGATTGCTCAATCTTTAAAATCACTCAATGATGCACAAGCACAAATCATTCAAGAATTTAAAGCGGATATTTTCTATCTAAAATCGCCTGAGTTTCTAAAATCTAAAAAGAAAAAACATGATGTATTAGTAGAAAAGATGCAAAACATACATGAATGTTATCAAACAATTAATAGAATCATTAGTTTAAAGGCCATGATCTATTTTGATAACAATCAATTATCTTCTATGATGATGGTTTGCACGGAATATCAAAGATTTATAGATGCAGTCATTAAACCTAATAAAGGCTTTTTGATTGAATGTGATCCAAGAGATGACAAGTTAATCAATGGTATTTGGGAGAAAAGAGCTAAATCATTAACACAATGTAAAAAAATTCAAACACAATTAAGAAATAATACCTTATTCATAGGTACGGAGGAAAAATCACATGGATTCAAGAAAAAAAGCATGTCCTAATGAACTATGCAAAACTTACAAGAACAAAAAATTTAATTCTAAAATCAACTATTGTCCAGAATGTGGTAAAAAATTAATTTATGTATGTAAATCACATAAATGTTATAAGCCATTAGATGAAACACAACCTCAACACGAATATTGCAGAGAATGTGAAGCAAACCGTCAAGATAGGCATGATAAAGCAGTAGCTTTGGCTAAAAAAGGTGGAGGTGCTTTGGCAGCTGCAGTCGTTTTTCCAGCAGTTAAAGTAGTTGAGAAGAAAGGTGGTTTATTGGCAAAAGAAGTTGCAGGAAAAGGTATGGATGTTGTTATAAATGTTGTTAAGAAAAAAATTTAATAAGCGAAGATAAGGATGCTATAAAAATGAAAAAAATAATAATTTTCTTCTTATCTATATGTTTGGTAATCCCTAATATTTATACAGTGAATGCCAAAGAAGACGTAATAGCTAATGAAGAAACAGAAGATTTTACACTTTGCGAGTTAGGTGGATATTTATATAGCTTTACCAAGTCAAGTGCCAAACTTTTTGACGAAAGAAAATTTTCATAGTCTGGAGAAAACGGCTTTGCCGCTGAAAACGCAAACACTTTATATGAAGGTTTCAAAGGGATAAATACTAAAGTAGTTGGTGGAGATAATGCACCAAACGGAGCTGATAGAATCATCATAAATAAAGATTTATCAATCACGCAGATTCAAGATAAGTATTTTAAAACGGCATCAGAAAGCGTGGGTGATGCCTTTGAAAATGGAACATATCGCTACATGGATTCCCAAGGAAAACCAATGTTATTAGAAATACCAAAAGATCAATATGCTAAAGCTGTTGAATTAATGGAAAGCCGAATTGAAAAAGGCAAACAAACAGCTGCACCAGACATCGTTCTACAATTAGCTGATTTATATCACGCACCAGAACTATGTAACTATCACTGTACACACAAATGTGAAATTGGACAAAAATACATTCCCAAAGTAGACGTACAAGATTTACCAAGCATTGTATTAAGTACAGTCGCAACACTCAATGAAATCCAACCATTAGTAAATCGTTTGATTCAAATCACAATGGACGGAAAAATATCAGACGATGAAATTCCAGACTTCGCTCTAATCAGCACAAAACTAGACGAAATCTCAACTGCATCTGACGTATTAAGATTATGGATTGAAAAGACAATCCAAGTAAACAAACTAAATGGAACATTATTCTATGAAGAAGTAGATAAGTTAAAAAAATAAGCAAATTCGAATTTGAATTTGCTTTTTAATATACTATTTAAAATAAGAAATATGGAGTCCCTCTTCCAAATACTCTACATCAAGATCAGGATATTTATCATTAAAATAATTCACCATGTTTTTTAATCCACCAATTTCACAACCCGCATGATTTACTACAATCATAGGCAAATCATTATCAATGGCATATTGAGCATCCTTATAATTTGTGATTCCATCATCCGCAACAATCACAACGTCTGGATTGAATTCTAACATTTCAAAGATATCTGTTCCAGCACCCGTACCAATAGCTAAATGAGATACTTCTTTATTTACATTTCCAAAGACATAAACTCCCTCTTCACCATCAGACTTTAATACATTTGAAACATGTTTAGCCAATTCTGAAACGGTTTGTTTAGGAATAATCGCATGCTGATAATACGAATTGATTGCTCTATCCTTAAAATCAAAGCCAAGCTTTTTGGCCCACACATCACTCACACCATAATTTGGAATAGAATCCCAAACATCATGACAACGATAGACACAAATATTACCCTTACGCAATAATTCTTTTTTATGTTCAACAGACTCAATCAATTTTGTTTCTATATGAGTCCCCATAGTATAGAAAATATTCTCATGAGAAATAATAAAGTTAATTCCCTTTTCCAATGCCTGTTCAATCACCCTATTTGTAGCCACCCAACAAACACCAATCTTCTTTACTTCTTGATCATCATCCCCAAACAAATTACGATCCCGAGTACAACGATTCCAACGTACCCAAGTACCCTCTTGTTTTAGAATTTCAATTACATCTTTAATCTTCATGATTTTCAATCCTCTCAATAATTTTTCCAGCTGATGATTCACATCATCAAAATCATCCGCCATAGCCCCTTTATCAATTAAAGAATAGATATTTTTGTTACTGTATCAATTGACATCAAATCCTGAAACAATTCGTTTTTATGGTCAATCCACCTATTATTTGTATCAAAAGTCAATAAATCTAGATTCTTATCAATTTTTATTTCATTGACCTCTATACCATACTTCTCAAATATTTTATATATTTCATCTTTGTTAGAAACAATATTAGTCTGAATCAATACATTAGGATGATCAATTTGATTGAAGAAAGGATAATGAAATATCTTTTGAAGAACGACTAGAAATAATGTCGCAAAAACACCAATAAAAATCAATCCAGCACCAATACATGCAGCTATGCCAGAAGTAGTCCACATTCCAGCTGCTGTGGTAAGCCCTTGAATCAAATCATCTTTCACAAAGATTACGCCAGCACCAAGAAATCCAATCCCACTAACAATTTGTGCTGCCACTCTAGCTCCATCCGCCGTCGACACATCAAAAAACGCATATTTAGAAATAATCATAAACATTGAAGATCCTAGTGCAATAATCGCATGTGTTCGAATGCCGGCCGATTTATTTCGACTCGTCCTTTCATAGCCAATGGCACAACCACATAAAGTAGCCAACACGATACGAAATATCCAATTTAAATATTCTAGTTCTGAATACAAAATATCATCTCCAAACTCAACTGCAATACATTTGTTTTAGTTTACTTATTTTCTCTTCAGTCAGAACATACTCCTACCCCCAAAATTTGTCAATTCAAATTGAAAACATCTTAGAATTATAATACCATCCTGAATCATTCAATCTTTTACGACAGAGTTCTTATCCCTTCATTCCTATCTTTTTTCAAACTCATCCAATAATCCGCCTATTTTAGCTTAATTCCAATAATTTATAATCCTCAACCGTCATCATATTCGCCATTACTTTAAATATAATAAGTGCCGTCACATTATGCAACGGCAAGCCTTCTATGAAATTTATATATATGAATAGCTAATAAGATTATTAATACAATAGACACTGTTCTATGAAGAGTTAGCATTATTGGATACTCAACCAATACTAATCCTAGTATTCCTAAAACAAAGGATAATATAGTTAATACAATAATAAGAATAAACCTCAAATCCACTTTCTTTCTATACAAGAAGACATGAATCAAAGCTAATAATAAGAACAATGTAGAAGCTAGTTTATGAATCTTAATCCCAGTAATTGGAACCAGAATCGTAACAATAAAACTAATAGCCAATAAATAATTCAAAACCTTTTTCATACTGTCTTCACTCCAAATGTAAAAAAAGCCATATGAAAAATCCATACAATAAGAAGAACAATATTACCAACTACAATGCCCTTTAATCCCATCATGATAAATCCAATGCTCATCAATAAAGTTACTGAACACATAATACGAATCTTTGCCTGTTTCGTCATACCATTCTTCATATTGTTCTCTTTATACAACTTCGTATTCTTAAGCCAACCATCCAATCTTTCACTTGATTTTGCAAAACAAAAAGCTGCAAGCAACACAAAAGGAACCGTTGGAAGAATCGGTAATATGACACCAATAATTCCTAACCCTAATGATATGCATCCAATAAAAATATATAGAATCTTTCTCATTATACCTCCACAGTTAGACTTATCTAACTCACATTTCATAAAAGAAGTCACCTCTTGTTAGAGATGACTAACTATTGATTATTCTACTGAATTTTTGACTTGTTGTCAATATTGAGCAATCCTCTTTTAAACCACAACACCATATCAAAAGATACCAATTTTCACAAAATATTATCTTTTAAAATTCAGTTTTTAAGAAATTCATGACAAGTTTGACCATCGTTTCCTTTTCTTCTGGTCTAGACTCTGCAATCATTAAAGTAATGGCTACAAGTGCACTATCTGAAATAATTTGTTTCCCATCTATAATAAGATGTTTATTCTTATTTAGAAATTCTAGGAAAATAGAAGCACCAATACGTTTGCAACCATCCACAAAAGGATGATCTTTGATTAAGAAGTAAAGAAGGTTTGCAGCTTTTTCTTCAATACTTGGATACAATTCAGTTCCAAAAACATTTTGATATACCGCTGCAATTATTCCATTTAATTTACCTAGTTCTTTTTCAACACCAAATACAGAAGAAAATCCACCATACCCCATTGAATCAATTAGAATTCTGCACTCTTCATAAGTCAACTGATAAATTGAATTTTTACCTTTTGGTTTAGAAACACATCCATGATCATAATCATCCAGTAATGACAATGCATTTGAATAAGCTTCAATTACATTCAACACTTCTTTTTCTTCAATACCCAAAGTAGAAGCAAGCATTCTAGACTGAATTTGAATTGTTTTATTTAAAACCTCAAGTCTCTTTTCATTAACTGCATATCCCTTTATCATATACTCCTTCAATATAGAAGTTGCCCATTTACGAAAAATCACACCATTCTGAGACTTAACACGATAGCCGACAGAAATAATTACATCAAGATTGTAATAGCTTATTACTACAGTAGATAATCTATTTTTCCCAGTTCGAGGATCAAAGCGTTTTAGTTGAGTTGCATTTTTTGCAACTCAACTATTTTTATCTAATTCTCTCTCGTTAAATATATTTTTGATATGCCTGGAAATTGTAGATTTATTTTTATTAAATAATGTGCATATTTGTTCAACAGTAAGCCATACTGTATTTTGTTCAGGAGATATTCCTACATCTAACTGTAAATCACCATTTACGAATTTAATAATTTTGTTGTTCATATGTACTCCAATCTTTTTTATTTAAATGCCCATGCCATACTTTGTGGATGTCGCATATTTTGCGACAACCTTCCATTTGAACCTGTTCCATTTTGGAACAGGTTGCTTAATTCCAACGACACGCATTTTTTGCGTGTCGTTCTCTTTTTCAACTTCTTGATCTTTAAATGTGTTATTTATATGCTTACGAATTTTTTTCATCACGATCAAACAATAATGCCATTTGATTTGCAGATAACCACACAGTTTCATTATCCGGTGATACCGTAACATCTAACTGCAAATCACCATTCTCAAACTTAATTATTTTATTATTCATATGTACTCCAATCTTTTTATATTTAAATGACCTTTATAATAATTAACAAACTCTAATCAAAAGAACTACCACTTAGTAGTTACGCATGAAAAATAAAATGGCTTAAATAAAC
>ULQP01021454.1_pt1 | contig 10981 bp, 9 predicted proteins | sample 1954571 | NCBI WGS metagenome assembly ULQP01 (sample SAMEA4835657, study PRJEB28245) | human gut metagenome | biome: gut microbiome; material: fecal sample | place: Denmark | collected 2008 | reverse complement strand
GAGTTGATTATCGGCGACCGCCAGACGGGAAAGACTGCCATTGCGATTGATACGATTATCAACCAACGCACTAACTTCCTGGCAGGCGACCCTGTATATTGTATCTATGTAGCTATCGGTCAGAAGGGTTCTACCGTTGCTTCTATCGTTAATACGCTTCGTGAGTATGGAGCACTGGACTACACGGTGGTTGTAGCTGCCACGGCTGGTGACCCGGCTGCGTTGCAGTATTACGCTCCGTTTGCAGGTGCTGCCATCGGCGAGTATTTCCGTGATACCGGCCGTCATGCGTTGGTGGTTTATGATGACCTTTCCAAACAGGCGGTGGCTTATCGTGAGGTTTCGCTGATTCTTCGCCGTCCGTCCGGTCGTGAGGCTTATCCGGGTGATATCTTCTATCTGCACTCCCGTCTGTTGGAACGTGCTGCCAAGATTATCAGTCAGGAAGAAGTGGCACGCGAAATGAACGATCTCCCGGAAAGTCTGAAGGGGATTGTGAAAGGTGGCGGCTCGCTCACAGCATTGCCTATCATCGAAACGCAAGCAGGTGACGTATCGGCTTATATCCCGACGAACGTGATTTCTATCACCGACGGACAGATATTCCTTGAGACTGACTTGTTCAACCAGGGTACGCGTCCGGCTATCAACGTCGGTATCTCCGTATCCCGTGTAGGTGGTAACGCGCAGATTAAGGCTATGAAGAAGGTGGCCGGAACATTGAAGATTGACCAGGCGCAATATCGCGAGTTGGAAGCCTTCTCTAAGTTCAGCAGCGACATGGACCCGATTACTGCCCTGACTATTGATAAAGGACGTAAGAACGGACAATTATTGATTCAACCGCAATACAGCCCGATGCCCGTAGAGCAGCAGATTGCTATCCTCTACTGTGGTACGCACGGACTTCTACATGATGTCCCATTGGATAAGGTGCAGGACTTTGAACGCAGTTTCATCGAATCTCTGCAACTGAACCACCAGGAGGATGTATTGGACATACTGAAAACGGGCGTGATCGACGATAACGTGATTAAAGCTATCGAAGAGACTGCCGCTATGGTGGCGAAACAGTACTTATAATAGTGATTAGTTGGTTAGTGATAAGTGATTAGCTTACTGTCACCAACCACTAACCGCCAATTATTAATCACTATCACCAACTATTAATAATTAACCACTAACCACTAAAAAAAATGGCTTCACTGAAAGAAGTAAAAACCAGAATAAATTCGGTAAAAAGTACCCGAAAAATCACTTCAGCAATGAAGATGGTGGCTTCTGCCAAATTACACAAGGCACAAGGAGCCATTGAGAATATGCTGCCTTATCAGAAGAAGTTGAACAAGATTCTGACCAACTTCCTAAGCGCTGACCTGCCCATCGAATCTCCTTATGTGCAGGAGCGTGAAGTGAAACGTGTAGCAATCGTCGTCTTTTCTTCAAACACTTCTCTTTGTGGTGCTTTCAACGCCAACGTCATCAAAATGATGATGCAAACGATCGGAGAGTTCCGCACCCTGGGACAGGATAATATCTTGATATTCCCAATTGGCAAGAAGGTGGATGAAGCGGTCAAACGAATGGGATTCAAACCGCAGGAGACTTCTCCGACGCTCTCCGACAAACCGACGTATCAGGAGGCTGCCGAATTGGCTCACCGACTGATGGATATGTATGTGGCAGGAGAAGTAGACCGCGTGGAAATAATCTATCATCACTTCAAGTCAATGGGGGTACAGATTCTTCTCCGGGAGACGTATCTCCCCATTGATATGACGAATGTGGTAAGTGAAGAGGACAGAATGAATAAGGAGGAGGTAGAGGAGCATGAAATTGCCAATGATTATATCATCGAACCGAACGCGGAAGAATTGATCGCCAGCTTAATACCAACAGTATTGAGCCAGAAGATTTTTACCGCTGCCGTCGACTCTAATGCATCGGAACATGCTGCACGTACCCTAGCTATGCAAGTGGCTACGGACAATGCAAACGAGCTGATTCAGGATTTGACAAAGCAGTACAATAAGAGTCGTCAGCAAGCAATTACGAATGAGTTGCTGGATATTGTAGGGGGGACAATGAAATAGATTCCAAGGATTAATAACAATATTTTTTGATTCGGTATCCCATTTTTAAGATAAGCCTTAAAAATGGGATATTTGTATATATATTTGTGGCATAATTAGGCTTGATTATGGGTTTATGCCTAGACAAAACAAACTTAAAAATATATATAGATTATGAGAATTAAGCATTTATTGAACTTTTTCGTTGCAACGGTATTTATCGGTGTGGCAGTAGGATGTGCAGAAAAGGATTTGTATGATCCTAATTATGGGAAAGAACCTGTAAAAGGTCCTGAAGAATATTTTGGATTCGAAACACGTGGAGATGTGTCGCTTGATGTGAATTATGCATTACCCGGATTTGCGGCTCTTATTGAAGTCTATGACATTGATCCGATGGAAATTGTGGATAATACACCTGTAAAAAAACAAGGAGTGGAAGCTTTATTCAAGATTTACACAGATGAAAGCGGAAAGTTTAATGGAAAGATGAATATTCCTACTTCTGTAAAATCGATATACCTATATACGGAAAGTTGGGGATTACCAAGGTGTATGCCATTGGAAATAAAGGATGGTATGGTTAGTTTTGATATGTCAAATATAGGAGCTTCTACTGTAAAAGCAAAAAATAATACACGGTCTTATGGTTTTCAAGGGACGGTTCCTTATGTCTTGAATGGAAATAATAAACTGTATTCCTTATGTAAATGGGGAGAGGGAGGAAGTCTTGACAGTAAATATATGTCATTTGAAGAGAACGTTGGTGATGAAACGGTTGGAAGTTTGACGCAACGTTTGAAGAATTTCTTTAATCCTGATGGAATAGCGAATGTTGATAATATGAATTTAGTCACCCAATCCAGAACTACAAATATTACGGTAACACAAGATGGGACTGCATTGGATGTTATTTTCCTGAATCGGGATGCCATGTATAATAATTCGTTCGGGTATTATTATTATAAAACATCTAAGGAACCTGATATGTGCGGAATGTCAGATATGAAGAAGTATATCATATTTCCAAATGTTTCTTTCTCTGTATATGGAGGTCAGTTGCCTATTTTGAAATGTGGCAGTAAAGTACGTTTGCTCTATTTTGATGAACAAGGTAATGCTAAAGAGGAATTTCCAGCCGGTTATACGGTAGGATGGTTTATGTATGCTGATGGATATAATCAGAGTGAGAATGAAATTGATATAACAAAACAAGTTGCATCAGGTTTCTCTAATTTATTAGCTTCTAATCAGGTGTTGGGACAGCAGCGACAGAATTTTGTATCTGTAAAGGACGAGACAAGCGGCAAGGTTATTATCGGAGTAGAAGATGGGGCAAATAATAGTTATTGTGATCTTTTATTCTATGTAAATGCATCAAAAACTATTGAGGAACCCAATGACAGACCTGTTATAACTCCGGATGATGGAAATGAACCAGAAAAACCGGATGTAACTGAAACGAAGACCGGTACATTAGCTTTTGAAGATATATGGCCTGGCGGTGGAGATTATGATATGAATGACGTAATCGTAGAATATAATCGTGCCGTATCTTTTGATAAAAAGAACCAGGTAACTAAAATTGTAGATACATTTACTCCTGTACATGATGGTGCAGTGTTTGCGAATGCTTTTGCTTATCAGGTAGATAAGGGACAATTCGGTAAAATGACTTTTTCCGCTACTACGGAAGGGATACATACGGAATCTGCAACATCTTCTATTATTGTTTGTCCGAATGTGAAGCAAGCTATTCAAAAGGTATATACTATAACCCGTGAATTTACAGGCGGTTCTTTCAATAAGAAAGATTTAAAGTCATATAATCCTTATATCATAGTGAAGTATGCCGAAGGGCAAAAAGGTCGTACAGAAGTGCATCTGCCTAAGCATGAGGCAACATCTCTTGCGGACTTGTCTTTAGCAGGTACTCAAAAGGATGCTTATTACATAGATAAAGAAGGAGCTTATCCGTTTGCTATTGATATTCCTATCTTGAACTTTATTTCAGTAACTGAAAAAAAGAGTATTGATACCGAATATCCTAACTTTAAAGCTTGGGCAGATTCTAAAGGAGAAAAATATACGGATTGGTATAACAATCATGTAAATTAACTCTCAAAGCATATAACACAACATTTGGTGTTTTTATTGTTCTCTCGTCCCGGTCGTTATTTAATGAAAACGACCGGGACTTTCTTTTATCCGATTGCTTCTCATCTCTACCAGAAAAAGTTTGCTACTTTTATTTCAATCTCTATATAGTTTTCTGTACCTTTGCACAAAACAATATAACTTTCATGGAAAATAACCCGGAACTGCAGCTAGCTTGGCAGTTCATAGAAAATACAGGCACACATTTATTTCTTACCGGAAAAGCCGGAACCGGAAAAACGACATTTCTTAGACGATTGAAAGAACACACCCCTAAGCGCATGGTTGTATTAGCACCGACAGGGATCGCAGCCATCAATGCGGGAGGAGTAACGATTCATTCTTTCTTTCAGTTGTCTTTTGCCCCTTTTGTGCCGGAAACTACCTTTAATTCTTCCCAAACACATTACCGTTACAGTAAAGAAAAGCGGAACATAATTCGTAGCATGGATTTGCTCGTTATTGATGAGATCAGTATGGTGCGTGCCGATTTGTTGGACGCGGTGGATGCAACTCTGCGGCGGTATCGCGATAGAGAGAAACCGTTTGGCGGGGTGCAACTGTTGATGATTGGAGATTTGCAGCAATTGGCTCCCGTCGTGAAAGATAATGAGTGGGAACTGTTGAGGAAGCATTACGAAACCCCTTATTTCTTTGCGAGCCATGCGTTGAAAGAAACGGTATATATGACCATTGAACTTAAAAAAGTCTACCGGCAGAGTGACACATTCTTCCTGTCTTTATTAAATAAAATCCGGGAAAATAAGGCTGACGATGAAGTGCTGAATGAACTGAACCGTCGTTATCAGCCCGGTTTCCAGCCACAAAAAGAAGAAGGATATATTCGGCTGACGACACATAATTATCAGGCACAGAAAGTAAATGACCGTGAATTGGCATCTTTGTCCGGCAAGGCGTATCATTTTCGTGCCGAGATAGAAGGAGATTTCCCCGAATATTCCTATCCTGCGGATGAACTCCTGACAATAAAGGAAGGAGCGCAAATTATGTTCCTGAAGAATGATCCATCGTCCGAGAAACGATATTATAACGGTATGATTGGTGAGGTGGTCACTGTTAATGATGCAGGTATTATTGTGCGGGGGAAGGGGAATAAATCAGAATTTCAGTTGTTGCCGGAAGAGTGGGGAAATTATAAGTACGTACTGAATGAGGAAACAAAGGAAATCACGGAAGTGATAGAAGGAACGTTCCGTCAATATCCTATCCGTCTGGCATGGGCCATTACGATACATAAAAGTCAGGGGTTGACGTTTGAGCGTGCCATTATTGATGCGCGTAACTCTTTTGCGCACGGACAGACTTATGTAGCGTTGAGCCGTTGCAAGACTTTGGAAGGGATGGTGTTGGAGTCTCCTTTGCGGAGGGAAGCCATTATTAGTGATGCTACGGTGGATAATTTCACCAAAGCGGTAGAGCAGAATAAGCCGGGCAGTCAGCAGTTGAACGATATGCAAAAGGCGTATTTCTTTGATTTGTTGAGTGATTTGTTTAATTTCTATTCGATCGATCAGGCTTATAAACGATTGCTTCGTTTGATAGATGAAGATTTGTATAAGCTCTTTCCGAAGCAGTTGGCAGAATATAAGGCATTGGAACCTCGCATCAAAGAGAAAATAGTGGAAGTGTCCCAGCGTTTTCGTAACCAGTATACCCGGTTGATACATGAGAGTGAAGACTATGCGACGAATCAGGAGTTACAGGAGCGGATTCGTTCCGGGGCCAGATATTTTCATAAAGAGTTGGCGCCGATTCGGGCTTTGTATAATAAGACTAATATGCCTCTTGATAATAAAGAGTTGAGAAAGCTGTTGGCGGAACGTATGCAGGCGTTGGATGATGCGTTGTGGATTAAAGAGTCTTTGTTGGAGGCTGTGTCTGCAAGAGAGAGATTCGCTATTACGGATTATTTGAAGTTGAAGGCTAAAGTAATGTTGAGTCTTGAGGATGATTCTTCTTCTTCCGGTTCTTCGAAAGCGTTGAAAGAAAAGAAAGAGCGGAAGGAACGGAAAGAGCGTACACGTAGCGGTGCTGAAAAGGTGAAAGTGGAAGTGCCTACGGATATTTTGCATCCGGAGCTTTATCGCGCCCTGTCTGAATGGAGGACAGCCAAAACACGTGAGGTGAATCTTCCTGCGTATGTTATTATGCAGCAGAAAGCGTTGATGGGAATTGTGAATCTGCTACCGGATAATCCAAGAGCTCTGGAAGCGATACCCTATTTCGGAGCAAAAGGGGTGGAAAGGTATGGACTTGAAATATTAGGCATTGTCCGTAAGTATATGGCGGAAAATCAATTGGAAAGACCGGAAATAATGGATATGCTCATCTCTGATAATAGGGAAGCCGCAAGCCGACGGGAAGAGCTGAAGCAACGGAAAGAAGAACAGAAGCAACGGAAAGAGGAAGAAAAACAGAAGAAGGAAGCAGAGAAACAGAAAAAAGAAGCGGAGAAGGAGAAGAAAAAAGATACAAAATTAGTCAGCTATGAAATGTTCTGCCAGGGAATGAGCATAGATGAAATAGCCAAAGCTCGCGAATTGGTATCGGGAACCATTGCCGGTCATTTGGAATATTATGTCCGTTTAGGAAAGATTAAAGTGGAGAAAGTAGTGAAAGCTGAAAATCTGGCGAAGATTCGTAAGCATCTGGAAGAACATGAATACATGGGAATATTTGCCATTAAGGCAGCATTAGGAGACGATGTCTCCTATGCTGATATAAAGTTTGTATTGGCTGTTTCCGGGCATTAACTAATTATCTCTGGACCTAGCCCCAAACATAAAAATATCTCAGTCTTTCGTTCACAATGCTCATTCTTGCTCTTGTCAAACCATCGCAAGCAATATCAGAGATTACAGAAAAAAGAAACGAAAACAGGAACACTGATATCAATCAGAATACCGTGTAAGATAGCGATGGGGATCATTTCTTTTCCCGAATATCTGCTGATGGAGGGCAGGAGTACATCCATCGAATTGACTCCTGCCGCTGAAATAGGAGCCAGTTTCCCGAAATACTTCTTGATGATTGGAGTACCGAGAAGTGCCATCATCTCACGGAAAATATTAGTCAACAGTGCGATAGTTCCTAATTCCGTAGCCAGTTGCAGCCCGATAGAAGGCTCTTTGAACTGGGTAATAAGGATAGAAGAGAGCGAATAGTATGCGAATCCGCTTCCCACTGCCATACAGTCGAACACGCTCCATTGGCGCAATAGCAGGCTTGCTAAAGCAGAAAACAGCAACGTACCGATAATCGTTCCCAACGGAATCAACAGCATTTTAGGATGCAAATGTGAAACAATCGCTTTCAGGTTCTTATTAGAACCGATACTGATTCCCACTTGCAGCATTAGTGCATAAAGTATATACATCGAAACAGTGTGCGTATCAAACTGGAACTTATTGAAAGCTCCCATGACACAACCTACACAAAAGAATAATATAACGATCAAACTTCCTTTCATTGTTCACCTCCTTCTTGAATAAACGCGTCTTTTTTCCTCTTAAAAGAAATCAGACTCCTTTTTTATTATTCGCCTCCTTTTCTAAAAAACAATTGCAGTACCAGACGGGCAGCGATCAGGCTTCCCAATACACCGGACACGGCAAGAACAATTGCCTGCCATCCGAATTTACCGAGATTGTTTACAATCAGGCTATTAGAACCGATAGACACACCGAGAATGAAGAGCAACAAGAATATTGTAAGAGAAATTGTCTTTTCTGTTTTTTGCAAGATACTCCAGTTACGTAATACATAACCGATGCCGATTCCTAAAAACATAGTAGATATAATAGAGAACATAATGTATATATTTTTGGTTAGGTTAAACTGATTATTGACAACACACAAGAGAATTTTCAAAGAAGATGATACATCTGCTTGAAAATCGGAAAGGAATACTGCTGTGAATAGTGAAACAAGTCAGCAGATAGTTCCAGTTAAGAAATAATAGGGTAATTTAGATGAATCCACTGAACCAATGTACATGCACGCAGCAAGACTTACAGAAAGTCGGTATTCCTGCAAGAAAAAGATTAGCGTTATGTAGTTGTAATGTTTGATTCATCATTGGTCTTTTTTGATTTTGGTGCAAAGATAATAACTTATTGCATATTTTCAAAATAAATATGCAATAAATAAAGCGAAAGAATTATTCGGAATGAAATAGATTGTTGTAAAAAGTAGTATTGTCTCCAATTCTGCCACTGTCTTCAATTTGGGCACTATCCCGCATTTTGTGTAAATAGCCACTGTTCACCATTTGAGGATTCTCTTATTATATAAATAGAAACCACAGAATTCCTCTTGTAGTTTTCTGTTTACGTAAAATGATGGATAATCCTTGAATAATTGGTAATCTGTCCTCTTCCTTATAAATGTTCCCAGTTCGCAAGAACCTCTTTTAGCTTCTGTGGCTCGTATCCAAGCATTGTCCGTGCTTTATCGATACTCATTCCACTAAAACGGGGACGGGGAGTGGTTTCATTCATTTCCTCTGTCGTGACAGGATGGATAAGAGAATGATCCAGTCCCATATAATCTGCTACCTGATAAGCAATCTCCGCAATGCTCATACACTCATCGCCGCAAATGTGAAAGATACCGTTCGTTGTATGTGCTATCAAACGTTGTACACCATCCGATACGTCTCCAACATAAGTCGGTGTCCTCCATTGATCGGATACGACACGGATTTCTTGCCCGGCTTTCAAACGCTTCATTACCAACTGGACAATATTACCGTGTTGTCCCGGCAGCGCTCTGCCATAAACGATTGCTACACGGATAATGGCAAAACTGCTGCAAGTTTCTGCCACTTTCTCTTCTCCTTTCCACTTGGTATATCCGTAATAGTTGACGGGAGTGGGGATGTCTTCTTCTGTGTACAACAGTCCGGCATCTTCATTTATCTTTTCATCGAAAACAAACATCTTTCCCTCGAAAACAAAGTCCGTCGATAGATGAATGAACCGGCTTTTATATTCTTCGCAAAAAACAGCCAGTCGGCTCACTGCGGTCACATTAGTAAGATAAGCCTCTTCATGATGCGTCTCGCAATAATCCGGTACGGACAGGGCGGAACAATTAATGACCACATCAGGCTGAACCTCCTCAAAAAGACGCTTAATGTCCGCTTCATTCCGTATATCTGTTTCAATGAAACGATATTTCCCTGCATCATTCGGAAGAATATCCGGATGCAGAGAAGCACCCCGTTACCTTATATTGTGCATGAACAGACAAATCATTCAATATTTGGCGTCCGGTGAATCCATTGGCGCCGATAATCAATATCTTCTTCATTAGGTTCTATTTATATATAGTGTTATAGATATCAAGGCGCCATATCCGGACTTTTTGATGATACAATCATTGCGGAGACACGACTTTTTTGCACATATTTCTACAAAAATAGAAAATAATATCCATTGCGCAAATAGATTTCGTACTTCCCATCTTACTTTGCTCCCGATAACGAGATTTATATGAATGGATAAAAGAAAAGAAGTATGGAAAAAGTAATTATGGGAACACGTTTGCCCGCTAAGCTTTGGTTGAATGAAGTAGAAGACTCTTGTATGTCGCAGATTATGGATTTGACTTCACTTCCTTTTGCATTTAAACATATCGCCATCATGCCTGATGCCCATGCAGGAAAAGGAATGCCAATTGGCGGTGTGTTGGCTACGAAGGGTGTGATTGTTCCCAATGCTGTGGGAGTAGATATCGGTTGTGGAATGTGTGCGATTAAGACCAATCGAAAAGCGGAAGATTTTAGTTATACGGATTTGACTTCCATCATGTCGAAGATTCGTGCGGCCATTCCCTTGGGATTCGATCATCATACTAAAAAGCAAGACCAGGAGTTACTTCCACAAGGATTCGACCTTGAGGAGATGCCTATATTGAAGAATCAGTACGAGGCTTGTTTGAAGCAGATAGGAACCTTGGGAGGAGGAAACCACTTTATTGAGATTCAGAAAGATACCGAAACGTCTGATGTGTGGGTGATGATTCACTCCGGAAGCCGTAACATTGGTTTGAAGGTTGCCAATCACTATAATAAGATTGCGCAATATTGGAATGAGAAATGGTATTCTGAAATGGTATCGGGACTGGCTTACCTGCCAATGGAGACGCAGATGGCAAAGGATTATTTCCGTGAAATGAACTACTGTGTGGCCTTTGCCTTTGCCAACCGTCAGTTGATGATGACCCGTATCTGTGAAGCCATTCAGGCAGTGAAACCTGAAGCGGACTTTGAGCCTATGATTAATATTGCCCACAACTATGCAGCCTGGGAGAACCATTTCGATCAGGATGTGATTGTGCACCGAAAAGGAGCTACGCGTGCCTATGAAGGTGAGATTGGTATTATCCCCGGATCTATGGGTACTAAATCCTATATCGTTGAAGGACTGGGTAATCCGGAGAGCTTCAAAAGCTGTTCGCATGGTGCCGGCCGATTGATGGGAAGAAAAGATGCCTGTCGCCGTTTGTCACTGGATGAAGAGAAAGAGCGAATGAACCAGCAAGGAATCATTCACGGACTCCGTTCGCAGGATGAACTGGATGAAGCGCCGGGAGCTTATAAAGATATTGCGCAAGTGATAGCGAATGAGCGGGATTTGGTGAAACCATTGGTGGAACTTGCTCCAATGGCAGTTATTAAAGGGTGATCGACAGATGTACCAAGAAGAGGAAAACAAAGGCAATTTGGA
>ULQP01027858.1_pt1 | contig 11033 bp, 10 predicted proteins | sample 1954571 | NCBI WGS metagenome assembly ULQP01 (sample SAMEA4835657, study PRJEB28245) | human gut metagenome | biome: gut microbiome; material: fecal sample | place: Denmark | collected 2008 | reverse complement strand
TATCCGTACACCCTGTATGATACCACCTGCGCCAACCTGTTTCACTACGCCGGCGACGGTGTGCAGGAGGCGTATGACATCCTTATTGACCGCATCATGGGGCATGGCGTGATTCCCAGCTTTGCGGTGAAGTACCGTAACCAGCTTTCGGACGCCAATGCCATTACGCTGACATGGGACGGCAGTCAGTATGTGGGTACAGCCACCGATACCAATGGTGTGCTGTCGCAGTACTACTTCCGGACCAATATCAGCGGCGTAACCGTCAGCCAACGGCGTAATGTATTGACCGTGACGGCCACAAAGGACGCCGCAGCGAAGCTGAACGGTTATATCAGCAGCGACTACGGCTACGCACTGGATGTGGAGGGTACGGAGTCTGTGCTGTTGGAACCCAGCAATGGCAGCAATTATCAGGCTTGCGCCGCGCTGACCTCACTGCCCGACCCTGTGTGGGCGTACATCCACTTCAAGGTCAATATTGTGGAGGAAAAGGGCAGCCTGACCATCAATAAGGTGGACGCGGAAACCGGCAGGGCACTGGCAGGCGTGACATACCGGCTGTACGACAGTGCTGGCAAAAAGGTGGCAGACGCCATCACTGGCGCAGACGGCAAGGCGGTGTTTGCTGATTTGCCGCAGGGCAAGTATAGCTATCAGGAGATCAGCGCACCCAGCGGCTATGTGGTGGACAACACCAAGTATCAGATCACCATTACGGCCACGGCACTGAATATTACGCAAAAGAGAACCAACACACCCGCCAAGGCCAGTATTGAGATCATCAAGGTGGACGCTGATCACAAGACACCGCTGCAAGGCGCGGGCTTCCGACTGTATGATGCTTCCGGTAAACAGGTCGCGGAGGGCTATACGGATGCCAACGGCAAGCTGACCTTCTCCAACCTGCGGTTGGGCAGCTATACCTACAAGGAATTCAAAGTACCGGACGGATATGTTTTGGATACCACGGCGTACTCCGCTGCGCTGAATAAAAATGGGCAGGTGCTGAAAGTCACCCGCGAGAATGTGCCGGTCAAGGGGAGCATCGAAATCCTGAAGGTAGACGCCGACACCAAGCAGCCGCTGGCCGGTGTTGTATTCCGGCTCTTTGATGCCAATGAAAATAAGATCGCGGATGGCACGACCGATGCCGGTGGCAAGGTGACATTCTCTAACCTGAGACTCGGCAAATACTTCTATCAGGAGATCAGTACCGCAGACGGCTATGTGCTGGACGAGACCAAATACGATTTCAGCCTGACCAAAACAAATCTCAACATCAAAGTCACCCGCGAGAACGCACCCGCCAAGGGCAGCATCACTGTCCGCAAGGTGGACGTTACCGGCAGTCCTCTCGCCGGTGCGGAGCTGATGCTGGAGACTTCCGCGGACGGCAAGACGTGGACGGAGGTGGGCAGAGTGACCACCGACAAGACCGGCATCGCCAAGTGGAGCGACCTCAAGATCGGCGTGAAGTACCGCGTGACGGAAACCAAAGCTCCCGCAGGGTACACCCTCCTGACCGAGCCACTGTTCACGGGAACGCTGGACAGCAGCAACCGCGATATTACCATCACCGCCTGCAACAATGCAGGATTTGTCCTGCCGTTCACGGGCGGAACGGGATTTACAACCTATTTCCTGTTTGCAGCACTCACGCTTTGCATGGGTGTTTATTTTTGCAAAAAATCTGATTTTACGGAGGAGACAACCAAATGAAAAAGATCCATCGTGTATTGACGCTGCTGCTGGCGGCGCTCATGGCCATCGGCCTGATGACTACGGCTTTTGCCGAGCCGACCATTGACACCAACAAAAAGGCGTCCCTGAGCATCTACAAATACGACATCACCACGGCCAGCAGCGATGGCGCATGGGATGCCGAGTCCTACGTTTCCACCGGTCTGCATGATGATGCCGTTATTGACAAGCTGGCAAAGTACGCCATCCAGGGCGTGGAGTTCACCTACCTCCGTATTGCCGACATTACCATGAACAATGAACTGGTGGAGGGCCAGCGTCAGGTGGGCGTGCTGTATGGCTTCGACAATAGTGACCGCAGCAACGCCGTGCTGTCCGCCATCGGATTGACTGCCGCAGACGCTCACAAGGCCGAGGGCGGCGTCAACTACTTCACCAGCGATATGCTCAACAACAAGCTGTCCACCGCACTGGCTGCCAATGCCACCACTGTCAAGAATGCGCTGGAGGCCGCTGTGAAGAACGGCGGTGTTGCTATGGCGGAGACCGATACCACCGGACACACCTCCGCTTCTGATATGGAGAAGGGATTGTATCTGGTGGTAGAGACCAGAGTCCCTGAAAACGTGACTTCTACTTGCAACCCCTTCTTCGTATCTCTGCCCATGACTACCATCGATGGCGCGGCATGGAATTACGATGTGACCGTTTATCCCAAGAACCAGACTGGCAACCCTGACCTTGAAAAGACCGTGCGTGAGGCCAAGAACTCCACCGGCAAGAATACCGGCAGCCTGACCGACATCCAAAAACCAAACTGTGATCCACATAAGACCAGTAACCACCAAGGGAGGGACTTCCGTCCCTCCCTTGGTGATTGTCCAGCAGTTTGCCGCAATCGGGGCGGGCTTATGCCGGCAGGCTGATATGACCGATCTTATCCAGCGCAGAGAGATCAACGCTTTCCACATACGCTTTGATCTCGTCATCGCCGAGAGAGTCACCCGGCTGAGAAACCAGGCTGATAAATGCGTTCTCGCCGTTGTACAGCACGATGAACTGATGGCTGCCGGAGTAAACAGACACCGTCTCGCCACGCGCGGTGGTATACGACCATTCGTGGTATTCATGGGCGTCATCCAGAGAAAGGCAGTCGATGCTCATGCTTCCCTTCACCCGGCGGTTTATGGCAACGGTGCAGAAGCTTTCTTCCTCGCCGCCGGTGCTCCAGTCATCCCCGTAGGAGAAGGAGCCGTCGTTCCATACCCGATAATCGGGGACGCCCTGCCGTGACGGGCTTTCCAGCGTCAAAAAGCCATCGCTGCCGATGATCTCGCAAAAGCTCGCATATCCAGAGCCTTCGTATAGCTCGTCCCACGGTGTAAGCTCATATTTTTCACTGATCTCAAGGAACTTGTTGACCAGCGTTTCCGTGTAAAGACCGTTGTAGACCCTTCCATGGGCTTCGCCCCAGTCGCCCAGAGGCTGGTGCAGCGCGTCTCCGTTATAGCCGTTCGCTTCATAGGCGCTGAGGAAGGCGTTGAACTCGCGGGAGGCCTCATATTCGGGGGAGCCGATGCAGCCCTGCATGCTGATCGTCATTCCGTCAGCCAGTTTTTTACCGGCATACTCGCCGTCTACATAGTTGTCGGAAATGATCTGCCTGCCCATCACGGCGTCTCTGATACCAAACAGATTCACCGCGTAGGCCCCTGCGCACATGGCGCACAAAAGCGCGAGGACAGCCGCCACCAGTACCGATCTTCTGACAGCTCTCTTTTTGTGAATCGTATAGTTTTCCATGTTCATAATCTCCTTTTCGGCATCAGATGCCTCAACCGTCTGCATCAGGTCGATGGCATCCAGTATAAACTTCGGATCAATATTGTTGAACCCGGACAGAAAGTCAAACGATGTCATAGCAAGCCCTCCTTCGATAAATATAGCCGTAATTTCTGCCTGGTTCGGAAAAGTGAGGTTTTTACTTTGCTTTGTGAACACTTGAACCTCAAGGCTATGTCCGCTATGGAAGCAAAGAACCAGTAGCGACACACAAAGATATTTCGGTCGTCTGCTGAGAGTGTGCAAAGAAATTGATTGACCGCCGCGGCAAACTCCTTCCTCTCGCATTCCGCTTCCACGGAATCACCGGAAGCGATGGTGTCCTTCAGCTCGTCCAATACAAGATCAAACTCACCGCCGCCGCGTTTCCGGGCGTACTGCTCCCGCAACTTCATCAGGCTGAGATTTCTGACAATGGCTGCCGCAAAAGCCTGAAAACACGTTGGCCGCTGTGGGGGAATGCTGTTCCATAGGGCCATGTATGTATCAGACACGCATTCTTCCGCGTCCTGCGCGTTGGATAGGATATTGAGAGAAATTTTCGTGCAAAGCCTGCCGTACTTTTCATCGGTACGGGAGATGGCCTCCTGACTTCGCTGCCAGTATAGATCAATGATTCTTTCGTCTTCCATGACGACCTCCTTTAAGAGCTCTCACCCAGTAAGTTGCAAAAAGCGGTGGACAGGTTACAGTTTTTTCAACGGTGAATGTGGCAGCGCAAAACGCCCGAGGATAAACGGTGTCATCGTCATATTTTAGTGCCTTTCCGTCCGACAGGCAAGGAGAGGTACCGCAACGCCGCAGACAAGGGTGCGATCCAGGTCATCGCCGGCCACCGGGGCTGGCGCGGCGCGGATTACTTTCGGCATATCGACCGCTTGGCTGTGGGCGACAGCGTTACGCTGACAAACTTATGGGAGACGCTGACCTACACGGTGGCTGACATTCAGATCATCCAGCCCCATGAGGTGGACAAGATCGAAATCCAGCAAGGACGCGACCTGCTGACGCTGTTGACCTGCCATCCTTACGCCAGCGGTGGGCGGGAAAGGTATGTGGTGTACTGCGAGAGGGCGTTGCCATGAAGAAAATACATCCCATTGTGTGGGCAATTCTCTGCCTTCCGGTTGTATACTTCGCAATGGTGACCGCCAGCGTCTATATCCCCGGAGAGAATATTTTTGCACTCTTGGAGCGTATCAGCACTATGGTGAGGCGTCCTGACCTGCTGCGATGGACAGCGTATACGCCGCGATTTTTGCTGGTATTTCTGCTGCTCTACGGCGGCAGTGTTCTTTTATACTACGCTGATCATGAAAACCGCCGCCCCGGCGAGGAATACGGATCAGCCAAATGGGGCAATGCCCGCGAACTAAACAAGCGGTACGCAGACCGAGACGGGAAAAACGTTATCCTGACAAAGCGCGTTTCCATTGGGCTGGATGGCTACAAGCATCGGCGCAACCTCAATATCCTTGTGGTGGGCGGCAGCGGCTCCGGCAAGACGCGATTTTTCTGCAAACCCGGCATTATGAGCGTCAACTGCTCCTATCTGATCGTTGACCCAAAGGGAGAGATGCTGCGTAGTACCGGCTATCTACTTAAGGAGGAGGGATACGACATCAAGGTATTTGACCTCATCCACCCCCGGCAATCGGACGGCTATAACCCCTTTACCTACATTCGGGACGACCCGGATGTGCTGAAGCTCATGGACAATCTGGTGAAAAACACCACACCGCCCAAGGGTGCATCCAACGATCCGTTTTGGGAAAAGGCGGAGATCGCGCTGGACTCTGCGCTGATGCTATATCTGCTCTATGAGGCACCTGTGGAGGAACAGAATTTTGAAATGCTGATGTTCATGCTGGAATGTGCGCGAGTCATGGAGGAGGACGAACAGTACCAAAGTCCACTGGATCTGCTGTTCCAAACTTTGGAGGAGCGCGACCCGTCACATATCGCCGTGCGGGAATATAAGGTTTACAAGCAGGCGGCGGGCAAGACCGCAAAAAGCATTCTTGTGACGGCATCGGTGCGTCTGGCAGCGTTTATCTTTCCGCAGTATGCCGCCATGATGCAGACCGATGAGATGGATTTTGCTTCACTGGGTGAGCGTAAGCGCGCGATCTTTTGCGTTATTCCCGTCAACGACGGCAGCATGAACTATCTGGTCAGTATGCTGCTGACACAGTGCTTTCAACAGCTCTATCTGCGGGCGGACGAGCGGTATAACGGACGGCTACCCATGCCGGTGCGCGTGATACAGGACGAGTGGGCCAACGTTGCCCAGCCGGACAGCTATCCCAAGGTGTTGGCTACCTGCCGCAGCTATAATATCGGCATCAACATCATCGTACAGAATATCCAGAGCATAAAGGCACTGTATAAGGACGAGTGGGAGGGTATCATCGGCGACTGTGATACCCTCCTGTTTCTCGGTGGCGGCAACGAGCCCACATCACTGGAATTTGTGTCGAAGCTGCTGGGAAAGGAAACGGTGCATACCCGCACACGCGGGCGGACGAAGGGACGCAGTGGGTCAAGCTCTGTGAATTTCCAGCAGACCGGGCGCGATCTGATGACCCCTGACGAAATACGGATGCTGCCCACCAATGATGCGCTGCTGTTCATTCGAGGCGAAAAGCCGGTGCGGGATAAGAAGTACGACATCAAAAAGCATCCCAATTTGCGCCGCACAGCGGATGGTCGGGCGAAGCCTTACATCCACAACCCGCCTGTGCCGGACTACACGTTGCCCGACCTGCCTTACGAATTCCACACATTGGACGACTATACATTTTTGGAGGACGAACATGAAATTGAAGAAACCTAACACCATTGCAAGAGCCGTGTGTGCAGGCATAGGACTCACTCTCTGCTGTTTTGTGCCGGTCTACGCCACCGGCGGTGATCCGCTGACCATCGTTAATAACCTGTCCGACTTCATCTTTTCGGTCATCAAGGCCATCGGCATCATTATTCTCGGCTGGGGCATCGTGCAGGTGGGCATGAGCATCCAGAGCCACGACGCCAGCCAGCGGACGCAGGGCCTGTTGTGCCTGTTCGGCGGCCTGCTTATCGCCTTTGCCAAGGAGATTCTGACGCTGATCGGCGCGGTGTAAGCCATGGACAACAACTGGATCATTGACAACCTCAACTATGCCTTTGGCGTATGGAACGACAAGCTAACGGAGATGTGGTCGCTGCTGACCCAATCGCCCCAGGCATTTAAGGGCGGCACCATCTGGCAGACGATCCAGACCGTCAACGGAGCTATGCAGGGCATTGGTTACGGTTTGTTGGTGCTGTTTCTGGCCATTGGCATCTTCCGCAGCAGCGCCAGCTTTCGGGACTTCCAGCGGCCCGAACACGTCCTGCGGCATTTTATCTACTTCGTCATGGCGAAGCTGGCTGTTACCTACGGTATCGACCTGATGGTGGACATTTTCGCGGTCTGTGCCGGTATCATCTCCGCCGCTGCCGGCAGTGTGGGCGGCATCGATGGAGCGGCCGTGTCGCTGCCTGCGGAGATGGTGTCAGCCATCAAGGACGTGGGCTTCCTCGCCAGCATTCCGCTGTGGCTGGTGACGCTGCTGGGCTGCCTGCTTATCACGGTACTGGCATTTTTGATGATCCTCACCGTGTATGGCCGTTTTTTTAAGCTCTATTTATATGCCGCGTTGTCGCCGGTGGCGCTGGCGTCCTTTGCGGGAGAGGGCACGTCCCAGATGGGACGTGCCTTTCTCAAAAGCTATATGGGCGTGTGCCTGGAGGGCGCGGTGATCGTGCTGGCCTGTATCGTGTTCTCGGCCTTCGCCGCCAGCGACACGGTGGTGTTGGGCGGCGGCTCGGTAGTCACGCAGGTGTGGGGCTATCTGGGCGAGGTGATCTTCAATATGCTGGTGCTGGTAGGGCTGGTGAAGGGTGCCGACCGCGTGGTGCGGGAGATGTTTGGAATGTGAGAAAAAATCGCCCTATACTTTCTTGCTAATTTCTGCCTTGGTATTAGCAGGAAAGGCGCCGTATCTTTGGGTTGCAAACGATTCTGCTGAGTAGTACAATTAAAGAAAAGCAAATTGATATACGAAAGGGCTTGTCATCGTGTTAATCAGATGTGCGGAGGAAAAAGATTTTCGGGAACTACGGCAGTTTTATGACCGTATGTGTGAGGTTCTGGGAGAAAAGGACTTTCTGCCGGAAGGCGATAAGGGAGGCTTTCCCTCGGACGAAATGGTCAAAAATGCGATTGCAGAGAAGGATCAGTTTATCGGCATAGAAGATGGCCAAATCGTTGCCGCGTATATCATGAATCATGACTGCGACGAGGCTTACCACACAGTTCGATGGCTGACAGATGCGGAAGACAAAGAGATGGTCGTTCTCCATGCTCTGCGAGTGCTTCCCGAATATGGCGGTCGCGGGTATTCCAAGCAATTGGTGCAGCACGCAATCGATACCGCAAGAGAAAGAGGGCTGAAATCCATTCGTCTTGACTGCATAGAGGGGAATGATGTTCCACAGAAAATGTATATGTCGTTTGGATTTGTCTATGTAGATACTGTCGAAATCACATATGTGGACATCGGAATACCGAGGAAATTCCTTTTATATGAGTTTGCACTCTGACAACATCTTACTCATTAAGGTAACAACGAAGAAAAGCACCGGTTTCCGATGCTTTTCTTTTGCCCAAAAGGAGAAAACACATGGAAATCAAAATCAACAAAGAAATTCGCAGTTACAAGGAAACCGTCTACTTTGGCCTGACAGCGCGACAGCTTATTTGTTCGCTGCTGGCCGTGGGTACGGCGGTGGGGCTGTACTTCGCCCTGCGGGGCACATTAGACCGCGAGACGCTGGGCTGGCTGTGCATCGTGGGTGCTGCACCTATGGCGGCGGCTGGCTTCTTCCACTACAACGGCCTGACGCTGGAGCAATTCCTGTGGGCATGGTGCAAAACCAACTTCCTGCTGGCCGGTCGGCGGCTGTGGCACAGCGAAAATTACCTATACGATCTTTGGGAGAAGGAGGACAAGAAGTGAGAAAACTATTCAAGGGCCGCAGCACGGAGCGGGACGCCTTTCACATCCCACGCAGCGTGCAGCAGTCTATCCCCATCAAGCGCGTTTATAAGGACGGTATCTTTCGTGTAAGCGGCAGGTTTTCCAAGACCTGGCGCTTTTTTGACATCAATTATGCCGTGGCCTCGCCGGAAAAGCAAATGGAGCTGTTTCTGGGCTACTGCGGCGTTCTCAACAGCCTACCCATCGACGCGGGTATTAAGCTGACGCTGGTGAACCGCCAGCTCAACCGGCAGGAGTTCAGTAGGAATCTCCTGATGGCCTACCGGCAGGATGGCCGCGACTACATGCGCCGCGAGTACAACGACATTCTGCTGGACAAGGCCAGCGGCAGCAACAATCTGGTGCAGGAGAAGTACATCACCGTGTCTGTGGCCAAGCGCAGCATCGAGGAGGCCCGCACCTTCTTCGCCCGCGTGGGAACCGACCTGACCGCTGGCCTCGGTCGTATGGATTCCGGCATACGGGAAATCACCCTCAACGAGCGCCTGCGCCTGTTCCATGACTTCTTCCGCGTGGGGCAGGAATCCGCCTTCGCCTTCGACCTGCAAACCGCCCAGCGGCGCGGCCACGACTTCCGCGATGCCATCGCGCCGGAGACGCTGCAATTCTTCCACGACCACTACGCCGTGGATGAGCGCGTGGGCCGCACCCTGTTCCTGCGGGAGTACGCCAGCTTTATCAAGGACACTATGATCACCGAGCTGATGGACTACCCCCGGAACATGATGCTGTCCATCGACATTGTGCCGGTGGCCACCGATGAGGCTGTATCGGAGATGCACCGGCGCATCATGGCAGTGGAGAGCGACATTACCCGCTGGCAGCAGCGGCAGAACCACCACAACAATTTCTCTGCCAACATCCCCTACGATCTGGAGCAGATGCGGAAGGAGACGCGGGAGTTCTTAGACGACCTCACCGCCCGCGACCAGCGGATGATGTACGCGCTGGTCACGCTGACCCACCTTGCCGACAGCGAGGAGCAGTTGGAGCAGGACACGGAAGCACTGTCTGCCATCGGGCGTTCCCACGGCTGCCAGTTTGCCATCATGAAGCACCAGCAGGAGGACGCACTGAACACGGTGCTGCCCTACGGCCTGCGGCGTATCGACGCTATGCGGACGCTGACCACGGAGAGCACCGCCGTGCTGCTGCCCTTCAAGACGCAGGAGATCATGGACACGGGCGGCCTGTACTACGGCGTCAACGCTGTGTCCCGCAACCTTATCATCTGCAACCGCGACGCGATGCTCAACGGACACGGCCTCTATATGGGCGTGTCCGGCAGTGGCAAGTCCATGATGGCAAAGCAGGAGATCGGCTTCGTGGGGCTGAATACCAACCACGATATTATTGTGGTAGACCCCGAGCGGGAGTATGGCCCGCTGATCCGCGCCCTGGGCGGCGAGGTCATCACCATATCCGCCTCCAACGGCAGCTATGTCAACGCACTGGACATCTCCAAGGAGTACGGCGACGGGCGCAATCCGCTGGTGCTGAAAAGCGAGTTCATCATGTCTCTGTGTGAACAGCTCATGGGCGCGGGCGAGATCGGCGCAAAGGAGAAGTCCATCATCGACCGCTGCACTGCCAACATCTACCGCAAGTACATCCGCAGATACGAGGGCGATCCGCCCACGCTGAAAGATCTCTACGACGACCTCATGCGGCAGAAGGAGCCTGTTGCCCATGAAATTGCGCTGGCACTGGAGCTGTTCACCACCGGCAGCCTGAACGTGTTTGCCCATCAGACCAACATCGACACCCGCAACCGCATTATCTGCTACGACATTCAGGACTTGGGCGAAAACCTCAAGCCCATCGGCCTGCTGGTGATGCTGGACAGCATCCTCAACCGCGTCATCCGCAATCGGCAGCAGGGACGGTACACCCACGTCTATATCGACGAGATCTATCTGTTCTTCGCCAGCCCCGGCGTGGGAGGTAAGAGCGCCATCAATAACTATTCCAGCGAATTTCTTTACAAATGCTGGAAGCGGTTCCGTAAATACTACGCCACCCTCACCGGCATTACGCAGAATGTGGAGGAGTGCCTGCTATCCGACACGGCGCGGCTGATGTTCGCCAACAGCGAATTTTTGATACTGCTGAACCAAGCGCCCACCGACCGTGCGGAGCTGGCCAAGCTGCTGGATGCCAGCGACGCGCAGATGGATTACGTCAGCGACGCACCGGCAGGACATGGACTTATCAAGGTCGGCTCCTGCCTTGTGCCGTTCATCAATGAGCTGCCCCGCGATACGGAGCTGTACCGCCTGATGACCACGAAGCCGGGGGAACAAAATGCGTGACGTAAAGACCCGCGCCGTCATGGAGCAGCCGAAAACACGGCAGCAAAACGCCATACCCCGCACGGCGGTGCGTATCTTGCAGCGGCAC
>ULQP01002350.1_pt1 | contig 11110 bp, 7 predicted proteins | sample 1954571 | NCBI WGS metagenome assembly ULQP01 (sample SAMEA4835657, study PRJEB28245) | human gut metagenome | biome: gut microbiome; material: fecal sample | place: Denmark | collected 2008 | reverse complement strand
TGATGCCTTTTGCAGCCTGCAATTTGTGAAAAACCAATTTTTTTCATCATAGCAACAAAATACGCCCATCTTGTTGCACTTTTGTTGCGCTATATGTGGTAAATATAGGATTGAATAAACCTCCTCTTCCCGGCTTTTTCGTCTACTGCCTCATGGCGGGGACATCGAGGTCTGTTCTGGTGCTTCTGTTCCCGGCAGGCATCACATCCCAATTCGTCAGGAAAGCGAGGAGTCATATGAAAAAGATCTTGAAAATGCTGGTCCTCGGTCTGCTCAGCGCTGCACTGCTCTGCTGTGCACTGCCCTCTGCCTTTGCCGCAGAAGACAAGGATTCGCAGGTCTACACCATTGGTCTGGATGCCATGGGCGGCAGCAGCTCCGCTGTGGCAGTCACCACCAATCTGAGCGGCAAACTCAGTGCCCTGCCCGCGCAGCCTACGCTGGAAGGCTACACCTTTGACGGCTGGTATGCCGAGCCGGTGGGCGGCACAAAAATCAGCACCTCTACGGTGTTTACCGGTGATACCACTGTGTACGCACACTGGACCGTGAAAAATGCCACCACTTCCACCAGCACATCCACACCCGCTCAGCCGGAACAGACCGCGCAGGAATACGATGACGGCCCGGTTCTGAGCGTTCTGGCGGTAGCCGGTGCTCTGATCACCACGCTGGCCGTGGCTGCCTTTATTTAAGTCTTTCCATGCACTGTATCAATTTTATCAATAGAAAGGAAAATCTCCATGTCTACTATGAAACTGCCTGCAAACTATGCCTCCATCAGCGAAGAGGAAATGGTCTATCTGGACGGTGGTGCCAGCGACGCTTACAACAGCTTCCTGAATGTCGGTAAGGTGTTCAACGCCATTGCCCGCATCTTCTCCGGTGCAAGCTCCATCATCAACAATGTCAACGTGATCTACCAGTCCTTCCTGACTCTGGGCGATCTGCTGAAGAGCTTCTGATCCGGCTTCTATTTTCATCTGTTTTTCAAGAACTGTCTCCGTTGTGGGGACAGTTCTTTTTGTTTTTAACGCATTTTCAGTCCGACGTAATCGTTTACATCAAAAGAAACAATTTTTCTTTGGCTTTGGAAACAAGAATGCACGGAAAAGGCATTTTTGTTACGCTTCTGTTGCACATACTGTGCTAACATATAGGGTGGAAGGTCATTCATCAAACTGGCGTTGTCACGCCGAAAACTGATATATCAAATGTGGTTTTGTGGTGCGAAATTTTCGTATTTGTCGAAAGTTTTCGTTCGCCTAATCCGACCACTTTTTGCGGGAGAAATCGATCATTATGCCAGACCGTGAACTGCGGCACATGCGCCGCACCGAATTAGTCGAGATCATTCTGGCGCTCAAGCAGAGCGAGGACCAGCTCCGGGCAGAAAACGCTGCCCTGTCTGCCCAGCTGCAGGAACGGCAGATCCATATTGAAAACGCAGGTTCCATTGCGCAGGCTGCACTGGAGCTGAACAAGGTGTTTGAAGCGGCGCAGGCTGCGGCTGATGAATACGTTGCATCGGTGCTCGCAGCAAACAAAAACACCGATGCCGCTGCCACCGCTCTGCGCGCTCAGGCGGAAGCCGAAGCCCAGCAGATCCTTGCACAGGCACAGACCGAGGCTGCGAACCTGAAGGCCCGTACCCAGCAGCAGTGCGATGCGGAAACGGAAGCCGCCGCACGCAAGCGCGCCCAGACCGAAGCGGACTGCAAGGCAATGCTTGCCCGGACGCAGCAGGAGATCCAGCAGCGCCGGGCCGCTTTTGACCGCCGGGCCAGCGAACTGCTGGACGGCTATCACAGCACGGAATTCCTGCCGGAGGAGCGTGCCAAATGAAAGAGCAAAAGATCAGGTTCACGCCCATTCCATCCACAGCAGAGGTGGAAGCAGAGCGCGAACGTCTGGCCTACCGCAGCCGTTATATGCGGGTGCTGCGCAGCACGGTCTACACACTGCTGGTGGTCGCGGCCGTTGCCGTGCTGCTGGCCACCCTGTTTCTGCCGGTGCTGCAGGTCTCCGGCGACAGCATGAACCCCACTCTGCAGGACCGGGACATCATTCTGCTGGTCAAAGGCAGCGACATGAAGACCGGCGACCTTTGCGGATTTTACTGGCAGAACAAACTTCTGCTCAAGCGCATCATCGGCCTGCCCGGTGATGTGATCGAACTGGACGAGGACGGTGTGGTCACTGTGAACGGCCAGACGCTGGATGAGCCCTATGTAGATGAACTGGCTCTGGGCGAATGCGACATCAAATTTCCCTATCAGGTGCCGGAAAACCGGTATTTCGTACTGGGTGACCATCGGGCCACCTCCATTGACAGCCGCAGCAGTGTGATCGGCTGTGTGGAAAAAAGTCAGATCGTGGGCAAGGTTTTTTTGCGGGTATGGCCCTTATCCAGCTTCTGGTTGATCCCCTAAGGAGGTTTAGGAATCATGCGGGATATTGTGAAAGAATATCAGGAAAAGTTCCGTCGGAACCACCAGCGCGCCAGACGCTATACTGCGCTGCTGCTGGCACTGGCGCTTACCACCAGCCTGTTCGTGAACTGGCAGCTGCACGGCGTGGGCATTGCCAAAACGGCCGAATATCTGTGCGGCGAGCTGGAGCATGAGCACACCGCTGCCTGCTATGAAAAGCAGCTGGTGTGCGGCTATGAGGAAGGCGAACCGGAGGACTGGAACGCCACCATGACGGACGACGGCATGTCTTTTGATGATACATTCGACATGGATGATGATGCGTCCGGCGTGGATGCGGATGATCCCGACATTGCAGCCTATTCCGCAGAGCCGGAGTACATCTTTGTGCCCCATGAGCACACCGACGACTGCTACCAGGAAGTGCAGGAGCTGACCTGCCGGGAAGAAGAGCACGAGCACACCGACGACTGCTTTGACCCCGAGGACGGCAGCCTGATCTGTGATCTGTTCGAGCACACCCACGACGACAGCTGCTACACCACCACCTATGAGCTGGTGTGCGGTCTGGAAGAGGGCGAGCTTGTAGAAGAAGTGAACCCCGATTATGACCCGGTGGCCCTGTTTGAGGAGCCGGTGGCCGCAAAGCCCGTGGTGGTCGATCCTGTAACCGAGACCCCGGTGCACCACCACACCGATGCCTGCTACGAGGAAGTGCTGGTCTGCGGCCTGCCGGAGCATCACCACACGGTGAACTGCCTGTCCGACCCGCTGGACGGCACGCAGGACGAGGACGAATGGCTGGACAAGACCGGCACGGCCCTGACCGGCATGTGGAACGAAGACCTGCTCACCGTGGCACAGGGTCAACTGGGCTATGAGCAGAGCGAGAAAAATTTCAAGCTTGATACCGATGACGGCGAGACCCTGCGCTACTACACCCGCTACGGCCAGTGGTACGGCAACCCCTACGGCGAGTGGGACGTGATGTTCCTGTCCTACTGCCTGAACTATGCAAATATCCCGCAGAGCGCGATCCCGCAGCGCGCCAGTACGCTGGCCCTGCGCAGCGAGCTGCGTTCCACCGGTTATCTGCTGGACCCGGACAGCGACATTGCGGCCTATGAAATGGACGCAGACATGTCTGTTACTGGCCTGCAGCCCGGTGATATCGTGTTCTATAACGCCACCACGACCGAGACGGTCGCTGTGGCAGACGAGCCGCAGATCGAGGACCTTTCCCCGGATGCTGATACCGAGCTGCTGCAGGCTTTGAGCGTCCCGGCAGCGGCCGAGCCGCAGACCGAAGAGCGCACTGTCTCGTGTGAGACCGTGGGCATCGTGTCGGCTGTGGACGAAGCTTCCGGCACGCTGACGGTCATCTCCGGCAACGTGGACGGCAAGGTGTCCGAGGTGTCCCTTGCGCCGTCCCAGCTCACCGGCATGATCCCCGTGGCATCTGTGCAGGCCGCGGAGAGCGGAGCGGATACGATGGATGGCACTGATCTTGATTTTTCAAAGATGCTGAATGGTTCTCAGTATGTAACCGATTTCAAGATTCAGAAGCTGCAGGACTCCGACTACTCTGACGTCACAGAGAGTACCGTAACCGATAAGCTTCATGGCTTTATCGATCTGCGTGATATCCCGGCTGACCGCATCAAGGACAATAATTATAAAGTATATGTCCCGATTCCAGAGGGTCTCGACAAGCTGAATAATGGCGGCGCTGAAAAAGGCAGTCTGAAGGACTCTTCTTATTCCGGCCCCAACGGAACCATCTGTGGCACCTACGAGTTCGTGCAGGATGCCGACGGAGACTGGTATGTTGTCTTTACTTATGATAAAGATTACATCAACCAGCAGGAAACGACGAAAGACAGTAAAGTCAAAACCGACGTTTCTTTCGATTTTCAGTGGGATACCGCTAAAATCAGCACAGATGAATCCAATAAGTTCACCATTAACGGCAAAGACATCACGATCACGATCAAGGATCAGAGCGAAGATAAGCCGTCCGATAAAAAGAACTATTCCCTGTCCAAGGACGCTGGCTCTCTGCGTTATGATAGTCATGATGCCTACATTGACTACACGGTCACGCTCAAATTAAAGGATGACATGGCTGCTCCTTTGACCCTGACCGATGCCTTGCGTTGTCCTGCCAATGCCGACTTCCAGTATACTGGTACGCCGGATGTTTCTGGTTCGAACGGTGCGTCCAACACGACCGTTTCCTGGACGGATGGGACTGACTCCAGCACAAAAACCATCACACTGGGACAGGAGGGCGAGACCCTCGCTGCAGGAACCTATACGATCACCTATCAGGTAAAGGCTACTAACTTCGGCAATGTTGACTACGTCAACAACGAGAAGGTCAAAAACACTGTCACTTTTAAGGACACCAGTAAAACGAAAGAGACCTCTCTCACCACAAAATTGATCGACAAGTCCGGCAAGCTTGAGAATGGCGAGATCATCTGGACCGTGAAGATCAATATCGATCAAGATGACACCTCTCTGCGCTATCTGCCAAAAGATGCCAAATTTATCGATACGCTTCCTGATGATCCCATTGACAATAAGATCACCGTCACGAAGGATGGAGAATCCACCGATGTCACACTGGACAACACCATCTATGACAACAGCAGCAAGCTGCTTACTTATCCTCTGGAAGAAGGTTTCCATTCTTACGAGATCACCTACCGTACCAAAGCACCTGAAAACACCTCTGAATCCGAGACAATCGTCAATAACACCGGTGAGATCAAAGGTACCGGTATCAATGGTTCCGACTCTTCCAACGTGAAAATTCCTTCTACCCTGCTGAGTAAGCAGTTGGAAAGCGGCAGTCATGATACCCAAACCGCAACTATGGATTGGGTCACAACTGTCAATGCAACAGACCTTAACACCCTCGTCTATTACGATTGGAGCAGCACCCGCTGGGATGCCGACAATTCCAAGAGCGTCCGCCTGCAGCAAATCGTTGCTGACAGCGTACACGTTTTTGATGCATCCGATCTTGAAGTAACCGACAAGGTGACCATCAACTATCAGTATTCGCGCACCGAAAACGGTGTTGAAGTCGGACTGTTCTCGGTAGATTTCAAAGAAAAGAACATTCAGGGGCCTGCAACCATCAAATATCAGACCACAGCCGATTTGTCTTGGGTGGCATCTGGCACACGCTGTCAGATCACGAACTACGGACAGCTGAATCAGGGCGATATTGTTTCGGATGTGTATGATTTCACCAACTCTTCCGAGCAGCGTAAATACTTCCGGAAGAATGCAGGCGATTCCAGCAACTGGAACAAAACAGAAGACACCATCACCCTGAAACCCGGACAGAAGATTCCGTGGACGATCGCTATAAACGATACCACGGATGATGGTCTTGTATGGGATGCTGAAAAAGACAAAGAATGGATCGTTAAGGACCTCATCCCTGCCGGCCTGAATCTGGATGAGAGCAGCGTCCGGGTCGAGCTGAACGGTAACACAGTTTCAAGCAATTCCTATACCGTTTCTGCTGAAAAGCAGGCAGACGGCAGCACCAAACTGGTGGTCACTCTTCAGCCGGAGTGCTATACGCTTACAGTCAATGGGAACAAAACGCTCAGCAAACGTGTTTTTATCACCTACGACACCACACTGGACCCTGATAACACAGAGGTCTGGAACGGTGGCAATGTTGCCTCCTTTGTCAACAACGCTACGTTCGAGCGGAACGGCGAACAGAGCGGCAGTGATTCCTTTAAGGAAACTGTCACCCGAAATGTTGTGGGCAAACACGGCAACTATGATGAAGCAACCGGCCTTCTGACCTATCAGGTACAGGTCAATCCTAACAGCGTCATACTGAACAATGGCGTGTCGTTGACTCTGTATGATTTCATGTCTGTTCCGGATGGTCTGTACAGCAAAGATGGTACCACCTCCGACCGTGTAACATTGGCAGGTGTCTCTGTCTTTGAGGGTGAGCTGCAGGCAGATGGCTCTCTGGAAGCAACGACTTTCCTCAAGGATCTCGACCCGATTGAAGGAGATTACGACAGCAGCTCTGCTCCGGAAAACGTTACTGAGGATACCTACTACACCAAACGGAATAAGGATCGAAACCAGATTCAAGTCTGGACGAAGGTACCAGACGGCAAGGCTTTGGTTCTGGTTTTCCACTATACGGTCAATACCAAGAATCTGCCCGCTAAGAACTATAAGTTCAAGAATACCGTGCAGTTGGAGGGCTATAATTCTTACGTCGATGAAAATGTAGATTTCAAGAGCGATTCTTCCGGTAACGCAGGCATCGATTTCAACACCAACAATGTTACGATCGTGAAGTACTCCGGTACCCAGAGCAATCTGCTGTCGGATGCAAAGTTCCAGCTTGAAACCTATGAAAATGGCCAGTGGACTGATGTAAAGCAGTATGTCACCTCTCAGAGCGGCAATTCCGTCATGTCCGGTCTTACGCAGGATACGCTTTACCGTCTGCACGAAACCGCTGCGCCGGAAGGCTACCTGCTGCCCGACCCCACTCCGTATCACTATTTTGTCATTTCCAAAAATGCCTATACCTTGCCGACAGATTCGGGCTTTGTCGAAGGCCGTGACTCCTTCGCCCTCTACAAGCTGGGGGAAAATGAGTCGTTCGGAAGCTTTTACTACTACTGCAACAATGCCCGTAACCCGGACTATGTGAAGGAAGGCGACCTGCTGGTCAAGAAGGCGTGGAAGAACTTTGATGGCACCGATATCACGGATACATCGAAGCTTCCGGAGATCGTGGTCACACTGACGAAGCATGTGGCGAACCCCGGCCACCGTATTCTTCTGCAGCTTGATGATGGTTCAGGTACAAAGGTTTTTGCCAAAAATATCAATGACGGCGGTGATGTCTACGTCACAGTATGGTCTCAAAATTATCAAAACTGGTTGGATGCTGGAGTAGCAATAACGGCTACTGGCGAGAGCGCTCCGGATGGAAAACCGATTTATAAAATCAGCAATATCATCTCCGACATTACAATCAAGAGCACAAAAGTTTATTACAATGGCGGCGATTTCTATACGACTGCTGGCGGTACTCCCATCACCGGCACGACCGACACCGAAGTCGGCAAAGTTACGCTGAACAGCAGAAATGGCTGGTCTGCCCATTTTGAAAACCTTGAGATTGACGACGGCATCACTTATACTATAAAAGAGATGTCCGTAGAAGGTTACACCGTGTCCTACACGCTGAACAACGAAGCTCTGGAGGCCGGTGCATCCTTTGCGCTGGGCAAGAACACCGGCAGCAACGGCAACGGCGATACCATCGTCATCACCAACACCGCCGAAGAGTCCGGCGGCTACGTACTTCCCTCTACCGGCGGGGCCGGTACCAAACTGTATACAGCAGGCGGCGGCGCGCTGATGCTTGCCGCTCTGGTGTGCGGGGTTTGCAGAAAGCGCAGACGCGAGAGGAGGGAACGTTAAAAAGCCTGCATCCTTCCTGACACGGCGGCAAAATTGATTCTGCGCCGGAAGCAGACCCTGAAAATAGGAATCAGAAAAACTTGAAAGGAGATTTTCGCAAATCATGATGAAGAAAGTAATCAAAAAGCTGCTGGCCGCACTGCTGGCAGTTGCCATGCTGTGTGCCATGGCAGTACCCGCGTTTGCAGATGATAACACTTACACTATTACCATTAACAATCCCGTTGGCACTTATAAAGCTTACCAGATTTTCTCCGGCGATCTCGAGGGCAAGATTCTGTCCAACATTGTTTGGGGTACTGGTGTCACCGAGGCTGGTAAAACTGATCTCGGCAGTGCTAAAGACAGAGCTGCCACCCTCACTAACGATGCTTCCGCCAAGGTTTTTGCTAAGGAAGTAAGCAAGTATCTTGGTGAGGCTTCCGGCAGTTACGCTGACGGCAAGATCTCCGGTCTGGCTGCCGGTTATTATCTGATCAAGAATGATACCGTAGGCGATAATGAAACCTACACCAGCTTTATTCTGGCAGTTGTTAAGGATGTTACGGTTGAACCGAAGGGTGATAAGCCCGCTCTGGAAAAGAAAGTCAAGGATGCCAACGACACTGACGGCACTACCACCAACTGGCAGGACAGCGCTGACCATGACATCGGCGATGATGTTCCTTTCAAGCTGACTGCAAAGATTGCAAGCAACTTTGATGATTATACCACTTACAAGTTCGTATTCCACGATGAACAGTCTGCAGGTCTGACCTTTAAACCCGGTACTGTCAAGGTTACTGTTGCTGGCAACGAGCTGAAGGCTTCTGACTACACTGTTGTAACCGACCCGGACGATGGCTGCACCTTCCATGTTGTGATTAACGATCTGAAAAAGATCTCCGATGCAGCTGCAAACGCTGAGGTCGCTGTTGAGTACAAATCCACGCTGAACGAGCATGCTGTTATTGGCTCCGCGGGCAACCCCAACGAGGCATATCTGGGATACTCTAACAACCCTCATAACTCCAACGATACTACCACCACTCCCAAGGACAAGGTCACCGTTTTCACCTTTAAGGTCGTTGCAAACAAAATCAATGGCGACAATGATAAGGCTTTGAAGGGTGCTGCTTTTGCACTGTATAAGAAGGGCCAGGATTCTACTTGGAAACTGGTCGGTCTCAACAATGCTACGGAAGCCGACGGTAAGTATACCATTGTAGATCCCGATCAGACCAAGTTTGATTGGGTCGGTCTGGATGACGGCGAGTATAAGATCGAAGAGATCATCACCCCTGCCGGCTTTAACTCGATCGCTCCCCAGACCTTTAAGGTCACTGCTACACATGACGAAACTTCTGCTGATCCTAAGCTGACTGCTCTGTCCGGTAACATGACTTCTGGCGAGATCACCTTTACCGCCAAAGAAAGTGATGGTTCTTTGACTACCGACATCGTCAACAACGTCGGTGCTACCCTGCCCTCCACCGGTGGCATCGGCACCACGATCTTCTACGTCGTGGGCGGCGGCCTGATGGTGGCTGCAGCAGTCCTGCTCATCACCAAGAAGCGCATGGAGAACAAGTAATTTCTCCTTTTCCCCAACACCCCGGAACTGCGGGGCCGCAAGGCCCCCGGCTCCTATCCTTATAACATTAGGGAGTAGCCCATGAAAAAGAACAAAAGCACCATCATCCTGATCCTCGTCTTTTTCGTGGGTCTATCCGTGATGTTATACCCCACCCTCAGCGATTACGTCAACCAGCTGCATCAGTCCCGTGCTGTGGCCACCTATGCCGAGGACGTGGACAAGCTGACCGATGCCGACTACAGCGCCTATTTCGAGGCGGCAGATGCGTTCAATGCACAGATCGCCGCAGACCCGGATGCGTTGTATTTCCCGCAGCGCTTTCCCACCTACGAAAGCACGCTGGATGTGACCGGCACCGGCATTATGGGCTACATCACCATTGAAAAGATCGGTGTAGAGCTGCCCATTTACCACGGCACCAGCGATAGCGTGCTGCAGATCGCCGCAGGCCACTTGGAGGGCACCAGCCTGCCGGTGGGCGGCCAGAGCACCCACGCGGTCATTTCGGCCCACCGCGGCCTGCCCAGCGCCAAGCTGTTCACCAATCTGGACCAGCTGGAAGTGGGCGATACCTTTACCATCACGATCCTGGACCGCGTACTCACCTACGAGGTGGACAACATCTCCATCGTTCTGCCCACCGAGACGGACAACCTCAAGGTGGTGGACGGCAAGGATTACGTCACCCTCATGACCTGCACCCCCTACGGCATCAACACGCACCGCCTGCTGGTGCGCGGACGCCGCATCACCACGCCGGACAAGCTCAAGCACATCCGTGTAACAGCTGATGCCATCAAGATCGAACCGATCATCACAGCTCCCATCATGGCACTGCCCCTGCTGCTGGTGCTGCTGCTCTGGCTGCTGTTCTCCAACCGCAAACGCAAATCTACAAGAGGTGAAAAACATGAAACGCACTGATCTCAAAAAGCACGCTGCGGCCCTGCTTTTGGTGCTGTGCCTTCTGGTAACAAGTGCGCTGCCTGCCCTTGCCACCAGCGCAAACATCAAGCTGGTGGACAGCAGCGGCAATCCCACTACCGGCACCATCCGCGTTACGCTGTACGACAGCGCCAACGATAAGGCGCTGAGCGGCGGCAAGCTCACTTTGTACCGTGTGGCCGAGGTAAAGCGCCAAAACGGCAACCTGAGCTACGAATACTGCGGCGATTTCTACGGCTGCGGCATTGCGCTGGGTGATTTGACCGACAGCACCCTTGCGGCCCAGCTGCAGGAGTATCTGCCCCAAAGCGCCGAGGGCACTACGAAGACCATTGATGCGGACGGCAACGTGACCTTCCGTGATCTGGAGCTGGGCCTGTATCTGATCGTGCAGACCGAGGCTTCCAAGGGCTATGAGCCGATCAATCCGTTCCTTGTCTCTCTGCCCATGGCGGAGGATGGCAAGTGGAATTATGTGGTGGATGCCAGCCCCAAGGTGGGTGCTTACACCCCCACCAAGCCGGACACGCCTCCCACTCCCCCTACGCCGCCGGATACGCCCGATCATCCTGATACGCCTACCCCGCCGGACAGCCCGGATACCCCGGTCTCTCCCGGTAATCCGGATCATCCGGTAGCACCCGGTAATCCAGACAGCCCCGTT
>ULQP01056609.1_pt1 | contig 11161 bp, 10 predicted proteins | sample 1954571 | NCBI WGS metagenome assembly ULQP01 (sample SAMEA4835657, study PRJEB28245) | human gut metagenome | biome: gut microbiome; material: fecal sample | place: Denmark | collected 2008 | reverse complement strand
GTCGCCAGGCTCCAGACTGTAGGTGACATCGGGGGCGGGAAGCTCTTCGTCGATGGCGATACCATTTTCATCGGTGACAAATTCCTCTGAGGTGGAATCGGGCATTCCCGTAGGGCTTATGTATACGGAAGCACCCTCGACGGGAAAGAAATTGTTGTTCGTTATCTGAATTTTTAGTGAACCAACGTTATTTGTAATTGCCATTTCTTAATTCCTCATTTATAATTTGCTGTGAAAGTTTTTTAAGCAGCTTTCACAGTAAGTATATGACTAGATTTATAGAATATTCGGAGGAGATAAGATATGGCATACTTTCCAATGTACATCGATCTTGAGGGCAAGAAAGTAATAGTTGTAGGTGGAGGTAAGGCAGCACTTAGAAAGATCAATTCGCTGCTGTATTTCGGAGCGAAGATAGCGGTCATTGCGCCGAAGGTGTGCGATGATATAAAAGCGATAAAGGGAATAAATGTACATGAGAGCAACGTGGCACTTGACATACTGCAGAATGCAGACATTGTTGTGGCGGCAACCAGGCGCCCGGAGATCAATGCCAAGATAGGTACATATTGTAATGACAGGGGCATCATGGTAAATGTGGCTGATAACAAGGAGCTCAGCAGCTTCCTGTTTCCAGGCGTTATCGTCCGCGGAGATCTTGTGGTGGGAGTCACAACAGGCGGCAACAGCCAGGCGGTATCCAAGCAGATCAGGAATATGATAGACAGGATGCTTCCAGAGGAGTACGAGGCGCTCACAAGAAAGATGGGAGCGTACACGGAGCTTGCAAATGTCAACATCAAGAGCACGGCACTTAGGGAGGAAGCACTGGATGAACTCGTCAAGGTTGCACTGTCCAACAAATGCGTTCTTGACGACAAGAAGGCGAACAAGGTGCTTGACAAATATTACCGTGAGGACGCAGCCAGAAGAAACGCATAAATATTTGTTAATATTTGTACTTGAATTATTTGATAATTATGATACAATAAGTGAGATTGTTATAGATTACAGCATGAGAGTGGGCCTTGGCCCACTCTCAATTGTTGTGGGGATAATATTTTACAGAAAGGTGGTCGTATTTACGAAGAGAGCGGATATTGAAGCAAAGACGGAGGCACTTGTGATGCCGATCATTGAGGCTAACAATCTGGAGCTTGTTGATGTGGAGTACGTCAAGGAAGGCAGTGATTATTACCTCAGAGTGTATGCGGACAAGGAAGGTGGCATCACGATCGGTGATTGCGAGATAGTGAACAGAGCACTTGGAGACCTGCTTGACCAGGATGATTATATAGGAGATGCCTATATACTGGAGGTCAGCTCACCGGGGCTTACGAGACCACTGAAGAAAGAGAAGGATTTCAAGAGAAGCATAGGTAAGGTCGTGGAGATCAAGACATTTGCCAAGGTGAATGGTGCAAAGGAATTCGAGGGTGTGCTCAAGGCATATGATGAGAATACAGTTACCATTGAGCTTGAGGATGAGACAGAGATAACGATAACGAGAAAAGATATTTCCATGATACGATTAGCATTTATATATTAGGAGGATAAAAAGGTGTCAGAGATCATTGAAGCATTGAATCAGCTTGAGAAGGAGAGAAACATTAGCAAGGATGTTCTGCTTGAGGCTATAGAGAGATCACTCAAGACAGCCTGCAAGAAGGATTTCAATACAGACGAGAACATTACAGTTTCACTGGACAGAGAGACTGGTGAGTGCCATGTATATGCAGCCAAAGAGGTTGTTGAGGAAGTTGAGAATCCTGCATGCCAGATAACACTGGAGCAGGCCAAGATGATAAGCAGCAAGTACGAGATAGGTGATACAGTAAATATAGAGATCACAACTAAGAACTTTGGAAGAATCGCAGCCCAGCGTGCGAGAAATGTCATCGTTCAGGCTATCAATGAGAATGAGAGAGCAGCTATATACGATCACTTCCATATGAAGGAGAAGGATATCGTAACAGGAATCGTTCAGAGACAGGTTGGAGACAGCGTGAATGTGAGCCTTGATGACAAGACAGAGGCACTCTTAAAGCCGTCAGAGATGATCGAGGGAGAGAGATACGAGAGAGGCGACAGAATAAAGCTTTATATCACAGAGGTCAAGAAGACAAACAGAGGACCAAGGATCACTGTATCAAGAACTCATCCAGAGCTCGTCAAGAGACTTTTTGAGAAGGAAGTAACAGAGATCGCAGACGGAACAGTTGAGATCAAGAGCTTCTGCAGAGAGGCAGGATCAAGATCTAAGATCGCAGTATGGTCAAACGATGAGAACGTCGATGCAGTTGGAGCATGCGTAGGAATCAATGGTGACAGAGTAAATGCTGTCGTTGCAGATCTGAACGGTGAAAAGATCGACATCATTCCTTGGAGTGAGAACCCTGCTGAGTTTATTTACAATGCGCTCAGTCCTTCAGATGTTGAGGACGTATCAGTTGATCTTGATGAGAAGACAGCATTTGTCGTAGTACCTGATACACAGCTTTCACTTGCAATCGGTAAGAAGGGTCAGAATGCCCGCCTTGCAGCCAAGCTGACAGGATACAAGATCGATATTAAGAGCCATTCAAAGGCCGAGGAGATGGGTTACTTTGATGAGCAGCCAGAGGATGAGAACTTTGATCCTTATAACGAAGATGAATATTATGATGAAGTAAGCGAAGATAAAGATGCCGATGCTGCTTCATTTGACATAGATGAAACAGTAGACACAAACGACGAAGAGTAATCATTTGCATTGATGTAGTGGCACATGATAGAGAATAGGGAGTGATGAGATGGCAAAGAAGGTACCTCTGAGGCAATGCCTTGGATGCCGTGAGATGATGCCGAAGAGTGAGCTGATAAGGATAGTCCGAAGCAATGACGGGCAGTTCGCAGTTGATGCAACCGGCAAGCTCAACGGAAGAGGCGCTTATATATGCAAGAGATCCGAGTGCCTTAAGAAGGCGGTTGGAAGCAAAGCACTTGAGAAGGCTTTCAAGGTCAGCATACCTGCTGAGGTGTATGAACAATTAGACAAGGAGCTGCGTGACATTGAAGAATAACAAGATCTACTCGTTAATTTCTCTGTGTGCCAGAGCCAGAAGGCTGTGCAGTGGCAATTTCTCAGTAGAGAAAGCAGTTAAGAATCAGAGCGCGTATGTGGTCATTGTGGCGAAGGACGCTTCTGACAATACGAAGAAACTTTTCGACCAGAAATGTAATTATTATGGGATTCCTTATTATGAGTACGGGACAAAGGATGAACTTGGCAAGTACAGTGGCAATGAGATGAGAACATCCATTGCGATACTTGACGAGGGATTCGGGAATCAGATCATAAAGTACATGAATGTAAATGAAAACATGGAGGTGTAACATTTGGCTAAAATCAGAGTACACGAATTATCAAAACAGTTAAACATTTCAAATAAAGATATCATAGATACACTTGGCGCAAAGGGAATAGAGATCAAGAGTCATATGTCCAATCTGGACGATTCGATGGTTGGAATAATCAAGGCTAAGTTTGGAGCAAAGACTGCGCCAAAGGCCGAGGCTCCAAAGGCTGAGACCCCAAAGCCTGCAGCACCAAAGCAGGAGGCTCCAAAGGCAGCGCCTAAGACAGAGCAGCCAAAGCCTGAGACAGCAAAGCCTGCTGCAGCGCCAAAGGCGGACGCGCAGAAGCAGAATCCTTCAAGGGATGACAATTCAGCAGCCAGACAGGGTTCTGGCAATCATGTAAGATTTGCCAGGGAGGACAGAAACGGCGGCAAGATGAATAACAACGGTAACAGAGTCAGATTTAACAACGACAGACAGGGCGGTTCAGACAGAGCCAGATTCAGCAACGACAGGAACCAGGGCGACAGAAATCAGGGTGACAGACCAAGATTCGGCAGAGATGGCCAGGGCGACAGAAATCAGAGTGACAGACCAAGAGTAGGCAGAGACGGTCAGGGCGACAGACCAAGGTTTAACAGAGATGGCGACAGAAACCAGAGTGACAGACCAAGATTTAACAGAGACGGCCAGAATGACAGACCAAGGTTTAACAGAGATGGTGATAGAAACCAGGGTGACAGACCAAGATTTAACAGGGACGGCCAGAGTGACAGACCAAGGTTTAACAGAGACGGAGACAGAAACCAGGGTGGCGGACGCTTCGGCAATGGAGATAGAAACCAGGGCGGAAGAGGCTTTAACAGAGATGGTGGCAACCGTTTCAGCAACCGTATCAATATGCCATTTGGCAAGGATGACGAGGATGACAGCCCAGCTCAGAAGAGAGCACCATTCAAGAGAGACCGCAAGGACTTCGATGCGAAGGAGATGCCGGGTAAGGATTTAAAGAGCCAGAACAGAGATAACTACAACAGAGATAAGAACAAGCCACGTAAGGGCAACAGAAGATCACCTGAGGAGGTCGAGGCTGATATCAGCAGACTTGCGAAGAATGTGAAGAACAAGCCACAGAAGAAGCAGCAGGCACCACAGGAGGATCCGGATGCAATCAGAACCATCACACTTCCTGAGGTTGTAACACTCAAGGAGCTGGCTGATGCGGTAAAGACTCCTGTAACAGCACTTATCAAGAAGCTGTTCCTCGCAGGTAAGATGGTCAATGTGAACTCAGAGCTTCCATTTGACGAGGCTTCAGAGATCGCACTTGAGTACAACTGCATAGCTGAGGAAGAGGAGAAAGTTGATGTGATCGAGGAGCTCCTTAAGGAGGATGAAGAGGACGAGAAGGATATGGTTTCAAGACCTCCTGTAGTCTGCGTTATGGGTCATGTTGATCATGGTAAGACATCACTTCTTGATGCCATCAGACAGACAAAGGTAACATCAGGTGAGGCTGGTGGAATCACACAGGCCATCGGTGCATCAGTTGTCGATGTAAATGGCCAGACTATAACATTCCTTGATACTCCTGGACATGAGGCGTTCACAGCGATGCGTATGCGTGGTGCACAGAGTACAGATATCGCTATCCTTGTTGTAGCTGCCGATGATGGAGTAATGCCACAGACTATCGAGGCTATCAACCATGCAAAGGCTGCTGGAATTGAGATCATAGTAGCGATCAACAAGATCGATAAGGAAAGTGCCAATATAGAGAGAGTTAAGCAGGAGCTTACAGAGTATGAGCTTATCCCAGAGGATTGGGGTGGTTCAACAATATTCTGTCCTGTATCTGCACATACTAAGGAAGGTATTGACAATCTCCTTGAGATGATCCTCCTCACAGCGGATGTGCTTGAACTTAAGGCAAATCCTAACAGAAAGGCAAGAGGTATCGTCATCGAGGCTGAGCTTGACAAGGGACGTGGACCTGTTGCAACAATGCTTGTACAGAAGGGAACACTCCATGTTGGAGATTACATCGCTGTCGGAGCGTCACATGGTAAGGTACGTGCCATGACTAACTCAAGAGGTGAGAGAGTTACAGAGGCTCTTCCATCAACACCTGTACAGATCCAGGGTCTCAACACAGTTCCTGATGCAGGCGAGATATTCATGGCAGTTGACAATGAGAAGGAAGCAAGAACCATATCAGAGACATATATCTCGCAGGGTAAGGAGAAGCTTCTTGCAGATACAAAGCAGAGAATGTCACTTGACGATCTGTACAGCCAGATCCAGGCCGGCAACCTCAAGGAGCTCAAGATCATCATCAAGGCAGATGTACAGGGTTCAGTTGAGGCCGTTAAGCAGAGTCTCTTAAAACTCTCAAATGACGAGGTTGTTATCAAGTGCATACATGCAGGTGTAGGTGCTATCAACGAGTCAGATATAATTCTTGCATCAGCATCAAATGCCATCGTAATCGGTTTCAATATCAGACCGGATGCGAGAGCAAAGGATATGGCTGACAGCGAGGGGGTAGATGTTCGTCTGTACAGAGTCATTTACAATGCAATAGAGGATATTGATTCAGCAATGAAGGGTATGCTTGATCCTATATATGAGGAGAAGGTCATCGGACACGCAGAGATCAGACAGACATACAAGGCTTCTGGTATCGGTGTCATTGCCGGTTCATATGTTCTCGACGGAACAATCAACAGAAACTGCAGCGTAAGGATTACCAGAGAGGGCAATCTTATATTTGAAGGAAAGCTTGCTTCACTCAAGAGATTCAAGGATGATGTCAAGGAAGTTAAGTCCGGCTTTGAGTGTGGTATGGTATTCGAGAACTTCCAGGACGTTGCAGAGGAAGATCAGATAGAGGCATACGAGATGGTAGAGGTGCCTAGAAAGTAGTAATAGATATGAGAAAAAACAGTGTAAAGAATAACAGGATCAACGGTGAGGTCCAGAGAGAACTCAGCAGGATCATCAGCCGTGAGATCAAGGATCCAAGAATATCACCTATGACTTCGGTCGTTGATGTGGTTGTCACACCTGATCTCAAGTTCTGTAAGGCATATATCAGTGTCCTGGGTGACCAGGATGCTGTTGATTCCACATTTGCAGGGTTGAACAGCGCAATGGGATATATCAGAAGAGAGCTTGCTCATTCTGTAAATCTGCGCAATACACCGGAGATAACATTTATCATGGACCAGTCCATAGAGTATGGTGTCAGTATGTCCCACAAGATAGATGAGGCTCTCGGAAAGCATGGCGATGCTGACGAGAGTACAAATGAAAACTCAGAGAGTGAAGATGAGTTTGAAGAGTAGGATATAATATGAGAATTTAAAAGGAGGTATATCATGAACGATCTTATAAGGGAGATAGAGAACGCAGACAGCATAGCCATAACAGGACATATCAATCCTGATGGTGACTGTATAGGTTCAACACTTGGAATGTATAACTATATTACAAGCAATTACCCTGACAAGAGGGTTCAGGTATATCTTCAGGAATTCTCTGATGTGTTTATGTTCATGGGCGGTGCTGACAAGGTGAAGCATGAGGCAGATGATGAGACCTATGATCTGTTTATGTCGCTTGACTGCGGAGATATGGACAGATTCACACCATTTGTCAGATATTATGAGACTGCGAAGAGAACCTTGTGTATAGACCACCATGTGTCCAATAAGGGCTTTGGTGATGTGTGCTATGTGGAAAGTGATGCGTGCTCCGCTGCGGAAGCTATATTCAAGCTCCTTGACGCTGATAAGATCAATCAGAAGTGTGCAGAGTGCCTGTATACCGGAATAGTCCACGATACGGGAGTGTTTAAGCACAGCAATACAACAAGGGCAGCCATGACTATAGCGGGAATCCTGATAGAGAAGGGGGCAAGACCAAGCTTTGTCATAGATGAGACCTTCTACAAGAAGACGCTCATACAGAACAAGCTTCTGGGCTATGCGCTTCTCAACATGAAGCAGTTTGCAGATGGAAAGATAACCCATACACTTCTGACAAAGGAGGACTTTGACAGATTTGGTGCCAGCAAGATGGATACGGATGGAATCGTGGATCAGCTCAGACTGACATCAGGTACTGAGGTTGCTTTCTTCATGTATCAGGCTGGTGAGGATAATTACAAGATATCCCTCAGGGCAAATGATATCGTGAACGTGAGTGAGATCGCGTGCAGCCACGGCGGTGGCGGCCATGTGAAGGCTGCGGGATGCAATATGTCAGGTGATCCGGAAAAGATAGTTGCGGAGATAGTTGCGGATATAGAGAAACAGCTTGGCTGATAAATTGCAGAAAAGATGTGATCTGGAACAGGTACTGATACAGCGGACTGATGTAAAAGACTTTGGATTGGATTTGAAATAGTTATGATAGATGGATTTATCAATATATATAAGGAGCAGGGGTTCACGTCGTTTGATGTGGTGGCAAAGCTCCGTGGTATATTAAAACAGAAAAAGATAGGTCATACCGGAACTCTCGATCCCATGGCGGAGGGAGTTCTTCTTGTGTGTCTGGGAAGTGCTACGAAGATGTGCGATCTGCTCGCTGAGAAGAACAAGACATACACATGTACCATGCTTCTCGGAAAGACCAGCAACACCGAAGACGTGACAGGAGTCATGACAGACGTGACAGATGTATATCCTGATGAGAAGACAGTCAGGGCTGCGGTGATGAGTTTTGTAGGCGATTACATGCAGATCCCGCCTATGTATTCAGCCATCAAGGTAAATGGTAAGAAGCTCTATGAGCTGGCGAGAGCCGGACAGGTTATAGAGAGAGAGCCGAGACTGGTCACGATACATGGTATCACCATACAGTCGGTAGAACTTCCGAGGGTGACATTCGATGTGAGCTGTTCCAAGGGAACATATATCAGAAGCCTGTGCAGGGATATAGGAGAGAAGCTTGGCTGCGGTGCGGTGATGGAGAAGCTTGTCAGAACCGAGGTGAAGGGCTTTACTATAGAAGAAAGTCTGACGCTTGATGAGGTGGAGAAGGCAAGGGATGACGGGACACTCATGCAGCATATATTAACAACGGATAAGCTCATGCCGAATATACCGGAGCTTCATATAGCTGAGAAGGGTGTTAAGCTTCTGGCAAATGGAAATAAGCTCAGTGCGGATGCATTTGCCGAGAATAAGATACACAGGGATACCTATGTCAAGGTGTTCGATGAGAATGGAAGATTTGCGGCACTGTATGAATACAGCGATGAGAAGAGGCAGTATGTGCCGTTCAAGATGTTTCCGGTGAGCAATTAAGGACAGACAGTTATGATTCATATAAAGGACACGAAGAAGGTAAAACTGAATAGCACAGAGCGCACGGCGGTTGCCCTGGGCAAGTTTGATGGTATCCATCAGGGACACATGCTGTTGATAGAGCAGGTGTTGAAGCTTCAGAGACAGGGATATATGGGCGTTGTGTTCACATTTGACATGAGGGAGAATCATGTGTTTGATGTGAGCAATATGAAGACCATATACACATCTGACGAGAAGGCACAGGTGGTATCGGATACCGGAGTTGACGTCCTGGTTGAATATCCGTTTGACGATGCATTTGCGGCTACAGAGCCGAAGGCGTTCATCAGAGATGTTCTGGTGGACATGATGCGGGCCGGATATGTCGTGGTTGGAAGCGATTACAGATTTGGCAGAGACAGAAAGGGCGATGTGGATACCCTCAGAAGCTATGCGGACGAGTATGGATATAAGGTCATAGTCATAGACAAGCTGGAACAGGATGACGAGGTGGTCAGCTCAACTGTCATCAGGAAGAATATTTCTGAGGGAGATGTGAGGTCGGTCATTCCGATGCTCGGCAGACCGTACAGTATGACAGGTGAAGTGGTGTCCGGTAAACAGCTTGGAAGGACAATAGGAATACCGACTGCAAATATGCTGCCGGAGGAGCGCAAGCTGTACCCGCCGGCTGGTGTGTATGCTTCAAGGATCAGGATAATCCGGGGGAAGCATACGGGACATGAGGATCCTTTCAGAGTCTATATGGGAATCACCAACATAGGAGACAATCCTACAGTCAACGACAAGGGAAATATCACCATAGAGACGAATATCTTTGACTTTGACAGGAACATATATGGACAGGTCATCAAGGTGGAGCTTATCGAGCAGATCCGAGGTGAGAAGAAATTTGGAAGCCTGGATGAGCTCAAGGCCCAGATGGCAAATGACATAGAAACTTCAAAAAGAATACTTGCTAATAAAGTATTGGTAAAATAGCACAGAAAACATTGGTAATTATGCGCATAAATAATGACGGATTATTGGGTCGCATGAAGATGTTTTCTGTGCTATATTTTTAATAATAGGGTATTTTTTAGGAGGAAAAAGGAAGTACAAGGAGGAAAAGTAAAATGAAAAAGGAAACAGGGAGCAGAATCCTAGCGTATGTTCTCACATTATGCATGATCATCGGCAGTATAACATGGCCGGAGATCACAGCGAAGGCAGAGACCATCACGCTGGATCTGAAACCGGACACCAGCTGGCAGACAGTGACTGCTGCCACTGATGAGTGGAGTGATTACGGAAAGGCGGAGATAAGATTTTCACCGTCATCAGATCTGGCATCCATGAAGGCTATTGCGGATGCGGGATACAAGACGCTCAAGATCACATATGCGGTTGATACATTTACCGCTGCAAGTGGACAGAATGCGGGAGTTATGCCATTTGCATCATATGGATCTTCATGGTCGAATAATGACAAGTGGATAGATCTGTCCAAGAGCGGTCAGTTTGAGACCGTACTTGATCTGTCATCTATCAGCACAACCAGCACGGAGAAGGTGGCATTTGGTATACAGGTTGCCAATCTTCAGGAGAACAGCACGATCAAGTTCAGGATCGTGTCAGCGGTCCTCTCAGGAACAAAGAGCACCTCTGGTGGCTCATCAGGGGAGTCAGGCGGTTCAGGCGACAGCGGATCAAGCAGTGCGGACCTTGATTCAATTGGAAACACAAGTTCAAGCGTAACCGCAAGTCTTGCTGATGGAGATGGAACAGCCAAGGGAGACGGCTACTACGAGACAGAGATAACGATAAATAACAAGAGCAATTCATACATAGCAGACTGGATAGTGGTAGCTGATGTGAATGGTTCGGTAACTGCAGTTAAGGATTACAGCAGCTGGTCAGCTCTCAAGGGGGTATTCAGTGATGGAAAGCTGTACATATATCCAAACACATCCAAGAAGTCAGGTGCAGTAAATGCAGGTTCGAGCGTGAGCTATTCAAAGCTTGGCTACACAGGTACGGCAAACGGTGTGTCTATAACAGGTGTCAAGGTGTACTACAGCTCACAGTCAGGTGCATTTGACTCATTTATCGGTTCACTTTCATCATCATCTGGCGGAGCCGGGGACAACACAGGTGAGATCAATACGGATGTTGAGTACAACTATGCGAAGCTTCTTCAGGAGTCACTGTATCTTTATGATGCGAATATGTGCGGAAGTGATGTATCTGCAAAGAGTGAGTTTTCTTGGAGATCAAACTGCCATACTGAGGATGCAAAAACAACATATAATGGAAAGACTGTGGATGTCAGCGGTGGATACCATGATGCGGGAGATCATGCCAAGTTTGGTTTGCCACAGGCATATTCGGCTACAGTTCTAGGACTTGCGCACATGGAGTTTGCCGAGGCATTTGCGGATACTGCTACAGAGGCACACTACAAGAGGATCATGGACAGATTCGTTGATTATTTCAAGAGATGCACAGTCCTTGGAAGCGATGGT
>ULQP01011371.1_pt1 | contig 11190 bp, 7 predicted proteins | sample 1954571 | NCBI WGS metagenome assembly ULQP01 (sample SAMEA4835657, study PRJEB28245) | human gut metagenome | biome: gut microbiome; material: fecal sample | place: Denmark | collected 2008 | reverse complement strand
GGCTTACTCAAGCCACCGGCTCAGCCGGTGGTTTTGACTATTTTACTGGGCCGTCTCTTCCTGCCTGCTCAACAGGATGCGGTCATTATCCAACCGGCGGCCCACATTTTTGGCGAACTGATCCAGCAGGCCGTCCACCGTGGTGTTGGCGCGCTCTTCCCCGCTAATATCCAGCACAATGTGGCCGGAATCCATCATCAGCGTGCGGTTGCCCAATTCCAGGGCTGCGTGCATGTTGTGGGTAATCATCAGGCAGGTGATGTGGTTTTCGGCCACAATTTTCTTGGTCAGCTCCAGCACCTTATCTGCGGTGGCGGGGTCCAGGGCCGCAGTGTGCTCGTCCAGCAACAGCAATTTTGGGGTAACCAGGGTGGCCATCAATAGGGTCAGCGCCTGGCGCTGGCCGCCGGAAAGCAGGCCGACCGGCTGTTTCATCCTGTTCTCCAGCCCCAAGCCCAGCTGGACCAGCCGATCGGTAAACAGTTCGCGGTCCGCCTTGGTAATGCGGGAAAACGGCGAAGTATGGGTGGAAGCGCGCAGATAGGCCAGGGCCAGATTTTCCTCAATGGTCATGTTGGGGGCAGTGCCTTTGAGCGGGTCCTGGAACAGGCGGCCAATCGCCTTGGAGCGGCGGAAATCCGGCTGGAAGGTCATATCCACCCCATCCAGCAGAATGCTGCCGGTATCCGGAATAAAGCTGCCTGCAATGGCATTGAACAAGGTGGATTTGCCCGCACCGTTGGAACCCACAATGGTAGCGAACTCGCCGCTTTCCATATGCAGATTGATATCGGTCAGCGCTTTTTTCTCGTTCACCGTACCGGGGTTAAAGGTCATACTGACATGGTTCAGATCAAGCATGGGTCTTGCCCCCTTTCTGGCTGACGGCACGGCGGCGGCGCAGCGCAAGGTTCTTTTTCAGGGCCGGGGCCGCAATGGCCAGCGCCACAATGACGGCAGAAATCAGCTTCAGGCACTCGCTGGGAACATTGGCACGCAGGGCCAACGCAATGATAAAGCGGTAGATCACGCTGCCCGCCACAGCCGCAGCCGCTTTGACCCACATACCGCCGCGGCCAAACAGTGTTTCGCCAATAATCAGCGAAGCCAGACCGATGACCACCATGCCAGTGCCCAGGTTGATATCGGCGGATTTCTGGTACTGAGCCAGAACCGCGCCGGAAAGCGAGGTCATGGCGTTGGAAACGCAAAGGCCCACCGTGATGGTGAACGCCGTGTTGATGGAGGAAGCGCGCACCATATCCGGGTTATCGCCGGTAGCGCGGATGGAAAGACCAAGCCGGGTGCCAAGGAATAAAATCAGCAGCGCACAGGCCACGACTGTGACCGTGACGGCAACAATGAGTTTATAGGGAGATTTTTCGCCAAACAGGGCGCGGGCCATAGTGAACACTGTCTCAGTTTTCAGCATGGGAACGTTGGAAGAAAAGCCCATGATGGCAAGGTTTACGGTGTAAAGCCCGGTATTGGTAATAATACCCGCCAAAATGGACGGCACGCCCAGGTGGGTTTGCAGGAACGCGGTGACAAACCCGGCGCAGGCACCGGCCAGCATGGCCAGCACAAAACCAAGGAACGGATGCCCCGCCACTGCGGCGGTAGCCGACACGGCACAGCCAAGGGTGAACGCACCATCGGTGGTCATATCGGCAATATTCAGCACACGGAAGCTCAAAAACAGTGCCATGGCCACAAGGGCGTAAATAAAGCCCAGCTCCAATGCGCTTTGCACAATGGCAAGGGTAAACATAAGCGTTGCTCCTTTGCGTATAAATAATAAGTAATAAAGAATAATAAATAATGGCTGTACGCCGCCCGCGGCGGCGTTTTTAATCAGGTATGCAGCTCCGGCGGGCGTTTTCGCTTGCCGGAGCTGCATTTCCTGCTTTATTGTGGTACCGCAGGCACCACACCTGCATTATTCTTTTTTCATTATTCTCTATTCATTTTATCACTGCTGGGTGGTAACTTCCACAACCTGGCTGGCCATATCGCTGAAAGCGGCGTAATCAATGCCCAGAACGGCGGCAGTTTCGGTGTTGACGGTGATGATGCCGCCATCCATTACATGGTATTCAGGAACGTTGCCGCTTTCCAGGATATCCAGCACCATATCAGCGGTGTAGGTGCCAAGTTCGGTATAGTTGACTCCGCAGGTTGCAAAGGCACCGGCGGTAACAAAGCTGTCGGCACCGGTGTAGAACGGGATACCCGCTTCGGTCAGCGTCTCGGAAACAGCAGCTGCGGCGGCCATAACCACGTTATCGGTCGGGGTAAACACAGCGTCAGCCTTGCCCACCATATTGGCGGCGGCGCTCATGACTTCATCGTTGGTGTTGCCGGTGCCTTCCACATAAGCAATGCCCTTTTCATCCAGGTAAGCCTTTGCTTCGGCAATGGGGGTGGTGGAATTGGCTTCGGAATTGGAGTACAGCAAGCCAACAGTCTTGACATTCGGGTTGATTGCCAGCATCATATCCAGGATGAACTGGGTGTTCAGCGCGTCAGAAGTACCGGTGACATAATCCAGGCCGGTGAGGTCTGCAGCGGCAGGGTCGCTGATGGCGGCGTACACAACAGGAATCTGATCTTCGGCGCAGGCATTGGCCATGCACTGGGCTGCCAGGGTGGCAATGGGCACCACCGCATCATATCCATCGGAAACCACCTGGGTGCCGATCTGGTTCAGCGTGGTAGCGTCGTTCTGGCCGTTAAAATCTTTGTACTCAATGGTAATGCCCTTTTCGGCGGCTTTGGCGTCCAGCTCTGCTTCCACAGCGGTGCGGATCTCATCCAGGCTGGCGTGGTCCAGCTGCTGGACCACCGCAATTTTGTAAGACTTGGCGGTATCATCTGCGGCAGCAGCTTCGCTGCTGGAAGCTGCTGCGGTATCGGCGCTGGAGGCAGCGGTAGAAGTGGTGGCGGCGGTGGAACCGCAGGCGGCGAGGGTGGCGAGCATAGCGGCGGCGGACAGAACAGCAACAAACTTTTTCATGGTAAAAGCTCCTTTTTATCATTCACATTTAAGGTGTATCGGCGGTTTGTTCCCGGCAGTGCCGGGGCAGGCAATCAGTTTGCCCGGCGCCATCGCTCCCGCATGGTGGTAATGCTTTGCTTTTTCATGGTGTTACTCCTGTTTGTGGTCTGTGCCGGGTATAACAAAAGCCCTTGCACAGAAATAGCTTTCTGTGCAAGGGCAGATCAATCAAATAATCTGTGGTGCCACCTTGCTTGCTGTGCCATAAACTGCACAGCCGCTCTGCGGAGAACTAACATTCCCCTGCCCTGTAACGGAGGCTTCCGTCAACGGATACTCAGCCCAGCTTTTCCCCGTGCCCTCGGCGAACCATTTATCCACTCCGCTTACCACCCCGTTCCCAGCATCGGGGGCTCTCTGTGCGTGCGCCTGTGGTTTTACTTTCGCTTCATTGGTTTAAAGTATTTATAGCACAAAGGCGCGGCCTTGTCAACGGGGAATTTTAATTTTCTGTGTCAAAAAGTACAATCAGTTTTTGGCAATAATCCATAAGCGGCTTTTCTTCGGCCTGCACTTCGGGCTTGATCAGGCCGTTCTGCTCGGTGTAAGGGGTGTCCTCGTTGTCCAGCGCCAGGAACAAATCCGCCCCTGTGGCAATAAATTCTTTGCCCGCAGCTTCCGCCAGCGCGTTCAGGTCGTAATAGTCGTTCTCGGCATCATCGCCCAGCAGGCCGCTGCTGCCGCGCTGGGTATAGATCGTCAGCATGGAGCAGACTTTGCCCTGCACGGGGGAGCCTTCGCCGTTCAGCAGCATGCCGAAACGGCTGTAGTTGGCAATATAATTGCCGTCCTTCCAGGCACTCTGGGTCACATGGCCGTTGCTCAGCTGGCCAAAGAATTTATCGTCCGGGTACTGGCGCAGCACAAAGTTCATGTTGTCCATCATGGCAAGGTCGTCGCGGTCCAGCCTGCCCTTATAGGTGGTGTTCACCTGCAGGTTGGCATACAGCTGCTGTACCTGGGCATAGGCATCGCCAAAATAGTCTGCCATCGCATCAGGCTGTTCCTCCATAGCGGTCTTGAACAGCTGCAGGGCAGTCGTCATATCCTCATCCCGCAGGGCCTGCACAAAGTCCGCAATGCTCTCTGCCGGTTCGATCTCCGTATCTGCCAAAGCCAGCAGGCCATACATCGAAACTACGGTATTGCGCTCGGTGCCCAGCCCTGCCACATGGATAGTGCCGCCCTGCTGGCGGTTATACTGGTACAGCCAGCGCCAGTATTCGGCTTCCGCATCCGCACAGCTGCCCTGCAGCTTCAGGTAGTGGTTCAGCCAGTTTTCATCGCCCGTGCGCAGGTACTGCTCCAGCACCTGGGTTTCGCCCACGCCGGTTTCTACCAGCTGAACATTCACCCCCTGCTGTTCGTGCAGGTACTGGAACAGCGCCTTGCGCATGGCAGTGTTCTGCGGCTGTCCGCGGGTCTCTCCGGCCAGAAACACGCGGTAATCCGCATTACCAAAATCGGCATCTTCCAGCGGGTAATCCCAGTAAATGGGTGTCGTGTTGTCTTTCAGGTAGGTGTGGACGGTGTCATTCTTTTTGCTCTGCACTTCCACGGTTTCGGGCGCAGCGGTTTCCTCACCGTCAGCCGTTTCCGGGGTAGCGGTACCGGCGGCAATGGCTTGCTCTGCCGTCATATCAGTATACAAAAAGTTCTGCAAAACCGCAATGTTGGCAGCCCAATCAGGATCCATCATGGGGCGGTCATCCATGCCGTTGCGCACGCCATAGGTGCCCTGCACCGGCATGGTCATCTGGTCTGCTGTCACGCCCAAAAAGCTCGGCAGCTGCACCATCAAGGCAGCGATCTCAGTTTTTGTAAAGTTGGTCTGCACCACCGGCAGGGCGGTGTCCAGCAGGTCGTTCAGCTCGGTGACCGAAGCGCTCTTGATCCGGTCCAGCACCGCCTGGATGACGGTGCGCTGGCGGGCCACGCGGTGCCAGTCATCATCAATGGCACGCAGGCGGGCATACTGCAATGCGGTATAGCCGTCAAAGTGGTTCCAGCCTGGTTCCACCTTCTTGACGATCAGCATCGAGTTGGAGGGGACCTCCCAGTTCAGCGCCTTGGCTTCGTCCTCAGTCAGGTTCAGGTCGATGCCGCCCACGGCATCCACAATCTGAACAAAGGAGTTAAAATTGAACCGCACATAGTGGTCCACCTGCACGTTGAAGCAGTCTTCCACCGTATCCATCGTCAGGCGGACACCGCCGTAACGGAAGGTGTGGGTGATCCAGTCATACTGGCCCTCGTACCCATCCAGCAGAATCGGCACACCGGTGCCGCGCTCAATGGAAACCAGTTTGATGGTATCGTCCTTGATGTTCAGGGAGCACAGAATTAAACTGTCCGCGCGGGCATCGGAGCTGAACTCCGTGGTGGCTTTTGTTCCGTCCAGCTCGTTCAGATGGGTAAACGCATCCCAGTCGTTCACGGCATCGGTGCGTTCATCAGTGCTGACCAACAAGATGTTCAGCACATCTTCGTCCGCAAAGGGGCTGCCCTCCGGCATCTCCATTTCGTCATTTGTGGCCTGGGTCAGGCCGGTGGTATCCAGGTCCTGGTCCTCCTCGGCATCAACGGTGCCAACGCTGTCCACCGTGCCGTCATCGTAATGAATCAGATCCAACTTGCCGTTAATGTACAGCACCGCCAGCAGCACCAGCACCGCCAGCGCCGCAGCAAACACCGCCAGCAGTTTCAGCCACAGGGGACGTTTCTTTTTGTCCGGCGTTTCCGGTGCTGTGGTTTCCGCCTTGGGTTCGTTTTCAGTTCCCGGCTGGGCCGCATCCGCGGCCGGTTCGCTTTCCGGCTGCGTCTGCTCCGGCTGGGCCTGCTGCTCCGGGGCAGCAGACTGCATCTTGTTTTCTTCGTCCTTCATAACTACTTTCACCCTTGTTGTTTTTGGCCGCGCAAACGCCGCAGGCCCGTCCGTATCCCACAGGAATAATAGAGAAAAGCCAGCCCCGCAAAAATGCTGACCGTTAAACTGCGCCAGGTAAACCACCCGTGCTGGATGGAATGGGTGCGCAGCAGCGCCAGCCACACCGGTGCCATCAGGGCGGTAAGGCCAATGGGCAGCGCGCGCAGCAAAGCTTCCTTATTGCGCAGGCAAAGCAAAAACGCCGCAATGCACAAAATAACCACCAGCACCACCGGCCACAACAGCCCGCGCTGGCTTAATGTATCCCCCACAAAGCGGAAGATGTTCCCCCAGCTCAGCTCCATGCCGTGCCAGGTATCCGCCGTGGTGCGCACCCCGGCCTGGTGGATGGCATCGCCGATGATATCCTGCCCGGTAATCAGGGTGGCCAGCACCCATTTCAGGCCCCAGCACATGGCATAGCCTGCCCCCCAGCACAAGCTGCCGCCGATGACCGGCAGACACTGCCTGGCACCGGATGCCGCCCGCTGCGGCAGGCAGCACAGCCACACCGCCACCGGCAGCCCCAGCGTGATGATGGGGGTGACCAGCAAATCACAGAACGCCGTACAGGTACCCAGCACCACCAGGGCAATGCTCAGCTGCCCGGCGCGGCGCGGCCTGGCCAGCACCCACGCGCAGCCCGCATACGCAATACAGAAAGTGGTAAAATACTGCACCTGATGCGGCACCCAGAACACGGTAACCGCCAGCTGGCTGACGGCAAACCACACCATGGCCCGCAGCCCGCACTGCCGCCGCAGCTGCCACAAAATAACCGCCAGCAGCGCAAACAGCACCAAATACTGCACCACGCGCACACCGGTGATGGACATAACGCAGAGCAGCGGCCGCAGCCAGATCAGGTAGCCGTGCCAGTACCGCGCATAGGAGAACGGCACCAGATGCACTGCCTTTTGGGCACCGGTGGCCAGCGGAATGGTGCGCTCGCAATAGACAGCAAGGTCACCGGCCATCGTTTCAAAGTTATCCACGTTATAGGCCGTTGCGGTCATCATGGCGGTCAAGGGATCCTGCTCGCCCATGGCGGCCGCTTCAAACAGCATGATGGTATCGGTATAGTTATCCATCTGGAACAGTTTAAAGCCGAAGTATTCAGGGTAAAGCCCCTCCTGCTGGATGGTTTGGGCTGAATCATACACATGTTCCAGCACCGGCTGGGCCGGCAGCGCGCACGCCCCCAGCAGCAGCACAAACAGCACTGCCACCGTGGCTGCAAACGCCGCCAGCAGCTGCAGGGGCGTGGTGTGCCGCACCGTTGGGTTTGTTTTGATTTCCTGCATAGCATTCCTTTTCTTTTGGGAAGATTGCAAAAAAGTTACAAATCTTTTTTGGTTATTATACCGTATTATTCCGCCAGTTTCAATAGCGCAGAACTGCCGAAAGTTGTGAAATCCCCATCACAAAATTTGCACATTCCCGTTACCGGGCGTCCGCCTGGCGCGAAACGGAGAGCACAATGCCCATTTCGCCCAGCAGCATCATCAAACTGGTACCGCCGGAAGAAAAAAACGGCAGGCTGATGCCGGTGTTGGGGATGGTGTTGGTAACAACGGCAATGTTCAGCACCGCCTGCAGCACCACCTGCACCACAAAGCCAACGGCCAGCAGCGCACCGAATTTATCCCGCGCGCGCACTGCAATGGACATGCCGCGCAAAAACAGCAGCAGGAACAGCACCACCGTCAGAGCCGCGCCCACAAAGCCAAGTTCTTCACACAGAATCGAAAAGATAAAGTCGTTCTGCGGTTCCGGCACATAGAGGTATTTCTGGCGGCTGTTGCCCAGCCCCAGCCCGGCCGCGCCGCCAGATGCAATGGCGTACAGGCTTTGGATGGTCTGGTGGCCTTCGCCCAGCGGATCGGCAAAGGGGTCCCGCCAGGAGGACAGCCGCCCCATGGCATAGGGCACCAGCTCCGGCAGCAGCACCACCGCCGCCGCAATGGCCCCGGCCCCGGCAATGCCTGCCAGGGCAAACCACTTTAAGCCCGTGCCGCCCACAAACATCAGCACTGCGCCGATGCCCAAAATCAGTAGCGTGCCGGACAGATGCGGCTCCAGCAGCATCAGCACCGTAACCGCCCCCAAGATAACCATAAAGGGCAGCACCCCGGTTGCAAAGGTCTGCATCCTGTCATGGTTGAGGGAGATGATGTGGGCAAACACCAGCACTACCGCAAACTTGGCGATCTCGCTGGGCTGCAAGGTGCCCAGCCCCGGCAGCACGATCCACCGCTTGCAGCCGTTATATTCCGGCATGAACAGCACGATTGCCAGCAACGCCAGCGATACCCCCATGATTGGCCACGCCAGTTTGTGCCAGATGTGGTAATCCACCAGACTGGCCGCGTACATGGCCGCCGCACCAAACGCCGCAAACAACAGCTGGGGGCGGATGTAGGTATAAGCATCCCCGCGCCGGTACAGCGCCACCGCATACCCGGCTGAAAACAGCATCACCAAACCATAGCACACCAGCAGCATCAAAATGATCAAAAACCAGATATCCGGTGCCGGCTGCCCGGCCAGCCGCTTTTTGATGACCGTACGGGCCAGTGCCGCTTCTTCTTTCAATCCAAAAACCCCCTTCCCCATCCAGCTTGCAGCGGTTTATTCCGCCACACCCTAGTATATGTACGGGAACGGGGGCTTAATCATTCCTGGGGATATCCAAGGCAACACCGCACAATTCCCGCCTTACGGCTTAAGCACCGCTTCGGCGGCTGCGGCACGGCATCTGCGTTGCCAAAATGCTCGATAATGTCGGGTTGCGGTACCCGCATCGTGCTTCGGGGGCAAAAGCCCCTCGCACTCTGCGACCGCTGCCCCTGCTTCGGTTCGCTGTTTCCGCCACTGGCGGCGCTCACCTTTGCAGCATCCAGTATTATCTGCGCTTTTGGCTTAGCAACTGCCGCACCTCGCTCGTCGTATCGGCACTTAGAATTATGCGGTATTGCCCCAAGCTTACTGGGCCTGATCCGGCAACAGAACAGCGGTCACACAGACAAACGTGCCGTTTGTGCCGCCGGTGCTCATCAGGGTCAGGAAGGTTTCCTTATCACCGGGGGTATTGCCGGTATCAAACAGGCTGCGTTCCTTAATGCTCTGGCTGAACTCCGCATAGCTGTAATAATCCGAAAGTTCCCCATAGCTGGCGGGGGTAAAGGCATTCTCGGCGCCTGCGGCATCGGTATTATACACTGCCACAGCACGGAAATGGTAGGTCACATCACTCAGGTACAGGGTGAACTCGGCATTCTGGCTGAAGTTTGTCTGGTCCGTCAGGCTTGCCAGCGAGGCATCCGCGCAGGAAAGCACCGTGTTGGACGGCATGGAAGCGTTCAGGTAGTTGGTGCCGCTGATGGCAGCGCCATCGCCCGGCTGGGAGCCGCTGTACACCAGCTGGCCGTTCTGGCCGGGGAACGCAAGATAACCGATAATTTTTTCGTTTTCTGCCGCAGCGGATTTCAAATATGCCTGCGCCTGGGTATCAAACTGCTCTGTGCCGTAATTTTTATAGGCAGGGGCTTTCACGGTGCATTCACGGGTCAGCCCCAGCAGCACCGCAGCACCCACCAGAACCAGCAGGGCAATAACAGCCACTGCGGCAATCGCTTTGCGGCGGTGGCGGCGCTCGGCACGCTCGATCATGGCAAGGCTGCGGTTGTGGATGGTATCCTGTTTGGGTTCCTGCTTTGCTGCCAGGGGGCGCGGCACTGCCGGTTTGGCTTTGCTGCGGCCAGGGAAGGTAATGGTGGGCTCTTCGTCCTCCCCGTCATCCTCCCCGTCATCCTCATCGTCTTCAAACAACTGGCTGGCAGCGCGCTGGAATTCATCGGTGCTGCGCGGCGGGGCTTTTTCGTCCGCCTTGCGGGCTGCTTTCAGCGCGGCGGGGTCCAACCCTGCCGAAAAATCCGGGATATCATCATCCAGGATAGAAGCTTTTGGTTTCGGCAGGTTGGCGGGCGGTTCCGGCTCCGGCAGGGGTTCCGGCTGCGGTGCAGCGGGCGGTTCCGGGTTGGGCTGCTCCTGCTGCTTTGCTGCCTGCTGAGCCACCATGGCCTGCTCCAAATCTGCACGGGAAATTTTGATGGTGCGGGTGGCACACAGTTCCAGGTCCGGGTCCAGCTCGCTTTCTGCGGCGCGGCGGGCGCGCGCTTCGGCGGCGGCCTGCGGGCCTGCGGTGCGCAGGTCCAGCGGATCCGGTGTTGGCTGCGGCGCGGCAGGCTGGGCGATGGGGCGTTCAAAGGTAATGGTCCCGGTGGGGGCAGCCTGCGGTTTGGGTTCAGTGGGCTGCGCATCGTAATCGGGGACCGGTTCTGCATCGTAGCTGTCCGGGGCGTTGGGCTTAACCGCCGGTTTGGCCGGGGCAGCCTTGCGGCGCAGCGTAAAGCGGAAACCTGGCCTCGGCTGGCCTTCGCCGCTGACCAGCAGCAGCGGGCGCTCCCGCCCCGGCTTGAAGGTAATAGCGGAAGGTCCCAGGTGCATCCCCAATGCACGGCGGCGGGCCAAGTCCAGAATATGGTTGGCGATTGCCATATCGGAGATTTCGGGGCTCAGGGCACAGGCTGCCGCGCCGATGCGGCTGCACAGCAGCACAAAAGGCGCCTGCCCCACTGTTGCGGGCATATACACGGCGGCATAATCCGCATTGGCCAGCAGCAAAGCGCTTTGAGCACGGCCTGCAGCGGCCTGAACCATATCGCCGGGGAACTTTTTGAGCAGAGCTTCCGGCGCGGCAATGCGGCGGGCGTTCGCCGGGTTCAGGTAGGTCTGGTTGCCAAAATCGAACGCTGCTTCGCTGTGCTGCAGGCCGCGCAGGGCGTTGCCCAACAGGCGGCCGGTGGCTTCGTCCGCCGCAACAAGCAGGCGGCGCTTTTTCAGCAGGGCATCCAGCGCGGCCTGGGCCAGGGTGGTATCCTCAAAGCCATAGCAGGCATCGCCAAAGCGGGTGCGCAGTTTCTGCACCCACTTTTCACAGTATTCATCCGCCATTGCCTGGGTGGGGGCTGATGCCTGCACGCAGACAAGGTATTCACCATCGCGCTCCTGCAGGCGCAGGCTGGGGCTGCCCTCGGCCTGGGCGTTCTCAATGATGGAGTTCATCTCCGCTTTGGAAAGCCCAAACACACGCAGGATTCGCATTTGGATTTGCAGCATTAAAACACCCCTTTGGTGGAAAGTT
>ULQP01065647.1_pt1 | contig 11263 bp, 8 predicted proteins | sample 1954571 | NCBI WGS metagenome assembly ULQP01 (sample SAMEA4835657, study PRJEB28245) | human gut metagenome | biome: gut microbiome; material: fecal sample | place: Denmark | collected 2008 | reverse complement strand
TTCTTTTCTCTCTGAAGCTTTGTAATCAGTTCAATTACGGTTTTCTGAACAGAAACATCGAGAGCTGAAGTTGCTTCATCCAGAACAACGATTTCCGGTTCCAGTGCCAGTGCTCTCGCGATCGCAACACGCTGACGCTGTCCACCACTCATATTGTGAGGATAACGATCTGCAAAATCTCCTGGTAATTCTACCATTTCAAGAAGTTTTCTGCAGACAGCATCCTTCTCCGATTTCTTAATCTTTTTGAAATTCATCAAAGGCTCACACACAATATCACGAATGTTCATTTTCGGATTAAAAGATAAGGTCGGGTCCTGAAATACCATCTGAATGTTCTGACGGTTATTTCTCAGTTCTTCTCCCTTTAATTTCGTGATATCTGTACCGCGGTACAGAATCTCACCCTCTGAAGGTGTATCAAGAGAAACCAGAAATCTCATAAATGTACTCTTACCACATCCGGATTCTCCTACCAGACCCAGTGTTTCACCTTTATACATTTTCAGATTAATATCATTGTTCGCCAGCAGAGTACGTCCATGTGATGCCGCAAATCTTCTGGTTACATGTTTCGCTTCCAGTATTACTTCTCTTTTTTCAGACATATCGTTCACCTCCCCGGGATGGAACTGCCTCCAGAAGTTTTCTGGTATATTCATTCTTTGATTCTTTCAGAATATACTCTCTTGTTCCCTGGTCTTCCATTTTTCCGTTCTTCATTACAACAATATAATCTGACATGTAGGCAGCTACACCCAGATTATGGGTTACTACAATAATGCCTGTATGATAATCATCTCTGAGCTTCATCATCTGACGCACGATCTGTGCCTGCGTTGTTACATCCAGTGCAGAAGTCGGTTCATCTGCAAGAAGAAGCTTCGGCTGATAAGTCATTCCCATCGCAATACCAACTCGCTGTCTCATACCACCGGATAACTGGAAAGGATAAGATTCCATAATATTATCCGGAGACGGAAGTCTCATTCGCTCCAGCATTGCGATTCCCTTACTCCATGCCTCTTTTTTGAAAATTTTCTCATGAGTAAGAATATATTCTGTGAATACTTTTCCGACTTTACGTGTCGGATTCATCATTGCACCACTGTCCTGAAAAATCATGGAAATATCAGAACCACGAAGTTTTCTCCACTGTTCCGGTGTATAGGATAAGAGGTCTTCTCCTTCAAATGTAATACTTCCTTCTGTGACCTTACCGCCACCTGCAAGAAGTCCCAGAACAGCACGGATAACAGTGGTTTTTCCACTTCCGGATTCTCCTACCAGAGAAACGATCTGTCCCTCTTTCATATCCAGATTAAAATTCTGAACAGTTGGAACATTTTTGTAGGAGATTGTCACATTATCTAATTTCAGCATGTTTATTCCTCCTACTCATTTCTTGGATCGAGGATATCACGGATGGAATCCCCAAGCATATTAAATACAACAACTACTACAAAAATAGCAAGACCCGGGAAGATCATCAGCCACGGAGCGGACTGCATACACGCTCTTCCTTCATTCAGCATATAACCCCATTCCGGTGCCGGCGGCTTCGCGCCAAATCCCAGGAAGGACATTGCTGCCAGTTCCAGCATCATGGAACCTATATCTGTCGCAGCAGTAATGATCAGTGTAGGAAGTGCATTTGGAAGCATATATCGAAACAGCATATACGGTGTTTTGGAACCGGTAACGATCGCTGCTGATACATAATCCCTGTCACGGATCTTCATAACCAGGCTTCGTGCCAGACGCGCATATTTGGTCCAGCTTACTACTACAATAGCGATGATCGCATTTTTGATACTTGCGCCCATAATACCTGCAACAGCAAGAGCAAGTACCAGTCCTGGGAAAGCAAGCATCATATCTGCAATTCGCATAATAACAGCATCAATGACACCTCCGAAATATCCTGCAAGGACTCCGGTAACAGTTCCCACCAGAAAGATCAGGGCAACAACACCAAAGGTTGCTGACAGAGATGCACGTGCTCCATAAATAACTCTTGAAAAAATATCCCTGCCCATTTTGTCGGTTCCAAAAATATGTTCCTTGCATGGCGGAAGCAGTGCATCTACCAGAGAACCTTTTAACGGGTCAACCCCTCTGGTTACCACCGGTGCAAATACTGCTGTCAGAATAATACAGACTGCAAGAATAGAAAACACGACAAAAGTTTTATTTGCTAAAAATCTGTTTTTCTTTTTCATGATTCTACTCCTTTAAACGCATACGTGGATCAATATAAACATAAGATGCATCAACGATCAGGTTAATGACCATATAAATCAGGGCAAGCCATAATACATATCCCTGGATCAGATTGTAATCACTGGATGTGATTGCTGAAACTGCAAGGTTTCCAAGACCCGGATAAGAGAAGATTACTTCTACAACACTGGTTCCTCCAAGAAGTGATCCTATGGAAAGACCAAACATTGTGATCAGCGGAAGCAATGAATTTGGAAATACATTGCCCCAGATAATCTTTGATTTCTTTACTCCTCTTGCCTGTGCACCGATCACATAATCCTGACTCAGTTCATCCAGCACCGCTGTTCTTACCTGTCTGGTATATTTGGAAGACATTGCAATCGCAAGTGTCAAAGCCGGAAGAAACAGACTCTTAAAGTCTCCCGCAGAACTGATAACCGGAAATGCATTGATATAAACACAGAATGCCAGCATTAACAGAAGTCCAACCCAGAAGTTAGGCATCGCACATCCGAGGAATGTAATTCCCCGGACGAGATAATCGATCCATTTATCTTTATATATGGCAGACAACATACCTAAAGGTACAGAAATAACCAGCATAAGGATCATGGCCATTAATGTAAGTTTCAAAGTCGGCCATAATCTGGCTGCAAGAAGTTCTGTAACTGGTTTATTTAAGCTGTATGATTTGCCAAAGTCACCTTTCAGACAGTTCTTAAGCCATCTGGTATACTGCACCAGAAACGGATCATTCAGACCAAGTTCCTCGCGTGTCTCCTGAACCATTTCTTCAGTAGGCATTACACCGGTTGCCGTGTACATGTTTCGTACAGGGTCACCTGGTGACATAAAGGTCAGTGCAAATGTAATAAAGCTGATACCGATCAATACGATCACAATCTGTAATAAACGCTTGATTATTTGCTTTTTACTCAAAAAAGACACCTCTTTTTATTTCTGTTTGTAACTATTCAGTAACTTCACAATTCGCAGACTTTTCTTATTCTGCAGGAGTAATTTCTGTTGACAGCCAGTAGTAATCTGCTGTATGGATATGTGCAGAACCAACTTTCTTACTGTAGATCATAGATGAGTTGTAGTATCCATCAATCAGAACCGCTGCATCATCTACCAGGATCTGCTGCATCTGGAAGATCAGATCTTTTCTCTTTTCCGGATCCATTTCACCTTTTAATTCTTCATATAACTTATCATAGTCCGGGTTGGAGTATGCGCAGTAGCTGGTATCAGTTGCCCAGTTAGCCATATATGCCAGAGGATCTCCGGTACCAACAGTGATCCAGTTATTGTTATTAAAGTCATAATCCAGTGCTGCAAGTTTACTCCACTGATCATCTGAGCTTCCGTATTCAGGAACAACACCGATGCCGATTTCTGCAAGATACTGTGCGTGAGCATCTGCAAAGTCATTCAGAAGACGGTTTTCATAAGAAATATATCTAAGGTTGATATTCTGGCCATCCAGTTCACGGATTCCATCTCCATCTGTGTCAACGATTCCTGCATCATCCAGAATCTGTTTTGCTTTTTCCGGATCATAGGTATATGGATTCTCAAGTTTGTCGTAATCATAGTTCAGAGTAGATGGCAGTACGGAAAATCCTGGTGTATAAAGTCCACCGATTGTTCTGGAATTACAGATTGTATCATAGTCAATTGCCATCAGGATTGCCTGACGAAGTGTTTTGTTTCCAAGAACACCATCAAAGTTCATCCATGCAAATCCGCAGCGTACACCGGATGCAATATCAACAGTAAAGTCATCACTGTCCTGGAAATCCTGAATATCTGCTACATTTGTGATATTCTCAACCAAGTCTACCTGACCACTCTGGAGAGCCATTGTTTTTGCGGAGTTATCTCCCATGAACAGCAGATTGATCTTATCGTATGGAACATCTTCACGATAATACTCATTTGCAGCTAATGTATAACCAACACCTACACCATTGAATTCTTCAATCTTGTATGGACCTGTTCCAATAATTCCATTATCGTAGTTTTCAATATGTTCTACATCTGTGATTCCCATAGTTGGGTGGCAGAGCTGTCCTACAAGGTTTGCATATGGTTTGCTTGTTTTGATGTTAATAGTATTTGCATCATCATCTACAGTAACTTCTGCTTCAAATTCCAGATATTTCTCCGGTTTGGCAGATCCGGAAGGTCCTACCTCTTTCATGTGATCAAAATACTCTTTTACCTTTGTCGGAGTTAAATCACATCCGTCAGAGAATTTAATTCCGTCTTTCAGCTTGATCGTCCATTCTGTATGCTCGTCATTTACTTCATAACTCTCAGCAAGCCACGGGATAACTTCCATATTGTCATCGAATTTAAATAATGCTTCAGCAATACCATATCTCATAGCATTCCATCCACTGTTTTCATCATTTGCACTGTTTACACATCCATCTGTGTACATCTGACATCCGAAGTTTAAAACCTTCTCATCACCCTTCGCCTGTACAGTAACTCCCATTAATAATGCAACTGTTGTTGCCGCTGCTAACACAAGTAATTCTCTTTTTGTTTTTTTCATCCTTTACTTCCTTTCTTTTTTTGTTTCTTCGTTGTTTTTCTTCCTTCTCATACTGTCCATTCCTGTGATTTTGAACGAAAAAAAAGACAGATGCTCCCACATCCGTCACGAAATCTTACCATTAAAGAATCAAACATATATATGCAACACATGAAGTTGTAACTCTTAATCAGGATTTCTCGTCGTCCGCAAGAATCTCTTTTACCAGAAATAAGCAGGTCTCCTGACTTAAGCTTACCCATTTTCAGCACCTTCCCAGAAAAATATCTTCCAGTGGCATTCAGCTGAAAACCAACTATCACAGTGACGGGATCGTACCGGATTTACACCGGTTTCCCTTTTAATCAGACCAGCAGGACGCTTCTGCTGGTCTGAACTTATCTCTAAAATCATTAAATGACCGTATGAATACTCATTTATCATAACATACCATCATGTATACGTCAATTATTTTAGACTCTTATTTTCTATCTATTTTTCCGTAAATTTCCGGAATTTCTCAAAATTTGTTTCCGGTGTATAGGATTTCAGAACTTCCATCATGTCCTCTACACTATATGTATTATCATACATTCCAATAGATAACGCATACTGCTTATTAAACTCATCTACTGAATCCGCTGTCCAGAATGACTGCTGCAGCCGGAAAGCACTTCCATCTTCACGGTAATCTTCTGCAAAGCCTTCCAGAGCATTTTTCATGGCAACAAATGATGGTGCAACGATAGCACCGTATTTTCCTACAAGATAGTCGATTCTTTCCTTGCCGTTATATCCCTTTTTATTAAACATTTCGTATGTATCTTCTGTAAAACAGTCAATGGAACCCAACAATACATCTGTACTGTTCTCTTCTTCATAAGCATCAATTATCTTGATAAAATCACTTGCGCTCACTACACTCAGAATAACATTATACTCTCCTGTATTCAGCGAATCAGCCAGCTTTTCATCCAGGTGATCTTTTGGATACCCCGGAACCAGAGTAATCTTAATGTCACTGCCTGTTTCAATTTCTTCAGTATCCTGCGTATTCACCAGTTCTTCTACAGACTTCTCATATGACAGGCCATATGCTTCCTGAAGCTTATTCAGAATACCAATCGTTCTCAGACGATGCATCTCATTACCGATAGCAGATCCTCCACATGCTATTATGTAATGATTCTGGTTATTCTGATCCTCTGAAACAAAATACTCCGCCATATTGGCAGCCGCATCCATTTCTGTTTCAACAGATGTTCCTATTGTTCCCAGAAAATAAGGATTATCCTTTACTTTCTCATACATTTCATCACTGATCGTTCCTGAGCCACGTACATAATACATACCATATTCTTCACATACCGGAAGAACTTCTTCAAGATCTGAGGAAAGGAAAGAAATAATTCCCTTTACATTTCTTTCATGAAGCTCGTTGATAAAGCTGATTTCTTCTTCTGCTGTACTTATACTGGAAGAATATAAAAACTCGACATCAAAAGCCATGCCGACATAATTTTCAAAATAATTTCTAAATGCTCTTACTTCTGCATCATTCAGATTATATACGGACACTCCTATTGTCATTTTTCCGTCCTGATTTGTTGTATCACTCTGAGTGTCAGCTGCCATAACTGAAATACTGGTGCAGGTAAGCAGCATAATCATTGTCAATATAAAACTTATTATCTTTTTCATTCCTTTTTTACCTTTCTGTCGTATTTGTATAAAAATTCAAGTTTTCTTTTCTCACATCCTTTCCTGAAATAAAAAAGATCTTTTTCTTAAAATGTATTTTAGGTATAAAAATAAAGCCTTTCTTATACACCGTAAGAAATAACCTTTTTTAATGCAAGCAGGTCTCCTGACTTAAGTTCATCGCATTTTATCGTCTTCCCGCCTCTTAAGCAGTGACATATATGATAAAAAGCTCCCTTTTACAGTGGCGGGACCGTACCGGACTTGCACCGGTTTCCCTTTTAATTCCATATTACTGGAAACATGCATTATTTTTATAATATGATATCAGGGGCTAAAAGTCAAAAACTATTTTTACTCCGCGCTAAGGCTTTTCCCCAACTTCATTATATTTTTATTATATAATTCCATTTGGTTAACGTCAATAATTTACATCTAATATTTATATGTTTTTTTATTCACTTTTACTATGGTCTTGAATATTCAGATTCCAGTATCTATTCCATAATAAGGGTCTCTTTGCAGCACTACCTTCTCTTGTGGCATTTCTTTGTTTATGCTAAAATATTTTTACTACTATAAATGAGCAAGTTCGTGATTTTGCATAAAAGAAAGACACCTCGATTCCGTGTGTTGTATAATGAAAGTGCCTAAACAAACATTTGCAACATTTACGAAAGAAGGTGTCTCTCGCAAATACTATACATCATTCCGCATTCATATACAACCAGCTTAAGAAATTAAATTTATGCAAATTTTATTCGAACCGGGTGATAAACCACCTTATAAGTATCCTGATCAGCATTTTCATTTCAGGATATCATGGAAAAACCACGGATTTTGCTAAAAACAGTTCCTGTCACAGAACTACGATTGCACATTTCCTTAATTCAGGGAAATGGGATGATTCTCTACTTTCAGATACGTTAAAACGTTCTGTTATAGAGATTATTTATTCAGAAGCAGCACGCACCGGAAAGCCTGTTTTCTGCATTGTAGACGATACGATAGCTTCAAAGACAAAGCCTTCGTCACAGGCTCTGCATCCGATTGAAGATGCGTACTTTCACCAATCCCATTTAAAGGGGAAACAAGACTACGGACATCAGGCAGTAGCTGTTATGCTTTCCTGTAACGGCATTGTCCTGAACTATGCTTTTGTAATGTACAATAAATCAATTTCCAAGATTGATATTGTACAAAATATTGCAAAGGAACTGCCTGTTCCACCAGTAATGTCTTATTTCCTTTGTGACTGCTGGTATGTTTCTGAAAAAATAATCAATACTTTTGTACAGAAAGGGTTCCATACCATTGGTGCTTTGAAAACAAACCGTCTGCTGTATCCATCAGGAATGAAAAAGAAACTCAGTGAACTGGCTGCTGAACGATCCACAACACATAAAGGATTTGACCTCGTCACAGTCAAAAAACGCAACTATTATGTGTACCGGTATGAGGGAAACCTCAGCGGCATAGAAAATGCAGTTGTTCTTTTAAGCTATCCTGAAAAAGCATTTGGTAATCCTAAAGCACTACGTGCTTTCATTAGCACAAATGTATCCTTATCTACACAGGAGATCCTTTCCTGTTATGTTTGTCGATGGCCGATTGAGATATTTTTCAGGCAATGCAAAAACCATCTGGCCCTGGATACATACCAGATACGCTCCTCAAAGGGAATACAGAGGTACTGGCTGTTGATGTCACTGACACATTATATTTGTGTCACAGGAACTGGCGGATATCGGTCTTTTCAAGATGGATATCATCGAATCTGTAGTGCCGTTCATCAGGAAAAGTATCAGTATCTATTCCTATGTGCAAAAGCAAGTGATGATTTTGAAGCATTTATGAAATTAGCAGGATAATTTTGTGCATTTTTTCAAATTTGCTCATTTATAGTAATTAAATAAGGTAATTTTAGTTTCTAAATATCAAAACGTAACTCTTTCAGTTTACTGAAAAAGATAATTTTTCCCTTCATTATAAGTTCCTTTCATTGAAAATCGAACAGCTAATTTCCCAGTCATCGGATCTTCAATACCTATACTGATCTTATATTTCTTTCCGGCCAGTGAGATCAGCTTTTTTACCTGCATTCTTGTTTTTGTCTGTAAAGTTTCTTCCGGCAGAAGTGATTTTAACGAAATGTCAACCGCTTCTTTTTCAAGACTATTTCCATCCTCATCTTCTACCAGAACCCATACAGGCCAGTCTTCATAAAATGGTGCAACTCCATCATTCTTCCATTTAAGATTCAGGCTGACATACCCCGGCATCTGAATAAGGCTTGCTTGCGAAATCCACAAACGATATCCCATGCTTCCTAAAACTTTCCTATAACCGTTTTCATAAGTTTTATCCGCTACTTTCGGTCCAAGAAAAGTAGTATGTGCTTTCTTTATCAGATTTATTGTCTGATCCAGATTTGTGTCAAGCAAATCTTTCATTGTAATTGAACTTGTAAACTCACCTCCGGAAGGAAACTTTTTCCAGAAATCTTTCATTGCGGATAACCCTTTTTTCTCATGAGTCTGGTCAAACTCACCGCCTTCATTAATCCAGCGAAACCATTCCTCTGTGCTCTCTGGCTGTCCGGTCATATCGTTGTAGAGACCTGTTCCATAATGTTCTCCCTCACTAAAAGGTCTTCTCATCAGTATCATGGAATCAGGGAAGGCCTCTGTCCATGGAATCATATAACGTTCTCTTACAGATTCTTCTGGCAGACTCTGTATTCCTGCGGAAATATTTACATGCCATTCTCCCCAGTGCCCCAGACTTCCAAGTTCGATATAACTGACCAGTCCATCTCTGCCAAAATGCTCTCCAAGTGCATTAACTGCCCTTTTGTGATATTGTATCATCTGTTCATTATTATAATCAGGAGCATATCCCTTTCCATACTCCATATCATACCAGGTTCCCGCATGATCAGTTTTGTCATATAGCCATTGTGGAATGTCCATATGCTTTTCCTCCCCGGGAATATCACACACAAACCTCAGTACCAGGTGTTTCCCTTCTTCTCTCCATCTGTCAGTCTGATTTTCTCTTTCGATTTTCTCCCAGTCATATTTTCCTTCCGCCGGTTCCAGTTCAGCCCAGGTAATATCCATATACAGTAAAGATATATCCTCTCCTATTGTTTCTTCCCAGGCACAAGGTGCATATCCCATTAATGGATTTCCAAAAATTTCTTCTGTTTTTTCATATATCTGAGTTTTTCTTCCAAATACCATCCATACTCCTGCTGCTATAATAACTAAAAGTCCAAAACCCAACAGAACCAGATATCGTTTCTGACTTTTAGCCATGATATTCTCCATTATACTGAATCAATGTAACATCTTCCACTCCACCGATATCCCGGATTTTTTCCATAAACTCCATATCATTCTGTCTGCAATATATTTCCACTGCCATTTCTGTTTTTTCATTGCGCATAGTTTTTGATTTTACGAAATATTTTCTTTTTCCAAAACAACGGATAATTTCATCTCCCGCCTGAGTTCCCTGATAATGAATCACTGCAATATAAATTCTTCCATTTTGTTGTTTGTGATAAAACAGGGTGATCATCAGAATGATAATCACAGCTGTCAACAGAGTTAATGCATACATACCTGCACCGGCTGTAATCCCCGATGTGATTGCCCAGAACAGATACAGAAGATCCATCGGATCTTTAATTGCTGTACGAAAACGTACAATAGACAATGCACCAACCATACCAAGAGAAATCACAATATTGCTGCTGATCGCAAGTGTTACCATACAGGTAAGCACTGTCATTCCCACAAGTGTAACTGCAAAACTTCTGGAGAAAATAACTCCAACATAAAATTTCTGATAAACCAGATAAATCACACTTCCCAAAATCAAAGCCACTGCCAGAGCAGCCAATATCTTAGGTATATCATACTGACTGAACATTCCTGATTCCAGTACAGATTTTTTTATCATATCCTGTACACTCATCTTATCATCCTCCCCTGTGTATCATACCAATACTCAAATCCATTCATGTACCGCGTTTTTTCATAACACAGTACATATTTGGAAACTGCTGTAAATTCTGCTGCCTGCGGCGGCAGAAGATTTCTCAGAATCTGAGGCAGCATCTCTGTAAATTTCACTTCCATGATCAGTTTTCCCGGTTCCAGTACAGATAAAGCCGGAAGCGTACTGTCGAAAATGTCATAGCTTCCAACAGCAGCTCTGACATCTGTATCAAATGTAATCCTGACTGTTCCCTCATCCATGATCCATGGTTCTCTCTCGTAATCTACGATTGTTCTCGGCCGCATCATATTACTCATACATTCTATGTAAAATTCCCTGCAAAGATTATACGGGCTTTTCAGAAGAAATTCATACTCGCCGGAAAGAATTTTTTGCACCTCATCTTTTGTCAACGGGGCATCTTCTTTATAAATATAACTGCCGAACTTCTTTTTTCTCTCCAGCTTGATACTTTCAGCACTATAATTATAAATTCGTATCCTGTATTTCTTCCTCATAAGAACGCCGCTTTCCTTTTCTTCATATGCACTGTTCCAGTAATCATCAAAATACAGGCTCCGTATCAGGTATCCTCCATTTTCTGCATGAGGATCCAGTTTCATAAGTGGCTTCATCCGAAGATTCAGGACTTCTTTCTCACTGGTACTGATAAGATATTTCCATTCATTACGAAAATGTTCTTCCTTTCTGTCAGCCTTCCTCATAAATATCTTCCTCTACCGTATTATCTTCTGTTATGTAAAAACACTTCATACCATAATG
>ULQP01040383.1_pt1 | contig 11319 bp, 7 predicted proteins | sample 1954571 | NCBI WGS metagenome assembly ULQP01 (sample SAMEA4835657, study PRJEB28245) | human gut metagenome | biome: gut microbiome; material: fecal sample | place: Denmark | collected 2008 | reverse complement strand
GGACGAGCCGTTGGTTTGGGTTACGTGGAAGGTCGTCGCGGTGCCCGCGGGGGCGTCGTTCCACGAGACGGTGAAGGTGACGCCGTTTTGGGTTGCGGTGGCGGAGTGGGCGTAGCCGGTTTGTGACGTGGTGGAGATTTCGGCGGGCGTGCCGTTGGTTTGGGCGCGGAGGGATGGGGTGGGGGTGGTGGTTGCGGCGGGGGTGTCGGCATTGGTGGCGATGGCGCTTTCCGTGTTGGTTGCGCTGGTGCCGGTGGATGTTGCGGTGCCGTCCTCTGCGGTATCTGCTGTCGCATTTGTGTCAGTGCCGTCTTCGGCCTTGCCTGTGTCGCTGCTCGTGGCGTCGGCTTGCGCCTGCTGCTCGGCTGTTGCCCGAGGCTGCATGGTTTCTGCGATGGCTGCTATGGGCAACGTTGTGCTGACCATGGACGTGCACGCGATCGCGCAGAGCAGGTAGTAAAGGGGTCGTTTCATAGCGGAGCCTCTCGGTGAGCAGCCAATAGGGTCCGAAGGCAGCTCCAGGCCAGCGCTCCGCACATATTTTGTTGGGGTTTATTTTACGGGAACACCAGTCAAAACATCAGCGAACTTTCTGGGGAATGTTGGGGAGGGGTTGGTCCTCGGCCTCGCTGTGCACTGATGTCTTCGCCCTCGGCGATGTGCCCGTCGGCGAGGGGTGCGAAACGGCCATACTGAACAATGTCAATCCACCCGTCTGTGCATCCAGACTCCTGGATTATGCACATCGGGATTTTCACGGTGTTGTCGGCGATATTGTCTCGCGGACCGTGCGCATGCATTAGATGGGGAGGCGTTTGTATCTGCAGAGGCGCACCAGCTTTTTCGAAGCGATCGCCGTCAAGACAATTGGGTGTGCATCAAGGCACTGTTAACTGCATGAGCCGATTTCTTATAACCTGTTTAAGCAAAGCAAGAATGGGGAATAAAGATGCCTGCCCATCGCGAGTTGGCGATGGGGTGCGCTACTGCCGTCAATATCGCAAACGACGAAATTCCGACGTTCGCAACATTGACGCCAGCGTTGCCTGCGGCTTGCTGGATAAGAGCCTCGATGGTCATAAGTACCAATTCCTCGCTTTCGTCTAGTATCGCATAGGCAAGCATTGTTTTAGGTGGCCGCGAAAGCGTTGGTTGCACTTGCTGCGCCTTTGATTAGCCTGTCCGGGGAGGGTTAGCCGCCGCTTGTTGATCCGGACAGGTTGATTTATTTGGGGGTATTTTGGCCGAGTTCGACATCGCTCGTATTCCTCGATATAGTTCCAAAAGTTCATATGCCCATTTCGATCATAGGGTCTCTTTTGCCGAAGTTCAGGCCAAGATTTTAGATCCAGAGTACATTTCCCATCACGCGTTCTACCCTCTAATTTCCAACGAGATCATTACTGTTCGGTATCGAGGAGGTAAGCGAAGCTACAAAGTTCGCAATATCTCTTATGCCTCGCATTTCGATCACCGCGTCTTCCAGTACTACTCTTATCTGTGGTCGGACTTATATAACAAGAAGGCTATTGCCGAAGAGTTTAATGAGGTTGCCGTAGCGTACCGCTCTTCGCTTTCATCAGACGGCGCCGTAACTGCTACTAGCAATATTTCTTCAGCTAAAAAGGCCTTCGATTATATACGCGAGCAAGATTTGGCTTTTGTGCTTACGGGTGATTTCGAGAGCTTCTTCGACAACTTAAATCATGCTCATATAATGACGTCGTTGCGTTTGTTGTTTCCCAGTGGACGCTTGCCTGACGATCACTATCAAGTCATTAAAAATATCCTCCGCTATTCGTGCTGGCCTATTGCTGATTTGGCTGCTCGACATGAATTGCCATGGCCATCAATCGATCCTATTCGGGAGAAAATGATCAGCGAAGTAGCTATCGAACTTCGGTTCAAGTCTATTCGCGAACTTAATAAGCTGGATGTTATCTTGCCAAAGTCTGAGTTTCTTGCAAATAAAAGTAAGGTCATTACCAGACCGTGGAAGCGAACGGGTATTGGGCTGGGAATTCCTCAGGGTCTTGCCGCAAGCGGAGTGCTCGCTAACATTTATATGGCCGATATCGATATGAAAGTCCGGCTTGCTGTTGAACGGGTTGGCGGCTTGTATCTTCGTTATTGCGATGACTTTATTGTTGCCGTTCCAAAGTCTGGCTTTGATGCACTTGTAGAAGCCATCAATCTAATGGCCGATGTCGATTCCGTTAAACTGCAACCAGAGAAAACCAAGGTGTTCCGGGTTGATGGCGACGGAGTTGCTCAGCTTGATTTTGAAAGCGTTCGTGCGGGTAAGGTCTATCCGTACTCCGGTGTACATCCGGCGCAGAAAGTCAGTTTCCTGGGGTTTGACTTTGACGGGCGCGTTGTAAGACTTCGACAGTCTACGGTTGGAAGGTACCACAAGCGTCTCCGTGAGGCGGCCACTGCGATTGGGCGTTCTAATCAGGGGGAGGGAAGGCACGCATCAAAAAAGCGCGTCTCCGCTCTGTATCAACATTATTCACCGCTTGGTATTAAGGGAAGAAGGCTATGCCCATCGGCTGATGCGGACCCTTCTGCATTTTCTCGCTATGGGAACTTTCTATCCTACGTGGCGAGAGCCCAAAAGGCGTTTCCAAATGATCCGATTGCCCCCGATGAGGCTAAGATTTACAGGAAGATTAAACGCTTGAGTGCTCGGTAATTCGGCTGTTATAGCTCCGGGCGATTTCGACTACAAAAAGCCGATTAATTCAATCCAATTGATAGTTGCCGGTCGCCGTTGCTCGGTAGCTCCATTCGTCTGTCCATGTGGGGCGCTATAATTCCCAAAAAGATAAGGGTTTCAATTATTAGGGGTTGGCTTGGCGAGTAATCTATCCGTGACGGTCATGGTTGGCAATGGATTTGATTTGTCAGCAGGGCTGAAGACAAGTACCACTAGGTTTATGGATTTCTTCTCCAAAAACCATGCTTCGGATGAAGGCCCAGTTGGCCGTTTGGCACGATGTATCAAAAAAGAAGGAGCGCAGGAGTGGTCTGATTTTGAGAAAAAATTAGGTGAGTACACTTCCAATCTTGAGGCTGACGAGGAAGACGCAGTTGGAGCCGCGCTTGATTGCAAAGAAGCAATAGATGTTGATCTTGCCGCTTTCATCGCATCGGAAGATAAAAGGGCAACCGATGAATTCATCGAGGCTAACTCCGAATCTGTAATAGCCTCTTTGGCATATTGGTACTCTGCGTTGCAACCTTTGGAAAGACAACGAATTCTTGATTTCTATTCAACAGATTTTGTGCTGAGTGTTTCGATTGTCACATTTAACTACACTGCGTTACTTCCTCGCTTATTTAGCGCTGTCGAAGCAAACGGGTGCGCTGTCCCAGAGGATGGCTTGGGTGTTTCTACCATCTGGCCCATTCGACTTGTCCAAGCTCACGGTGCTCTCGGACGTGAACCCATATGCGGAGTTAATGATGTATCCCAGATTGGATCGGACGCTCTTTCCAAAAACGAAGATATTGCGTCCACCTTTGTAAAAGGCGAGATACAGAAGCTATTCGGTTCCATTGATGACCGTAAAGCAGAAGATTTTATTCTTGGGTCTAATATATTAATTATTTTTGGTTTGTCGCTTGGAGAGACGGATATACGCTGGTGGGAAACTGTGGTGAAGCTTCTAAGATCAGGTGAAAATCGCTTTGTTTTGATAGCTTCGACTGAAGCTGTATCCGCCAGAAGGAGCCCTGCGACTTTTCGCCGTTTTTCAAAAGAGCTTAAGGAAAAATTGTTGAGCCGCGGCGGCGCTAACGATGATGAGAAACGATCGCTTTCCGAGCGAATTTTTATAATCCCCGCCGGTTCAATTTTTAGATTTAAAAGCCTTATTTCTGATGCTGATTAGGTTTGATTGCTTTTGCGTGTCGCTTTCGACTAGTTTTGCTTGTGCTATCCCTAGGCTAGTACTCAATAAATTGGATAGCCGTTAGTAGGGAAGCAGCTCGTTACCGGTCTTGACGGTGACTTGCGTTCCGATATAGCCGCCTCGATTAATGGCTGATTCATGGGAGGGCTCAAAGATTGATTTGGAAGCTTCGTGGCATTGGATTGACGGCTTCGAGTTTTCCCTTAAAGTAATAGCTGTGATGAGGCCTTGCGACGGTACGTCCGGCTTGGTCCGCGGGAACCGCCGAAAGGCGGTTTTCGCGTTTAAGGGGCTGTTTTCCAAAGGGTATTTGTCCCGTTTTCGCTTTGGGGCAGTGGGTTTTTTATCGCCGTTTTCGGAAGTGCAGGAAAATTAGAAACCTCCGAGCGCAACCCGATTTTTACCAACAAAAACCGCAGGGCACAAATGCAAGACTGCGGCCTGGTCGAAGGCTCTCGGTTTTTCACCGCACTTCCGGAAGCGTTTGTTTCCGGCATGCGACAAGCTTCGGAACCCCTGAGCGCAACAGTTTTTCGCGTACAAGAATCGCAGGTAGATGCACTGTGTCATTCCGGTGTGATTGGCATGCCATTCCTGCTGATATTGTTCTTGCCCTATTTAGCTGCTATAGTAGTTTTACCGCAGGGGTAAAACTTTTGTAGGAGGTGGTTATGCAGGTCAGGTACAAGAACCGTCACATCGAAAAGATCTGCACAAACGCTTCCGTTGCTACAAAGAGTTTCGGTAAACGTACTGCGGGACTTATTCACCAGCGTATAGATGAGATTACTGCTGCTGATTCCGTTGAGATGCTCGTTAAGTTTAGGATCGGGCGATGTCACCAGCTCGTTGGCGACCGTAAGGGCCAATTTGCGATGGACTTGGAACATCCCCTGCGATTGGTTTTTGAAGTTATTAGAGAGCAGATTCAGATAGCGGAAATTCAAGAAATCGTTGACTACCACTAGCATGAGGTTTGTAAATAGGAGAATGCTTAAGAGGTGAGAGGTCATGGCAAGGAGCAAGACTTATATCGCAACACCACCAGGGGCTACCATAAAGGAGCAGCTTGAGTATCGCGGTATGAGCCAGCGCGAGTTTGCTAAGCGCATGGATTACTCCGAGAAGTTCATAAGCCAGCTTATAAATGGGCAAGTTGAGCTTACTCCAAATACTGCACATAGGCTCGAGATGGTGCTGGGCGTTCCCTCAGCATTTTGGATGAATCTTGAGGCGCGTTATCGTGAGAAGTTGCTGCAGGTCGAGGACGAAAATTCTATCGAAGAGGATAAGCAGATAGCCAGGAAGTTTCCTTATGCACAAATGGCCAAACTGGGATGGGTCGAGTCGACGCGCTCCGTGGCTGTTAAAGTGGTCGAGCTTAGAAAATTCTTTGAGGTTGTTAGGCTTGCGCTGCTGAATGAAGACCGACTTGCTCCGGGAATCGCTTATCGTCGCCAGAAGGAAACCGCTGAATCCGAATATGCACTTTTGGCTTGGGCCCAGAAGGCTAAGATCGATGCGCGAGAGATAACGACCGGTAAAATTAATGTTGGAAAGCTTGAGGAGCGTATTTCCAGGCTCAGGGAGCTTACGACTATGGATCCTACAGAATTCCAGCCGATCCTTGTGTCTATGCTAGCTGAATGCGGGATTGCCACGGTCTTTTTGCCTCATCTTGAGCATACGTTTCTCAACGGTGCGACGTTCTATGACGGACCAAAGATCGTGCTCGCACTTACGCTGCGCGGGGCCGATGCCGATAAGTTCTGGTTCAGTCTCTTCCATGAATTGGCGCATGTTATTTACGGGCACATTGGTCGGACCGCTGAGACTACCGAAGAGGAGGAACGTTCGGCGGATGCTTTCGCGCGTGATACTTTGATTCCTCCAGAGGCATATGCTCAGTTCGCTGCTGGAAAAAAGACGCGTAGCTCTGTGGAGTCATTTGCCAACAAGGTTCGTATAGCCCCAGGTATTGTTGTGGGCAGACTACAAAAAGATGGCTATTTAACGTACGGGCAGCTGAATGGGCTTAAGGTCAGGTATCAGTTTGCCGAATAAGGGGCATGTCTTCGTGGCGTACTTGAAAACTTCGGGCGACACCTGAAGAGGGCTGATGCATCGGCCCTCTTTATTTTTGGCGATTTCGCCTGGCCGTGCAAGGGCCGCTGGACGTTATGGTAGAAAGATTTCAGTGATGCAGTCGTCGCGGACTCTACGTGAGGCGATGACAAAGAAGGGTCGTTGTTCGGTTTTCCGACAACGGCCCTTTGACGTATTCGCGACTGTTGGTTGTTGTCGCGTTTTCGCTTTAGGACAGCGGACTTTTATCGCGGTTTCGGAAGTGCGGGGGAAAACCGGAAACCTCCGAGCATAACCGGTTTTTTACCAACAAAACCGCAGGTCGCGAATGCCCAAAACCGGGGTCTGGTCGGCTGATCTTGGATTTTCCCCGCACTTCCGAAATCCCCCGTCGGAAGTATGCGGCAAATTCCGGAACCCCCGAGCACACCGCCCTTTTTGCGTAAAGAAACCGCAGGTAGGAGCGTTGTCATCATTCGGCGTGGTCGACATGTCAAGAATTTGCCGCATGCTTCAGGATTGGGCGCTTATTTTGCACTCTCGATGCCCCCACCTCCTCTAAAAAAGTTCTTAAAGCAGCCTTAAAGATTTTGGGTATATGCGCAGGCAGCGTACAATACGCATGTTTGACTATGGCAAAAGTAGAGTTTCGGGGAGGGGTGCACCATGGAGGTGCTGGTTGTTGGTAACACCGCATATGTTGACGATGACTTTTGCGCCAAGGCGTTCCCCGGGGACCACGTTAAGGTCGTAGCCGCGCAGGACGCGCGCCGCGACGAGTCGTCACCCCATGCCTCGTGGAAAGAGCTGCTGCAGCACCTGGACCAGGCCTACGAGTTCGAGCGCGTGGTCTACCTTTCTACCTACCTCACCCCGCATACCGAGACCTTTGGCGACATCGAGCTGCTGCGCTCGGTGTTTCGTGCTTGCATGGGACGCCGCGTGCAGCTGCTGTATATAGCCGGGCCCGCGGGTGCAGAGGGCGCTGGCCATGACGACGATGTCACGGCCGCCGGTGGCACCCAGACGGGCAAGGGCATTATCGCCCGCGCTGCCAACGACCTGTGCCGTCACTATGCATCTCGCGACGGCATCCAAGCCAAAGTCCTGCGCGTGCCGTTCCTGTATACCGCATCGCCGGCATTAACCGACCCATTTTTGGTGCCGCTGTTCGAGGCGTGCTCGGGCGGGTCAGTCGCGCTTCAGGGTGCGGCGGATGCGCCGTTTCCCTTGCTGTGTGCCGAGGAGCTCGCGGTGTTGGTGCATCGTATCTTTGACAGCTGGGATGCCAACTTTGAGATGCTCGACGTTGCAGACGCTTTTGGCCATACGGCGGGCGACCTGGGCGAAGCGCTTCAGGTGCTCTTTCCAGAACTTACGGTTGCCTATGGCGAGTCGGCTGGCTACGACCTGCCCGCGGACGATACCGTTCGCCTGCGCTACGGCTGGTTCCAGCGCTACGATCTGCTGCGCGACCTTTCGACCATCCAAGCTCGCTGGGCCAACGCGCGCACCAAAAAGACCAATCCGCTGCGCGCGGCCATCGACCGTATTCAAATGCGCACGCTGCCTGTCAAATGTCTGGAGACGGGCGTTGCCTGGGTCTTATTCGAGGTGCTGGAGCACCTCTTCTCCCAATCGGCCCAGCTCAACGTGCTCGACTATCGTCTGCTCTATGTGGTGCTGATCGGCACGCTGTATGGCCTGGACTTTGGCTTGGTCGCGGCGCTTCTGGCTTCGATTGGCCTAGCGGCGAGCTATTTTATCCAGTATGGCTATACCTTCGAGGGTCTGTTTTACGAGCCGTCCAACTGGCTGCCGTTTATCGCTTACTTTGTGGTGGGCGCCGTGTGCGGCTATGTTCAGCTGCGCAACAGCGAGGCCATTAAGGTAGAGCGCGACGAGAACGAGCTCGTGCGTAATCGCAATACGTTCCTCACGCAGCTCTACCACGATGCCATTGAGGACAAGCGCGCCTACAAGCGCCAGATTGTGGGGCGCCACGATAGCTTTGGCAAGATCTTCGCCGTGACGCAAGAGCTCGACGTGCTCAACCCGCGCGACATCTACCGCAAGTGCTGCGAGCTGCTGGGTGAGATTTTGGATAACGACACGGTAACGATCTATCACGTTTCGGGTGAGTCGTTTACTCGTTTGGTCGCCGCGAGTCCGGCAATTTCTGGCGATGCGCTGCGTTCGTTGGCGCTCGACGATCTTAAGGCCATGATGGACGGCGAGGACCGCTCGGGCTTGTGGGTGAACCGTAAGCTGGTGCCGGGGCTTCCCATGTTTGCCTACGTGATGGAGCGCGACGGGGCGCCCGCGGTCTTTATCTTTGTGCGCCGTGCGGCCGAGGGCCAGATGACGCTCTATTACCAAAACCTCTTCCGTATTCTGTGCGGCTTGGTAGAAAGCGCGCTGGGCCGTGCTTTTGATTACGAGGCCGTGGCACAGGATAAGCGGTGCATTGCGGGCACGCATGTGCTCAATCAAGATGCCTTTGCTCAAGAGCTGCTGGCAGCTCAGACGCTTGCGGACAACAAGATGGGCAGCTATTTGCTTCTGCGTGTGGTGCCGGGGTCGGAGCCTGTTGGCGAGCTGGTCGGGGCAATTGGGTCGGCGATTCGCGAGAGCGATGCCGCGGGTCTGGTCAATGGCGACATGCTTTATTTGCTCATGCGCCAGGCGAACAATGGCGATCTGCCCGTGATTCAGGCGCGCCTGGCCGCCAAGCAGATCACCGTCGAGCACGTCGATGGCGAGGCCGCAGTGGCGCTGCTGCAACAGATTGCGTCCGCCCGCGAAGACGAGGGGGAGAGCGCTTGATTTCGCTCGTTATCGCTGCGGTGTTGCTACTGATCCACACGCTGGTGTGTCTGGCGCTGTGGACGCTCGTAAAACTAGGCATGCTGCCGGTGCGTGGACACATGTTGCCTGCGATGGTGCTGGTTCCGCTGTGGGGTCCGTTGCTCCTGGTGCTCTGTGCGCGTGGCGAGGCGTTTGGCGACGCGCTTGAGGACGGCACGCTGGAATCGCTTCGCTTGAACGACGAAATTCGCCGCGGCATGCAGGTGCAGGTACGCGAGGGCGATGCCGGCGTGGTGCCGCTCGAGGAAGCTCTGATCGTCAATGACCCTAGCGATCGCCGCCGTCTGATGCTCTCTATGCTCACCGAGGACCCAGATGCCTATCTGGCGCAGCTGCAAGCAGCCAAGCTCAACGATGACGTTGAGGTGGCGCATTATGCCGCGACGGCCGTGGCACAGATTTCCAAGGAATCCGACCTTAAGCTGCAGCAGCTGGAGCGCGCGTTTAAGACCGATCCTAGCGCTCAAAACCTTGATGCGTACTGTGACTATCTGGGCGAGTACCTTGCATCCGGACTGGCCGAGGGCCGCGTGGAACAGATTCAGCGCCAACAGTACGCCCGTTTGCTCGCGCGCCGTTGCGAACGCGAGGATGGGGCTGCACTGCGCATCCGCTACGCCACGGCGCTGGCCGATGCCGGCGAGCTGGACGAGGCCGAGGCCGTGATCACGCAGCTTGTGGCCGAGGTGCCGGACGAACAGGAAGCCTGGATGCTCTGCCTGCGCCTTGCTGTGATGCGCCGCGATGGCGAGGCTGTGCAGCAAGTGATTGACGCGATCGATAACCAACATGTGTATTTGAGTGCTGGGAACCGCGAAAAGCTGGCGTTTTGGCGCGATGGAGAGGAGGCCCGATGAGCGTGGTGCAGCATATCCGCGACCGTGCGGGCCGCTTTCGCTGGATGGGGCTGCTCGTGGTATGGGCGGTCTTTATCGCTATGGCCGCCGTGCTGTTAATTGAGCGCGCCGGCGTGCAATATAGCTCCGGGCAGCACAAGCTGGGAATGCTCGCTGCTAACGATGCCACACCTGCAAGCTCGGCGATCTTTGGCCAAAAGCCCACGTGCTTGGTTATTTCCGATTCGGACCAGGACGGCGTTGACGACGTCAAGGACCAGTTCGATCAGATTTTGCTCGACATGAAGATTGCCCATCGCGATGTGGATATTGCCACCGATGGCACGGATGCCATTCCTTCGCTCACGTCGTTTGACCGCGTGATTGTGCTCATGCCGTCGCTTGATGGGCTCGGTACGCGCCTGAGCGACATTATGAGTTGGGTGAGTGCCGGCGGCTCGCTCATGCTGGGCATGACGCCGGAGAACTCCGGCTATCTGCAAGCCGTTGCGCCTAAGTTTGGCATCGATACCGCGGGATATGAGTACACGACTGCCGAGAGCATCGTCCCGAGTAAGGACTTTATGATCGGCGGTGGCCAGCGCTACGAGTTTTCGGATCCCTTTAAATCGTCCCTGCTGGTCTCGCTGCGCGAGACGGCGCGCGTGTGGGCTAAGACCGGCGACACGGGCGCTCCGCTCATTTGGTCGAACGATTGCGGTAGCGGACGTACCATGGTGTGCAACATTGGCATTTACAGCAAGGTCATGCGCGGGTTTTACGCCGCGGCGATCAGCTTGCTCGGCGATGCCACGGCCTACCCCGTTATCAACAGCGCCGTTTTCTATCTGGATGACTTTCCCAGTCCCGTGCCTTCGGGCGACGGCACCTACATCAAGCGCGACTATGGGCTTTCCATTGCCGACTTTTATGCCAAGGTCTGGTGGCCCGATCTGCAAAAGCTCGCGCAAAAATACGGTATTCGCTATACCGGTGTGATGATCGAAAACTATGAGGACGCGGTCAACCAGACCGAGCCTGCTCGTCAGGCCGATAACACGCAGTTCCGCTACTTTGGCGGCATGCTGCTGCAGATGGGCGGAGAGCTGGGCTTTCACGGCTACAACCATCAGCCGCTGGCACTCTGGGACACCGACTATGGCACGCTGTACGATTACAAGACGTGGAAGAACAGGGAAACGCTCGTCGCATCGCTCAACGAGCTTATCGCTTTTCAGGACGAGGTGCTGCCCAACGCGCACGGCTCGGTCTACGTGCCACCGTCAAATATCCTTTCGGCCCGCGCGCGCAGGATTATCGGCAGTGATGTTCCGCGCATTAAGACCATTGCCAGTACGTATTTTGAGGATGGCACGGATCTTCCGTACGTGCAGGAGTTTGGCGTGGCGAGCGATGGCATCGTGGAGCAGCCGCGTATTGTTTCGGGCGGCATGGTGGACGATTCCTACATGCGCCTGGCCGCCGTGTCCGAGCTCAACATGCACTATGTGAGCACGCACTTTATGCATCCAGACGATCTGCTCGATCCCGATCGCGGCGCCAGGCAAGGCTGGGAGGTCTACAAGGGCGGCCTGACCGACTACCTGGACTGG
>ULQP01073002.1_pt1 | contig 11410 bp, 8 predicted proteins | sample 1954571 | NCBI WGS metagenome assembly ULQP01 (sample SAMEA4835657, study PRJEB28245) | human gut metagenome | biome: gut microbiome; material: fecal sample | place: Denmark | collected 2008 | reverse complement strand
CTTCAACTTCTCCAGCATAGCTTCCGCGTTCTTCTTGACGCCGAACGCGCCCACTTGAACCTTGTAATACTTGCCGATCTGCACGATGTACGTATCGAAGCCTTCCTTTTTCAGCTTCGCCGCGAACGCTGTTGCGTTGTCCTTCTTCTCAAACGCTCCAAGCTGGACGCGGTAAAGGTTCTTCGCGTCGCCCTGCGGCTTCTGCTCCGGCTTCTGTTCCACCGCCGGAACGCCCAGCCGCCTGTTTACCTCCGCCGCGATCTCGCCGTGTCGGTTATACAGATAATCGCCGGGGCAAGCCTTGTTCGCGTAATCCCTGTGAACGGTCATATTGCACCCGTTCTTGTGGTTTACGCGGTCGTCCTTGCTTGTACTCCATACCAGCTTTTTGATCCCGTTCCGGCGGCAAATATCTTCGACAAGATCAAGAAGCGCCGCGTATGCTTTATCGTTTACGGCGTATGGGTGCTTTGTGTCGCTTGCAACCTCGATCGTGATTGCGCGGTTATCGTTCGCCGCCGAAGAACTGCACCACGAACGATCGGCTTCATCGACGTAAAGCCCGATCCGCCCGTCGTAGCCGATCCCGTAGTTTGAACTTGCCTGTCGCGAAGTCGGCTTGAAGATTTCGCCGATCCTCTCGGCGGAACATTGCCCGACGACGCAATGAATTGTGATTGTGTCGATCTTGTGATTTCGTGGGCTGTTCTTGTTCGGTGAAATCAGCGTACACGAAATAAGTTTGCTATTGCTCATTGCTGAACCCTCCTTTGCAATGAAGAAGCGGCGGGGAAGCCCCCGCCGTCGCTGGTGTTACTCTGCTTGATCCATTCGTTTTTCGATGTGGTCAAGCCGCTTGTGTGCCTGTTTCGCCGACGCTTCAACGTCGGTCAAGCGCGTTACGAACTCCGTATTCGTCTTTCGCTGTTCCTTCTGCTCCGCCTTGATTTCGTCCGTGTTCGCCTTGATGTATCCGATCTCGGTTAAAACGGTCGCGTCGTGCTTCACATTGCTTTCCTTGTCCTTGTCCCTGTTACGAACAAAAGCGATATAGCCGAACACGATAGCGCATACGGTAGAAAAGACGGAAAGAACCGTTGTGAAAGTGTCCATCGTTGATCCTCCTTCCCGTTAGGTTACTTTTTCCCATTGCCACAAGCCCGCCGTGTCCGGCGGATAAACGCAATTCGGCATATCTGCTTTTGCAAGGTATACCGCGCCTTTGTAGCTGTAATACAAGCCGGAAACGACATTAACGACGATCCCCGCCGTTTCCGGATACGGGATCGGATCGTCAAGCGTTCCGGTCGCGGAAAGCTCGATCAAGCGATAGTACGCGAAGGTGGTTTCAACGGGATAAGCCGCCGCGTTCGACGTGTGCGCCGCTTTGATCTCGTAATACCGCCCGTTGTGCTTGATGATTTCGCCGACGGTGTTGTAAGCGTGATTGTCGGCGTATTCGTCGTATTCGATCACTTCCGCCGATTGCAGGATCGCCGCGTCGGAAATGACGTTCGTTCCGGCGGCGCGATCCTGCACGATCTGCGCTTTGAAGGATAGGGCAAGCAAAGCGGCGGTTTGCTCTCCCGCCGCTTTGACTTCCCGAACCTCTTTTTCAATTTCGGTGGAAGCTCCGCCGTTGCTCTTCTTGTGAATTACGCTCATTCAAAATTCCCCCCGATCCCCGATACCCAGCAAGCGGTCAGCGCGTCGCCGCGCTGGACGGTTACGCGGATATTCATTCCGTGTTGTGCCGCCGTGTTGATCTTGTTTGTGAAAACGTGTGCAACGCCTTGAATAACCGCGTTCGTGCAATCCTCCCAAACGGGGGACGCGTCAAACGGATTATTCGTAACTTCAACCTTGAACGTGCCGCCCGCCGGAATGTCGCGCGTTACCTTGACATTTGCGCGTGTCGGCTGGCTGTTGGCTTCCAGCGGCGCTGAAAGCGTGATAACGAAGCCTGCAATCGACTTCGTGAACGTCAGCGTCCGGACGGCGCTATTCCCCGCGCTGTCGGTCGCCGTAATTGTGATCGTGTGTTGTGCGTTCGTAAGCGCCGTGAAGGTATTTCCGGCAACGGAAAGCGTCTGCGTCGCGCCCAACGTGATCGCGTTCTTCGTCGCGATTGTCTTTCCGTCGATCTTTTCAACAACGTTCACCGTGTCGCCGTCCGGATCGGTTACGCTGTATTGATAGGTGAAATCCCCGCGCTTCGTGCCAAGATCGGCGTTACTGCCGGAAATCACGGGCGGCTGGTTATGGATTACGGCAATATCTCCGCTTGTGGTGTATGCGGAATAATTGCCGTAGCTGTCCTTTGCGCGGACGCGGTATTTTAACGTGTTCCACGCGGTCGATACCGCTTCCGTGAACGTCCTGCTTGCGGACGTTTGAACCTGTGTCCACGCGCCGCTGTTGTATGAGCGCTCGAAACAATAGGTCAGCGCGTCGCCGTCCGGATCGGTCGCCGCCGCGCAAGAAATGTTGATGTTCTGCCCGCTGTAACACGTCGCTGGCGCGGTAATGCTGGGCGGCGCGGAAGGCGCGGAATTGTAGATTACCGTATAATTTCCGTCGCTGTTCGGGCTGTCAGATACCAAGATAGAAGATTTAAGATTACAAAGCGGGCGAACGCCACGGCCGCCGTAGTACGCGTTGTTGTAGTTCAAAGCGCCGTCCGAATAGACGCCGCGGACGCCGTTGGCGTACGACGAATTAGGCGTTCGAAGCCACCAATACCAGCCCTTTGACGTGCTGAAATTGCTGTTCGTGTACTCCGAATTGCTCACGCATTGCGCCGTAGGATAAGCGACGCGGGAAGCGTCGTTGCTGAATAGCGCAAGAAGCGTTCCTTCTGCGATATTGTTTTCATTCGCAAGCCCCACTTCGGTGGTGGACGGAAGGAACATTTTTGACGTTACCGTTTCATAGCTTCCGCCATCGGTAACGGTATTTCTTGCGACGGTCTGCGTTGTTGTCAGAAGCTCCGCAACGAACTTCGGATCAAGCATAGCAAGGAAGCCCGCCCACGCGTCGTACTCGTTGTAATTGTTCCATACGTTCGCGTTTGTAGGCGGCGCGTCCGCGCTGTGCTTTGCGCTGTACCATGCGCCCGCCGCCGCGTTACTGTTCAGCCATTGCAGAATGTTTGAATGCTGATAGCGGTTATTGCCGTATTGTTTCCGGTCGCTGTTGCTGTTGTTCGGTTCTTTCGCGTCGAAACACATTAACTGAATGATTTTTTCCGTAATCAGCGTTACGGAATTCGACGGGTAGCCGCTGTGGTTCTTGTCGGCGATCTTGAAAACGATCTTCGATCCGAAGCGCGATTGATACGCCGAAAGAACCGGAACTTCAATCTTCGCACCCACCGACAAACTTCCTAATGTTTTTGACATTGTGCCGCCTCCTTTGATTTCATTAAGCTGTTGTAATACTGATCCGTCCGCCGGATCAAGTGATAGCTGTTTCCCTTTTCGGCGTGTCCTCTCCAGCTTTGATAGGATTGTTCAACGGTCTTTGCGTCGATCCGTCCCGCCGCGTGAAGGGCGGCTAATTTCTTCAACTTCCGCTTCATATTGTTTTTGCTCCTGCGGCGCACCTTGCGGATCACCGCGCCGCTTTCGGTCAAGTATGTATGAAAGCCCAAGAAATCAACGCCGTGTTTTAAGGGGAAGATATTTGTTTTCGCATTCAGCGAAAGCCCGCGCGCCTGTACGAATGCTTCAATCTGCTTCCGGCACTCCTGCAAATATGCTTTGTCGTGATGGATCAAAAAGAAGTCGTCCATATAGCGCCCGTAATATTTGATACCCAGCTTTTCCTTTACGAAGTGATCCAGCCCGTCAAGGTAGAGAAGGGCGAAAAGCTGTGAAGTTTGATTGCCGATCGGTATTCCGACGTTGCCTTCGGTGCTGTCGATGATAAGATCAATCAGCCACAAAACGTCCGGATCGGTTATCTTCTCGCGGATTAAGGTTTTCAAAACGTCGTGCCGGATCGAATAGAAATACTTTGAAATATCGCCTTTCAGTATCCAGCCGTCAATTCCGTTTTTCCTGTAAAACCTCCGCATGAACTCTTGAAGCCTGTCTAACCCGTAATGCGTACCTTTCCCCACCTGCGACGCGTAGTTATCGCGAATGAACGATCGTGTCAAAATCGGTTCAAGCACGTTATCGCAAAGCGAATGTTGAACAACCTTGTCTTTGTAGCTGTTCGACATAACCACGCGGCGCTTCGGTTCGTATACCTCGAACGTGTTATACGGGGACATGGTATAGCGCTTCGTTCTGATCTGCGCGCTTAATAGGTTCAGCGCTTCAAGAAGATTAACTTCAAACTTTGCCGCCGCTCCTTTCCACCTCTTGCCTTGCCGCGCCTTTCGGTAGGCATTGTATAGGCTTTCAAAACTGTGTATCTTTTCAAAGTCTGTCATAATAAAAAATCCTCGCTGTTTATAACCTTTGCCAGCCGCCGGAAGGCGGTATGCTCCGGTATCGGCGATCCTGTATTCGTCCCCGCCGTGGATAGCGGCGACGGGATACACCTTCCTTTGATGGTGGTATTCTGCTTTCGGCTGTGCCTACTCGTTCACATAGTCCACCGAAGCGGGCGAACGCCATTGTTGCCGTTGTACGCGTTGTTGTTGTTCAAAGAGCCGTCCGAATTGACGTTGCGGACGTTGTTGGCGTTCGACGAATTAGGCGTATCAAGATGTACCCCGAACGTTTTTCAAGCTCTCGTTTTGTCCCGCTTCTTCCACGCGGTCGTCATGTACTTCACTTCAAGCGCAAGTTTTGACCAATATTCGCAACTGCTCATAGAAATAAAGCCCATTTCCTGCGAAAGCTCTATGAAAAATAGAAGCTCCTTGCAATAGGTCAGCGCCTTTGCTTGTAGCTTCTGCCGTTGTCTGTATTCCTGCGCGTCCCGAAGGTCTAATTCGTTCGCTTCAAGGACGCATTCGTAAATGTCCACCGCTTTATCCTGTATCCTGTTTACAAGCGTGAAGCGGTATTTCTTCGGGTAGCGCTCCGTCGAATTCGTGATCGTGAAGGTGTGCTTTACAAGGTCTTTCGCTTTCACAATCACGTTGAATTCCGTCGGTTCTTTCCGCTCCCGCTCCGGTCTTTGCATATATGCACCGTCCTTTCCGCATTCGCTCGATCATAGCGGTATCGTCGGCGCACCCGTCGAAATCGAAGCCCGCTTCGGTAATAGTCAGCGTTGCCGCGTTCCCTGTAACCGTTGTTCCTGTGATCTGTAATACCTCCGCGCCGCAAGCCGCGCATGGCGGGGAAAGCTCCGCGAAGATGTTTCCGATCACGCACGACAATTCCGCCGCCGTGCAAGCGTACCGCGTCAGCATTCGATCCTCTGCAAACTCTCGTTCCAAATGCCCGTAGACGTTACGCCGTCGAGATCATCGAAGAGGATCAAGAACGGATTTGTCGTAATGTCATTGAAAAGCACCGCTTCCAGCATATCCACGCGCGCGTCAAGCGCGTTCGTGATGTTCAGAAGATTTGTTGCCGCGTTATCATCAAGGACGTTTTGCAAGCCGTTAAACCATGCGTTGAAGTCCGCCGCCGCCTGTGTTTCAAAATCCGCCATGTGTTGCTCGAACGCTTCGTATTGCGTGTTACCCTGCAATTTCAGCGAATTCATATACGAAACAAGCGTGTTGTACTCCGCCGCCGAAAGGGATTGATATTCAGCGAACCACGCTTGAAGCTGTGCGTTAAAAGCCGCCGTGTCGATCTGCTGAACGACTGCGGCAACAACGCCGCAAAGCGACGTGTTCAAGCGTTGATCCGTGATCTTGCTTTGCGTGATTGCTGTTACGCCCGCGCCCACGTAGATGTCCGCCAGCGCAAGCTCGTAAATGTCCGCGTCCCTCTGCAATGCGGGCGCGGTAGGGGAAGCGCTGAACGAAGAAGATTTGACCTTCACCGACATAACGCGGTTTGTCAAATCCCAGCGCACGACAACGCGATCAATGCGGTTCAACTGTCCGTCCGCCGTGTCAAGCTCGACGGCAAGATTGCCCGTGTTGAAGTAGAAGTAACCGTTGATCCACGCTTTGCCCGTTTTTACGTTCAGCTTCATTCCGTCGTTTGCGACGACTTGAAGCCCCGTCGAAGGGACGGGGAAAACGCCGTTCCCGATGAACGAAGCAAAGTATTCCGCCCAATCCTCCGCCTTGTACGTGCGATCGTGCGAAACGCTATTGAAGAAACTTGATTTTTCCATGCTGTGAAGCCCTCCTTTATTTCGTAATCTGCCGAATTTGTGTCAGAAGCGCGGGCAAGCTCTCGCCGAAGGTAATATCTATTTCTTCGCCGCTGGTTTCGTAGGTTTCCGCGATCTCCGTTATGCGAACGTCAATGCGGACGTTCCAGCGCTTATTGATACACGTTACCCGATCGCCTAAATCGTAGTCCGTGCCGTACTTCAAATTCGCGTTCGTGTTGATCTTCGATCCGAAAGCAAGCGTTTCCGCGTATTGCTCCAGCTCTTCAACGCCGCGCGCGGAAAGAAGCGCTAAATACTGCGCCGTTGTAAGCGTTACGGTCTGCCCGCTCTCGTTTTCGTATTCCTGCACGATGTCCGTTGCATTGATGAAAACTTCGTCGCGGGAAAGCCCCGTCGAACTGCCGCCGACTTCGGCAACCTTCCGCGTTACGCCTTCTTTTTCCTCTCCGCCGACGTAAGCCGTTGTTTTAAGGTTTTCAACGCTGTTCGTGTATTCCTGTTCCACGATGTTGTCGAACTCCTGCGAAAAGATACAAGGCGCGTTCCCTGCGGTATTGCCCGCCGTAAGATCGCGCCCTTCGTAAACGGAAAAGGTATGCTTGCCCGTGCGGGCATTTGTCAGAACCCGAATACCCAGCTTTGCCGCCTTCGCCGCCGTTTCCGCCGCAAGCTGGGCGTTCGCGTACTGCTCCGAAGTATAGTCGATCTGCCCGCTTCCGGTGTCTGCGTCGGTCGTGGATATGCTGAAATTCGGGATATTGCGCGCCGCTCCTGCGCTCGTGCAAGTCTGCTTCACAATGGCGTATAGAATGTTCTGTGTCGTGTCCTTCGTGATGATCTGCGTTGTCAAAATGCGCTTGCCGATCCATGAAAGAAGGAACTTGCCTTGAACCTCTATTTCCTCCATGCCCTGTGAATTCTTCGTGATGTGAATATAGCGGATTTCCGCCGCTTCGTTGCCGCCGCGCTTGATGATGATATTTTCCTTCACCAGCAAGCGGGCGTGTTCCTCCGTGAAGGGAACAAGCAACTTGAATTCGCCGCAACTCCAATAACGCCGCGTCCATATCAAGGACGAAATCTTTTCGACGATCCCTTGAAGTGTCATATCGCGGCTATAAACGTATAATTCCACCGCGCTACACCCCCAAATACAAGTTATTGTGATAGATCGAAACTTCGAGATTTTCGGCGTTCGCGTCCGCTGAATAACGGAAGAGATTGTCGCCCACGGCGATCTGCAAATACGAACTATCAACGTCGAGATAGCGGAACGCGTCTGTAATCGTGCCGCCACGGTTCAGCTTCACGGCTTTTTCACCGTAGCCCGTGGAAACGGTTAAAACGTCGCCCGCTACAAGCGAAATATTCAGCTTGATAAACTCCCGTGTATCGACGTTCAGCAATACGGGATTTGTAACCGCGCCGATCGCGCGGAACTCGATCCGGATACCGCTTTTCACGTCGCCGGAATTGTAGACGTTCACAATCAGCGACGGCTGGCGATAGCCGATTTCCCAGCCGTCGTAAAGCTCCAGCCCGTCCGGAACGGGGAATTCAAAGCCGCCGATCCACGTTGCTATGTCCTCGCGTGTTTCCGTTTCCTCTCTCCAAAACGGATTAAGGCAAGACAAGCTAACCGTGAATTGCTCGAAGATCGGCTTTCGCTTGAAGATCGGCGCGTCGTCGATCTTGCACCCGATCACCCGCCGGAAGTCGCCGAAAACATACGTCAACGTTGCTTCGTACTGCGGATTTAATATGCGGTTCAGCTTACGGCGTAGGTTCTGCGCCGCTTGCTTGTCCCGCTCCTTGATGTATCCCACGATGTCAATATCGCGGCTTTCGATCCGATAGCCCAAGTATGTGTCGCCGTCCTGCCCCATGCTGTTGGTGCTGTAAATAGCGTTCCGCACGTCGGAAAGTCCGGTAACGTCCTTGAAGTTTACGTGATACGAAGAAGCGGGGGAAAACTCTATGCTTTCCCCGCGCTCGTTCGTGTAGATCAATTTTTCTTGTGTCCTCATGCCATAACCTCCCGCGCAATCTGCCGGAACTGCCGCGCCGCCTGTCTTTGCTGTTCGGCGTAGCTCATTTCGTTCGCATAGATGTTTTGCACGACTTCAACGGAAGGCGTACCGCCGCCGCGCGTGTCGCGTCCCTCTCCGGAACGGAATTCCGGAACGGCGTTCGACGTTTCGCGCCGGATCGAACTTTCAACGTCGCGCATTTCGCGGGCGAAGCCTTCGCCCAAGCCCTGCGCCATGTACGAACCAATACGGGCAAAAACCTTCGACGGGGAATTGATGTCCATTTCCTCTTCAACCGCCGCCACAATATCCCTCATCATAGAGCGGACGCGGCTTTCAAGCCAGCCGGACATATTTTGAAAGCCCTGCCAAATGCCGCGCACCATCTCTTCGCCCGCTTCCGTGAACTGCGATACGTAAGAGCGAAGCGCGGTAATAATGGGCTGAATGATTTGTGCAACCTTGCCCGTGATCTGCGGGATACCCGCGATCATTCCTTGCGCTATGCTCTTGTCGATGTTCGTTCCTTCGGTTACGAACTTTTGATGTTGTGCCGTGAATGCGGTAATAATGCTTTGCGCGATCTGCGGTACTTTCTGCGTGATCTGCACGATACCCGCCACCATGCCGGAAGCTATGTTCTTGTCGAAGTCCTGTCCGGCTTGATTGAAACGTTGAGCTTGCGCCGTCAGTCCGGTAATAACCCGCTCGACGATCGCGTTCACCGCTCCGGACAAGCCTTCAATGTTCGCAATAATGCCGTTGTTCACGGCGTTTACTGCTTCCGCCGCCGTCAGCGCGCCCGCTCCGCCCATTGCGGCGGTCATATCGCCTTCAACGCCGCCCATGTTGTCGGTGAAGCCTACGCCCACGCCGTCCGCCATGTTGCCGCCGATTTCAGCGAATACCGTTGACGGGGAATGAATGCCGAAGAAGTCCTTGATACCCGAAACAAGGGACGAAGCCCAGCCGGATACCTTTTCCCACAACCACGAAGCCGCGCCGCTGATACCTTCCCACAAGCCGTGAAGAAGGTTTGCACCCGCGTTTATCATTTCGCCGCCCAGCGACGCGAACGCTTGCACAATGCCGGAAACAATCTGCGGAACTGCCTTCACGATTTCAACTATGATCGTCGGCAAATTCTGAATGAGCGCCACGAAAAGCTGAACGCCCGCCATAATGATTTGGTCGATGTTGCCGATCAGCGCGTTTACAATGCCGCTTATGATTTGCGGGATCGCTTGAACGATCGTCGTTATAATCTGCGGTAATGCCTGTATGAGCGCGACAAGAAGATCAATGCCCGCTTGAATGATAAGCGGTATGTTCTCCGTAAGCGCCGTGATAATGCCTTCAATGATCTGCGGGATCGCTTCAACAATCGTTGTGATGATCTCCGGAAGGGCGGTAATTAACGCCGTCAGAAGGTCGATACCCGCTTGAATGATCTGCGGGATTGCGGAAAGCAAACCGTCGATCAAGCTGGTTATCAACTGCGGAAGCGCCGCAACAAGAACGGGGATCGCGTTTATAATGCCTTCCGCCAGCCCTGTTACAAGCTGTAAAGCCGCGTCGATCAGCAACGGGATATTGTCGATCAGAACTTGCACGATGTCCGTTACAAGCTGAACCAGCGAAGGAACAAGCGTCGGCAACGATTGAGCTATGCCCGTAGCGATATTCGCGATCATCTTCACCGCGAATTCAAGGAAGGTCGGTAACATTTCCGTTAGCTTTTCGATCGCGAACGTAACCATACCCAGCAAGCCGTCTGTGAAGTCCTCCGCCGCGCTCTCTGCACCGGAAAGCGCACCCGTCAAGCCTTTTCCGATAAGCTCGACGAACGGCGTTATTTCCTGCAAAAGCTCCGCCGCAAGCTGTTTCAGCTTTGTAATGATCGGTTCAGCAATCGCGCCCAGCGCCGCCATAGCGCTGTTCAGATTTGCTGTTGCCTTCTGCGCGTCGATAATGTCGCCGTTTACCTCTCTGTACTTGTCCGCCGCTTCTGAATAAAGCCCGTTCAACGTGGACGTTATAAGGGCTTGCCGCTCCTGCTCCGATGTGCAAGCGTCAAGGCTGGCTTGAAAATCATCTTCGGAAACGCCCGCCCAATTCAGCGCGTCGGCAAGATTGCCCGTGATTGATCCCGTCTTTGCCGTTTCGTTCGCGGCTTCGGTCAAGCCTTCAATCGGCAAGCTGTCGCCGAATGTCGCGTAAACGCCCGTGCAAATGTTTGTCCAGTCCGAAAGCTCTTTTTCGTTCGTAGTCAGCTTCGCAAGGTGCGCGGCGGCTTCCGTTGCCTGTCCGTCGTCGCCAAGAACGCCGTACAACTCCGTATAGGTGTTTTTCGCGTCCTCTGCCGAATGTCCCGCCGTCGTGAAGCTGGTTTCAAGTTTACCCATGTTTTCGCGGGCTTCGCGTGTTTCTTCGGCAAGCCCGAAGAATGCCGCACCCGCCGCCGCAATCGCCGCACCCATAGCCGCGCAAGCTGCGCCGATCGCCTTTCCTGCTTTGCCGACGGCTTCGCCGACGCTCTCCCAATCCACCTTTGAGCTTTTCAGCTTTTTAGAAGTGTCGTCGATTTCCTTTTGAATTTTCACCATGTCGGCTTTGGTGTTGTTCAGATTTGTTTGCATTTTCTGATATGCGGGATTTGTCGGTTCGATACCGTTATCGCGCATTTTCTTCAATGCCTTTTCCGCCGCTTCTGCTTTCTTCGCCTGTTCGTCGAACTGCTTTTGTAATAGCTTCTGTTTTGCGGTCAGCGCTTCCACGCTGTCTGCGTTGTCGGCGAATTCCGCCGTCGTCAGCTTCATTTCCGATCCGATTTCGCGAAGGGAAGAATTTATGTTAGTGCAAGCGGCGCGATACTCTTTTTCGCCTGTAAGGTCGATTGATGTTTTGATCTGCTCTTCTTTCGCCATTTATATCCCTCCCAGCACGTCGTCAATATCAACTTCTTTCGGAACGGGCTTGAAACGATCCGGATTGAATTCACGATGAATTTTGAAAAGCGTCAAAATTTTATACGGTGTCATGCGCCATACTTCGGCTTCGCTCCAGCGAAGAAGCGTTACGCCGATATAAAGAAGGCGGGCAAGGTCGATTATTCCTTG
>ULQP01058526.1_pt1 | contig 11529 bp, 9 predicted proteins | sample 1954571 | NCBI WGS metagenome assembly ULQP01 (sample SAMEA4835657, study PRJEB28245) | human gut metagenome | biome: gut microbiome; material: fecal sample | place: Denmark | collected 2008 | reverse complement strand
CCCGCCGCTATATGATCGAGAACGACCTGGTGGAGGCCATCATCGCGCTACCGGAAAAGATGTTCTACAACACGGGCATTGGCACGTTCATCTGGGTGCTGTCCAACCGCAAAGAGGAGCGCCGCAGGGGCAAGATTCAGCTCATCGACGCGACCGCCATCAAGACGCCCCTGCGCAAGAACATGGGCGAAAAGAACTGCGAGCTTTCCCCGGCGCAGCGTCAGGAGATTGTGCGCATCTTCATGGCGTTTGAGGAAAGCGAGGTCAGCCGGATTTTCCCGAACAGCGAGTTTGGCTATTGGAAGGTATCCGTGCTGCAGCCCCTGACCGATGAGCAAGGCAATATCGTGTATGACAAGAAAGGTCGGGTGCAGGCCGACAAGGAAAAGACCGACGGTGAGATCATCCCGTTCAGCTATGAAGGTGGTATCGAAGCCTTCATGGATGCCGAGGTGCGTCCTTATGCCCCCGGTGCATATGTTGATCCTAAAGCCACGAAGATTGGTTATGAACTGAGCTTCACCAAATATTTTTACAAGCCGGTGCAGCTGCGCCCCATGGAGGAAATCGTGGCAGACCTGAAGGTGCTGGAGCAGGAAACCGACGGTATGCTGGCCGATATTCTTGGAGGGATTCAGGGATGAAGCAGTATGATGATTATCAAGTAGTTGCGCAGAAATGGGTTGATGAAATCCCAGAACACTGGGATTTTTATCGAATCAAGCGCATTTTCGCCCAGCGTGTCGAAAAAAACGACCCCGTAATCACAGAAAACATCCTGTCCTTAACGGCAAAACAGGGTGTCGTGCCTATTGCCGAAAAAGAGGGAGCTGGAGGAAATAAGCCCAAAGGCGATATGACTCAATACAACGTGGCGCGTCCTGACGATCTTCTTGTCAATTGCATGAACATCGTTTCAGGCTCAGCCGGTGTATCTCGATATTTCGGTGCCATTAGTCCCGTCTATTATGCGCTCTATCCTCGGCTTGATTGTAATGTGTGGTACTACCACTATCTATTCAGATTGATGCCTTTTCAAAGAAGCCTTCTTGGCTTGGGAAAAGGTATTCTCATGCACGAAAGTGATAGTGGAAAGCTGTTCGTATGAGAATCTCGATGGATTATCTCGGGAATGTTCCGCTGCCCGTCCCTCCCCGTGCCGAGCAAGACCAGATTGTGCGTTACCTCGACTGGCAGGTGTCGAAAATCAATCGGCTCATTGCGGTGAAGAAAAGACAGTTAAGTATACTTGCCGAGTACAGGAAGGCCAAAATAGATGAAATCATATTACACGGAGATAAACAGGCTCCTCAAAAGGATAGTGGAATATAGTGGCTCCGTGATATACCTCAGTCATGGCAATTGATTCCGTTAAAGCGCATTTGTCAAGTTAACGCTTCTATATCAAACACAGCAAAACAACTTTCTGATGAAGAACTGGTAACATTCCTACCCATGGAAAGCGTTTCAACAACGGGAACTGTAGACTATTCCGAGAAAAGGCGTTTAGGTGATGTGCGTTCCGGTTATTCATCATTTGCCCTCGATGACGTTGTTATTGCTAAAATCACTCCCTGCTTTGAGAACGGAAAAGGCGCTTGTTTAGATTCGATGGATACCGATATTGGCTATGGTACAACGGAATTTATTAATCTCCGAGCTTCTGATAGAATCTTAGCGCGTTACCTATATATGATAACAATGACGCAGCCTTTTCGGAAACTTGGCGAAGAAATGATGACCGGATCTGCTGGACAAAAACGAGTTCCTATTGAATTCGTTAAAGGGTTTGCTGTAGGTATTCCACCTATCGAAGAACAAGCAAGACTACTTGCTTTACTGAATGATGTTACAAAGCGTATAGATTGCCAGACGAAATCATACTATGAGTCTATTATTTCATTACAAGAACTACGCACTCGCTTAATTTCCGATGTCGTTACCGGTCAGGTAGACGTGCGCGGCATAAAAGTACCCGATGATGAATATATAAATAACGAAATAACAGAGGAGGAATTTGAAGAAACGGAGGAGAATTAAGTTGAAAAATAAGAGATTGTGGTGGATACTGGGGATCGCTACTGCACCATTCATCCTGATGCTGTGTCTGCATCTGGGTCTTGCTATTCAACGGTATTTTAGGTTTAACATCAACGTCCCCAATGTCGAAGCTGCCGATTGGTTCATGTTTGCAGGAAGCTATCTTGGCGGCACAATGACGTTGCTGGGTGTCATTGTCACCCTCAAATATGAGCGTAGACTGAATCAGCACCAACAGCGGATTCAAAGTATTGAAAAAGAAAGAGAACGATTATTCTCCATCATCAATCGACTGGATGTATTTGCACCATCGTCCTGTTATCTGGATTTTACTTCCGCAATGAGCGTAAAAGAATGGAATAAACGTCCGGATTTTACAGATGTTCGTAGACGAATTGTTGATTTCATGCGCGAACTTAATCAAAGCAATCAGGAGCTACAACTTGGAACGGATATGTGTGCTCAATCGGCGGATTGTGCAAAATGCAAGCATATCTGTCGATTACCAACCGTTCAAGCAGAGTTCCGGAACTCCTATGCTTATGTGAATAAATACTTGTTTGATACATTGAAACTGCTTGATGCCTATATAGTCGATCAATATCAGAATGCTGTCAAGGATGAACTGATTTATATGTACAGAGAAAATATAGCACTGTGCCAATCGCAAGGTAAGGCTTCACAATATGGCGAGAAAGATATTGATGATATTCAAAAATTGAAAAAAGACTTGAACCCGCAAAAAGTAGAGCTAGAGAAACGTTTGGATGAAATCTCGACGATGAACCAGAAAGAAATGGTATGTCTAATCAATCAGGTTCGAGAATACTGTGCTTTGCGGATACAAAATGCAGAACGCATACTCTCATCTAATAAGTAAGGAGAATTGGATATGGCTGTTTCAAATACCAAAGAATCCGGCCTTGAATCCCTCCTCGTCAACTGGCTGGTCAATCACAATGGTTACGAGCAGGGGCACAGCCACGACTTCAACACGGAATACGCCCTTGATACCGCGCGTCTGTTCCGCTTCTTAAAAAACACTCAGCCGGACGCGGTGAAAAAGCTCCAATTGGAAACCAATCCACAAAAAACGGCGCAGTTTCTCGCCCGTGTCCGCGATGAAATCACCAAGCGCGGCATTGTTGACGTGCTGCGCAAAGGTATCAAGGCTTATCCCGCCAGCCTCATCATGTTCTATATGACGCCCAGCGTAAATAACCCCGCCGCCGCAGCGCTGCATGCGAAAAACATCTTCAGCGTCACGCGCCAGCTCCATTTTTCGCCCGACTCCACGAAGCTGTCGCTGGATCTGTGCATCTTCGTCAACGGCCTGCCGGTCATCACCTTCGAGCTGAAAAACCAGCTGACCAAGCAGAACGTGGACGACGCCGTCTATCAGTATCAGCATGACCGCAATCCGAAGGAGCTGCTGTTCCAATTCACCCGCTGCATGGTTCACTTCGCCGTGGACGATGCGCAGGTCAAGTTCTGCACCCGCCTGCAGGGCAAGGAGAGCTGGTTTCTGCCCTTCAACAAGGGCTACAAGGACGGCGCAGGCAATCCGCCCAACCCGGACGGCCTGATGACGGATTACCTGTGGAAGCAGATTCTGACCAAGGACATGCTCTCGCGCATCATCGAGAACTACGCCACGCTGGTCGAGGAAAAGGACGAGGAAACCGGCAAAACCCGGTACAAGCAAATCTTCCCGCGCTATCATCAGCTGACGGCGGTGGAAAGCCTGCTGGCTGATGTGAAGAAAAACGGCGTCGGCAATCGCTATCTCATCCAGCACAGCGCGGGCAGCGGCAAGTCCAATTCCATTGCATGGCTGGCACATCAGCTGACCGGGCTGGAGGACGCGCAGGGCAATCTTCTGGTGGACTCCGTCATCGTGGTCACAGACCGCGTGGTGCTGGACAAGCAAATCCGAGATACCATCCGACAGTTTGCGCAGACGCGCAATATCATCGCATGGGCGGAGCACTCCGGCGATCTGCGCAAAGCCATCGAGGACGGACGGCGCATCATCATCACGACCATTGAAAAATTCCCGTATGTCCTCCCCGAAATTGGCGAGGATCACAAGGATCGGCATTTCGCCATCATCATTGACGAAGCACATTCCAGCCAAAACGGAAAGACCGCGGGCACAATGAACATGACGCTGTCCGCTATCATGTCCGACCCGGATATGGATAACGAGGACAAGATCAACGCCATGTGCGAGGGCAAAAAGCTGCTGACCAATGCCAGCTACTTCGCCTTCACCGCCACACCGAAAAACAAGACACTGGAGACTTTCGGCACGGCGTACGAGGATGCCGGTGTCATCAAGCATCGTCCTTTCCACGTGTATACCATGAAGCAGGCCATTCAGGAGGGCTTCATTCTGGACGTGCTGAAATACTACACGCCCATCGACAGCTACTACCGGCTGAAAAAAACGGTGGAGGATGACCCAATGTTCGACAAAAAGAAGGCACAGAAAAAGCTCCGCGCCTTCGTCGAGAATCAGACGTTCACCATCGCGCAAAAAGCCGACATGATGGTCAGCCACTTCCACGAGCAGGTCATCGCCAAGGGCAAGATCGGCGGTCAGGCGCGCGCCATGATCATCACCAGCAGCATTGAGCGCTGCATTGAATACTATCACGCTGTGAACAAGTGCCTGGCCAACCGGCACAGCCCATACAAGGCCATCATCGCCTTTTCTGGCGAGAAGCAGCTGGACAAGGATGCGGCAGCAGTGACCTCTGCTGGGCTCAACGGTTTCCCGGACGCCGCTATTCCCAAGACATTCAAAAAGGACCCGTACCGTTTTCTGATCGTGGCGGATATGTTCCAGACCGGGTATGACGAGCCGCTGCTGCACACGATGTATGTGGACAAGCAGCTCTACGACATCAAGGCGGTGCAGACCCTCAGCCGCCTGAACCGCGCCTGTCCGAAGAAGTACGACACCTTCGTGCTGGACTTCTTCAACGATCCGAATGACATCATTGAGTCCTTTTCCCGTTACTACAAGACCACGCTGCTGTCCGGCGAAACCGACCCCAACAAGCTGTATGATCTGATTGCCGACATGGAGAGCTATCAGGTGTTCAGCGATGAGCACGTCGAGCAGCTGGTCAACCGTTATCTGGACGGCGCAGACCGCGACCAACTTGCCCCTGCTCTCGATGCCTGCGCATCCGTGTACAAACAGCTCGACACAGATGGACAGATCAAGTTCAAGAGTGCGGCAAAGGGCTTTGTGCGCACCTACGGCTTCCTGAGCGCCATTCTGCCCTATGGAAACCCGGAGTGGGAGAAGCTGTCGATCTTCCTGAACATGCTGATTCCCAAGCTGCCCTCTCCGCAGGAGGATGATCTGTCCCAGGGAATCCTGGAAGCCATCGATCTGGACAGCTACCGCATCGAGAAAAAGGAAACCATTTCGCTGATTCTCCCGGACGAAGACGCCGAGGTTGGGCCTGTGCCGATGAGCACCGCCAAAGGAAAGCAGGAGCCGGAGATGGACGTGCTCTCTGCCATTCTCTCGGATTTCAATGATATGTTCGGCAACATCGACTGGAACGACGCGGACAACGTGCGCAGACAGATTCTTGAAATCCCGGCGATGGTCAGTCGGGATGAACAGTATCAAAACGCTATGCGCAACAGCGATAAGCAGGAAGCCCGGACAGAAAGCGACCGCGTGCTGCAGAAGGTCATCTTCTCCATCATGGCGGACAATATGGAGCTGTTCAAGCAGTATACGGATAATCAGGATTTCAAGAAATGGCTGAGCGATCTGGTGTTCAACCTGACCTACAATAAGAACGGTAAGCCGTATCAACCGCAGAAATAATAAAGAGGAAAACAAATGGTGGATGATTTCAAGGGGCCGGATGGCGTTGATTATTCTCCTATTGATTTATACGCCAAATATAGCGTTACACCTGAACAGGTAAGAAAAATGGTGCAACAACCAATTGTATCAAAGTAGGAGTTTTTGGTTTCTACAAGTTCTATTGATTCAATTGCTAGATCCCTTGTTTCTGCGTAAAAATAATCCCTTATTTCTTCTGCACTTAGCACAAGCGTCCCTCCCTTTGTAGAAAACAACAAACCAGCACCAAAAGCGTAGTGCCGGTTTCCCGATATGCGAGGTTGCAGACCCTATCGGTTGATTGGGGATATACGCTGCCTCAAAGCTCGGCTTTCTTTGCACAGAGCGTTTTGATAATAGCCTCAATATCGTAATCAGCGTGGCAACCTCATGATCGGAGAGCCTTCATGAATCTCATCCCCAGCTCCCTTTCATCTCCATTTATTAGCGTGTCCACCTTTCCCTCGCATGCTCATCTGTTTCTTGAACAGCCTGGACTTCTGCAACATGCTTCTGAACGCCCGGACCTCTTCCTCTGTGATCTTCTCCTCCGGGATCTGCATCTGAGCACAAAGCTGTTTCAAAAGCACCGTCGTTTCATCCTTTTGATCAAGTATCGAGTGCATCAGCACCTTGATTCCATCCTGTGTAGGCGTTGTTTCATCTGCCGTAGTGGTGTCCTTGCGATGATTCTCCCGGATGGTTTCAGTGATCTCATCCATATCTTCGTGAATGATATACGAAAAGTAATCCGTCTCATTGATTTGTGCCACCTCAAGCGTGCGCATATAAACATCCATCTCATCAGGCGCATATTCCTTCATGACCTTCTGGCGCGCCACTTCCAGTACCGTGTTCATATCCTGAATTCGCATATCCGCGATGCGATCTACGACGATCTCGATGTCTGCCATCAGCTGGCGGAATCTGGGGTGCGTCATCATTTCACAGAGCAAGCGGTTATTGATCTTCCCGCTGCGCAGCAGCTCCAATACTTCATCACTCAGATGCAGGGACGCCACGTCCACATCTGAGTGATTTTTTTGTTCTGTCAAGCCCAGGAGATAATCGGTGGATACGCCATAGAACTTTGCCAGCTTCTGAATGGCGTAGTGATTGATGTCGCCGCAATCCTCGTTCTCATATTTGCCAAGTGCAGACTTCGATAAGCCGGTCTGCTCCGCCAGCTGTTCCAGCGTCAGCTTCTTATCGATCACACGAAGGTCCTTCAGACGCTCGGCCATTGTCAGTTGAACGTACATTTTCCAGCCTCCATAACCAGTTTCAACCCTATCATACCACATTTCCATAAGCGTGGAAAGACAGGGGTTTTTGCGGGTTTTCCATCGTTTCGGACATAGGCCAAAGCATGGGGTTTGTCAGGTATACTGTCTGCGTTCCACAGAACACAGAACCTTGACAACCCATCCCGAAGCCCTTTGCCCGATATACCGCCATGACCTTCCGGTTACCCCCGCGTCCCCCTGGCAAGCACCTTCCCCGGAAGCAAGCGCCTCTTCAGGACTGACTGTGAGCCAAACAAGGTTTCTAGCCGGGAACAGGCAAGGGACACCCATACAATAGAATTCCAAATAAGAAGCATAACCTTTACTCTAAAAAACTGAAAGAGATGTACATTATGAAACAGCTTAAGAACATGCAAATCATCGGAATTGACAATGGCTACGGCAACCTGAAAACCGCCAGCGGTATCTTCCCCGCCAGCGTCCTGACCTTCGACCACGAGCCCGTCCACGCGCAGGACCTGCTGGTTTGCGACGGCAAATACCATGTCATCGGCAGCGGACACCGGGAGTTCACCCCGGACAAGGTCAGCAACCCGGATCACTATGTCCTGACCCTCGCCGGCATCGGTCAGGAGCTTTGGAAAAACAGGATGACCAAAGCCCGCGTCTACATCGCCGCCGGTCTGCCCCTGACCTGGGTGGAGTCCCAGCGTGAGAGCTTTCGTGCCTATCTGCTCCAGAACGACCATGTGGATTTCATCTGGCGCGGCATCGAATACCACGTCAATATCGTGGGTGCGGACGTGTATGCGCAGGGATTCTCCGCCATCGTGCCCATGCTCAGGCAGTTCAAGGGCGTGAACATGCTCTGCGACATCGGCAACGGCACCATGAACATCATGACCATTCAGGACAGGCGCGCCGTCATGGACCAGTGCTTCACGGAGAAGTACGGCACCTACCAGTGCATGCTCCGAGCACGCGAGGCCCTGACGCAACGCTTTGGGCGCACTGTGCCGGATGCCATCATTGACGAGGTGCTCCGAAACGGCGATGCGAACATCGGACGCGACTATGTGGAGACCATCCGCGAGGTAGCCGCCAACTATTTAGCAGAGATCATGCGCAGGTTGCGCGAGCACGAATACGACCCGCAGACCATGCGGCTGTGGGTCGTGGGCGGCGGCGGATGCCTGCTGCGCCACTTCGGCGAGTATGACCGTGACCGCGTAACCATCATCGATAACATCCACGCCAACGCCGAGGGTTATGAATGCCTTGCGGAGCGGCGCCTCAGGCGCGAGGGTATTGCCGGATGAGCCAGATGTTCTGCACCACCCTCCGGCTTGATCTGGACAAGCCTGCCAGCGCAAATGCTGTCGCTCTGCTGCGTCAGCTTCATGCGGAGCGCGGCTTGTCCTACAGCGCGCTGATCGTTCCGGCGGTCAATGCTTATTATGGCAAGCCAACCGCGGATGAAGGCTTGCGGGAGACGATTCGCTCAATCGTCCGGGAGGAGCTGGCAGCTCCATCTGTTCAGCTTGGTGATCTGCTGAAAGCGCTGATCATGGTCGCCCCTCCGACAGCTTCTTCTTCCATCCGAAGTGATGAGCCTGACGACGACGATCTCGACGATACGTTGGACAGCTTCGGTTGCTGATGCTCTTTGGTGCTCATACGCACTACAATTCCATCTCCAGCTTCGTATCGCGCGATACCTTTGGCACCAGAACGCACCACCGTGCACCAACTCCGCAAAGCAGGAAGCCATGCCGTCAAAAGCATGGCTTCCTGCTTTGCGCCGGGTGCAGGGTGGCAGCACCTGCGCAGGATGCAAAGGGAAGCCCCTTGCAGTGAATGAGGCCGAAGGCCGACTCGCTCAGCAAATGCTTGCATTTGCCGAGCGTAGCCTCGGAAAGCTCTGCTTTTCGAGGCCGAGAAGTCCAGAGGCAGAGCGCTCTGGCCCACGGCACTTTGCTGGATTCCGCAGGAAGACAGAAAGTGTCATAGTGGGTAGTTACACTTTCGCAGAAAGTGCCGTGCCCTCGTCACCCCGTGCCCCAAACGAAACCCATCACACCACCAAAGAAAGACTAACCATTAAAAGTCAAGCTGAAATGAGAGGAAAGGTGAGAAAAATTTAGGCGGTCAAAAAAGGTATAGCAAAGCTAGCATCCCGAAGGATGCCTGCATGAGCTTAACTATCTTGGATACAATGCCGGATCTGTTGATGGTCGTTTGGGAATGAACACGAAGGATGCCGTCATGGCTCTTCAGTAAAACGCCGAAGCATATTTTAACCTCGCAGTTGACGGAAAAGTTGGAGACCAGACTAAAGAGACCCTTGCATTTCCCAAGGCTTGGCTTGTCTGATGCTTGATCATATGTTATTATAACATTGTGGAAGGAGAGATGATCGATGAAGAAGACCTCAGCATTGCTCGTATTGATATTTTGTACTTTCCTTCCAGTTTGTGGCATAAGCGGGCAGCGCGGTTTATCTCCGGATATCTGCGAGGTGCTTAGTTCGACCATATTGATGCCGTATGAGATTCCCAATGCAACAAGGGGAAACAAGACTCAGAAGAATACGCCGGCAGCCTATTATTATGATGAACATGGTTATGCTGCCGCTTGCGCTTTTGTCAGGGTCGAAGGCTGCAACGAAGTATTCATACTGGGAAAGCATGATGGAACCTGGCAAATTGAAAATAGAAGCCGATCGATTGTTTATCAGCAGAATGAAAGATTCCCCAGTATAACATGTGAAGAGTATGGCAAGTTCTATTTGGCATATCTTGCAGAGGACGGTCAAGCGGAAGAAATGCTGACCATCGAAAAAACGAACAATGAATGGCGTGTGACGGCGTACAGCTTGGGCGTGGACAGTTACGTCAATATTGAAATGAACAAAAAGGGTGCTTCCTATCTTGGAGACATTACGCAATGGAAAAGAAAGAAATTAAGGGCAAAGGGAGTGCTCAAGACAGCTATCGAGGATTTTGACATCATCCGCCTGAACGAGATCGCAAGCAACCTGATCGCTCAGGAAAAGAATTGATATGTTTACGCTGTATTATCCGATGCAGCGTATTTTGTATCTGCTGCACGCGCGTATACTATATTTACAACTTCACATAGCAAGAAGGCAGCGCATGGCCTTCTTTTTTTGTGCCAACGTAAAGAAAAGAAAGGAGGTGCTTCCATGGCAAGAAACGATGGCGCGGATCGCACCACCGTCCGCAACCAGCCCCGAACGGAGAGCAACATTGCAGACGCCGAAGCTCACAACGAGCGACAGAAAGCCTGCTACCGGAACGAGGATATCGTCCCCGAACGCAGTCATCTGAACATACATTTCAAGGAGCCTTCCGGCAGCTATCAGGAGATGTTCCGGCAGATGGAGCAGGACGGCGCCATCTCTACCCGGGGTCTCAAGCAGGACGCCGTCCATTATGGCGAGCTGGTTTTCGATGTCAACTCCGCGTATTTCCACAATCACGGCGGCTACGAGTTTGCACAGGCGTTCTACGCCGAGGCATACCGGGCTGCCGTCGATATTGTCGGCGGCGAGCAATACATCCTCTCCGCCGTCATGCACGCTGACGAACGCAATCAGGGTATGAGCAAGGCCCTCGGCTACGACGTATGGCACTATCATCTTCATGTGGTCTATGCACCCACCACCGATCAACCCTTTATTGGAGGAATCATGGCTTTGCTCAAAAGAACGCCTGAACAGAACGCCGCCTTTGAGCGGTGCGTCGGCTTTCTTGCCGAAATGATCGAAAAGTACAGCGGGAAGGTGGAGTTTCCCGTTCTTCCCGCTGACAGCAAAACAAGTTGGGACAGTTTATCCAATCCATCATCTCAAACAAATTCAGAAGAACCATTGACAAATGATATAGCTGCGTAATAAAATGCAGTTGGGACAAAATACACGAACAGTTACTGCACGATTGACAGGAGGTGCACCATGCTTCAGAATCATCCTGCTCCTGAGAGCCGCACGCTGCCCCAACATTTCACCGACGAGCACAACGGCCTGAGCTACACCCTTCACGGCGATTATTACTTTCCGGATCTGGAGCTTCCGGAGCAGCAGCCCATCGGCAAATGGGGCCGGCTGCACCTCCGGCACCTGGAATCGAACCATCCGGGGCATTTCCAAAGGCTTCTGCTCACGGGAGCACTGAATGCCTATCTGCACACTGTCGATGAGCAGGCCAGCGAGCGTTTCGATGTTCTCATGAAGGGATATGCCCAAAGCTGGGGCATCACCGAAGCCCTGAAGGCTGAAGATCCCATAAAGTGGGTCGGGCTCATGAATCTGACGCGCGCCGAAGCGGAGCACAACGTGATGAC
>ULQP01078872.1_pt1 | contig 11556 bp, 9 predicted proteins | sample 1954571 | NCBI WGS metagenome assembly ULQP01 (sample SAMEA4835657, study PRJEB28245) | human gut metagenome | biome: gut microbiome; material: fecal sample | place: Denmark | collected 2008 | reverse complement strand
CCGACGTTAAACGCGGCAAGCGCGCGGTTTAAAAGGGGTGAATTATCCGCTCCCAGATACTCCGTAAGATTTGTGCAGTCAAAATCGGGGCGGCTCACCATCGCCCTTATTTCGGCAGTTTTTGAGTCGGCTATTATAACCGCGCCCGCCTCTATTGCCTCTGCCTCTTTTTCCGCCGCCGTTTGAATGTTTATATCAAGCGTTGTAACCACGCCGCCCGCCGTAACCGCGCTGTCGTTTTCCGCCATGGGCTTTACGCCCGCTAAAATATCGCCCTTGCCGTCCTTTGTATATACAAAAGCCGCCTCCTTTTCCGAGTACAAAATATCATCGTAGGCTTTTTCTATTCCCGCCATACCGCGAAAATCCGAATCGGTGTAGCCCAAAAGGTGAATTGCGGGCGTATCGGCGGAATTATGCGTGTATACCCGCATACAGGCAATGCCGTCGCAATCTATTTCCTGCGGTACCTCGCAAAGCACGGGCTTTCCGCCTTTCAGCTTTTCAAGCACGCCTTGCAGCTCGTCGCCGTAAAGCACCCCGCTTATAGCCGTAACTGCCCTCGGTGTGGGCGATACGGCGGCTATAATTTTGCTTTCGGCATTGGTAAGCGGCACCATATTTCTGTCGTATATCGTGCCGCGCAGCTTTCCCACGGTAAGCCTATAGCTGCTCTGGCGGTTTAAAACAGCGGAATAATCCGTCAGAGCGGACACCGCCACCCTTAAAATACAGCTGAAAAACAAAACCACGCAAATAAAAAATGAAATTGCAGCCCGCTTTGCAAAAACCGCGCCGAAGCCCGTATCAGACATAAAAAAACACCTCACGCCTTTATTATTGACGTAAGGTGTTTTTTTAATACTTCATTCTAAGCATTGCGCCGGGCTTTACAGGTCGGTCAAAGGGAATTTTCAGCTTCATCATCGGGTGGGGAGCAACCTCAATTTCGTTTCCGTCGCCGTCAAAAAGCGTATTTGCCGAAACGGTAAAGGGCGGCTTGCCCGGTTCTAAGCAATCAAACTCCTGCCCGCGCAGAAATTTATTTTTAAGCACGGCTGTAATGCAGCCGTTTTCATAACCCTCCACTATTGCCGCTACGGAATAATCCCGTATATATCCAGCGTTTTGGTAGGTCTGCGCGTTTTGCGGCGTGCCGAAATAAAAGCCTGTAGAGTAGGTTCTGTGGCTTATTTTGTTAAGCTCTTCTGTCACCCATTCGGGGCATTTCCAATCGCCGTCGGCGGTTTTCAGGCTGTCAAGCGCGCCGCGGTAGGCGTTTGCAGTAACGGCTACATAATAGTGCGATTTTGCCCTGCCCTCAATTTTTATGCTGTCTACCCCGGCGGCTGCCATTTTATCAAGCTGCTCCGCCATACAAAGGTCGTTCGCGTTTAAAATATATGTGCCCTTATCGGTCTCGGTAATATCAAAATACTGCCCGGGGCGCTTTTCCTCCATAAGCGAATAGCTCCAGCGGCAGGGCTGCGCGCAGTCGCCGCGGTTTGCGTCCCGCCCGGTCATATAGCTTGAAAGCAGGCACCTTGCCGAAAACGAAACGCACATAGCGCCGTGCGCAAAGGCTTCAAGCTCTAAGTCCTGCGGGGTTTTCGCGCGTATTTCCGCAATCTCCGCAAGAGAAAGCTCTCTTGCCAAAACCACCCTTTTAGCCCCCATATTGTAAAACGCGTTCGCCGTTTCGTAATTGCATATACCCGATTGCACCGAAACGTGCAGCTCTGTATCAGGCGCGTATTTTTTTATAAGCCCTATTGTGCCTATATCTGCCGCTATAAGCGCGTCCGCCCCCAAAGCATTTACGGTTTTCAAGAAATCGGGCAGGCGGGCTATTTCCTCATTGTGCGGTATAACATTGCAGGCAATATGCACCTTTACGCCGTGCTTATGGGCGTATTCTATGCCTTTTTTCAGGTCTTCCTCGCCGAAATTCGCAGCGGCGGTGCGCATACCGAACTCCTCGCCCGCAAGGTACACCGCGTCCGCTCCGTAATCAACGGCGGCGCAAAGCCGCGTAAGGTCGCCCGCGGGGCACAAAAGCTCGGGAATTTTATTTATCGCCAATCCAGTTGTTCTCCCTTTTAAGTCGGTTTATCGTGTTGTTGTGCTCGGTTAAGGTCTTGTTATAGTAAAACTTCATTTTAGCGTCGGTCACAAAGTAGTAGTAATCGAAATTCGCAGTCGGGTCGGCTGCCGCTTTTATGGAGTTCTCACTCGGCGAGCACAAGGGTCCGGGCGGTAATCCGTCCGATTTATAGGTATCGTACTTGCCCGAGCCGTAGGGGTATTTCTGTGTGGGTGAGGATTGCAGCTTCGGGTATTCGTCGCTCTTTAGGCGGTTATAGAACACCGCCGCCACATTCGGCATTTCCTCGGGGCTGCCGCCCGCCTCAAGCTCTACTATTGAAGCTAAGGTCATAACCTCGTGCAGCGTGTAGCCGCTTTTGGATATTTTAGCCCGCACGCCCTCGGTCAGCTTGCTGTCAAGCGTTTTAAGCATACGGTCAACAGCTAAGTGTGCGCACTCCTTGGAATCATATGAGTAAAAATTATATGTTTCGGGGAAAAGGTAGCCTTCAAGCCTGTAATAAACCTTTTCGGTAGGTATATCCTTTACAAAATCGTAATCAAAGCTGCCGTGCTGAACCTCGTCAATAAAATCGGCTTTTTTGCAAATGCCCTTTTCTTCAAGAATTTTCGCAATATCATCAACCGAGGACATTTCGGGTATAGTCACCTTAATGCTGTTCGCCTTTGCGCCCTCCTCTATAAGCATAACCGAAAGCGCCTCGTAGCCCGCCTCGTTATTAAAGGTGTAAAGCCCGTATTTAAACTTGCCGTCATAATGCTTTAGCTTTGCGTAAACCCTGAAAAGCATAGGTATTTTAACCGCGCCGCACTCCTTTAGCTGCTCGGCTATCTGTCCGGTTGACATTCCCTGCTCTATTACTACCTCGCAGTCATTTCCCCTGCCGAAGCCTATGCCCATATAGTCCGCTCCCGCAAAAATTATGCCGAAGGCAAGCCCGACGGACGCTACCACTATGCAAAGAATCCAAATTATGTTTTTAAGTGTGTTTTTGCCCGCAGAGTGCTTTGCCCCGCGTTTCTTGGGTGCGGGCATTATGGGCTCCTCGCTTATTTCAAAGCCCTTGCCTATTACAAAATCGTCCTCAAATGTATTATTGTTTTCATTATTTTCGGGGGTAATATCGGGATTTTTTTCGACCATTGTTTTCCTCTCCGCAAAAATTATTTTTTATAAAGCATTGCTTTTTTAAGTTCCTCGGCTGCCGCCTTATCGCCCGAAAGCGTTTCAAGCAGCAAAAAGCCAAAGTCAAAAGCCGCTCCCGCACCGCAGGCGGTTACAATGTTGCCGTCGCGCACGGCGGGCACTTCCGCAAATTCGGCAGCGATTAAGTCCTTTTCAAACCCGGGGAAGCAGGTGGCTTTTTTACCCTTTAAAAGCCCCTTGTGCCCGAGCACCGAGGGCGCCGCGCATATCGCGCCTATGGTCAAGCCGTTTTCGGCGGCATAGTCAAGCGCTTTTTGCACCGCTGCGCTTTTTTCAAGGTTAATTGTGCCGGGCATTCCGCCCGGCAGTATTACCGCCTGCATATCGCTTTTTTTAATTTCATTTTCGCCTATATCACAGCAGACCCTTATTCCGTGCGCGCCGGTTATTACACTGCCGCCCACGCCTACGGTGCTAACCTTTATGCCGCCGCGCCGCAGAATATCAACGGGAACAAGCGCCTCACATTCTTCAAAGCCGTTTGCCAAAAAAACGTAAACCATACTAAAGCACCCTTTCAAGTATTTCGTTTGATATATCCTCAATTCCGCGCGGCTTGCCGTCCTTAGCGCAGTGCACGGTTATCCAGCCCGAATATTCCGCCGTGAAAAGCGCCGCTCGCCTACAGTTTTCAAGGTATTCAACATCGCTTTCGTGAATATCCTTTTTGCCGCCGTCCTCTGAGTAGCGGCGGTTTAAAAGCCGCTGCGACACTTCAATCGGCATATCCAAAAATATTACCCTGTCGGGTCGCGGAATACCTATTTTGTTATACTCAAAATCATAAAGCCAATCAAGAAACGGTTTCCATTTATCGGGGCTTAATTTCGATGCCTGATGAATGGCGTTAGAAGTGGTGTACCGCCCCGCAACCACCGTTCCGCCCGCGTTGTAATAATCGCCCCAAACGGATTTATACGAGGCATACCTGTCCACCGTGTAAAAGGCAGAGGCGGCGTAGGGGTTTACATCATCAGGGTGAGTTCCGAAATCGCCGCGCAGATACATTTTTACAAGCGCGCTCGAATCGCTTTCATACTGCGGGAAAGAAACCGTGCGGCAGTCTGTTCCGCGCGCTTTCAGCTTTTTCGGCAAAAGCTCTAACTGGGTGGATTTTCCGCTGCCGTCCAGCCCCTCTATTACTATAAGCCTACCCATTGTTTTTAAGCTCTCCTATATGGCGGCGCACCTCGTCTGCCTTTCCGCAGGACATTTTACCTTCAGAGCAGGCGCCGCAAACGCAGGCGGGTCCCGCATTTTTGAAAAGCTCTGGCGCTACTGCCGATACCAACGCCAGCATTTGGTCGGCAATATCCCTTATTTCCCACTGCGCCCTGTTGCAGCAGCGAATACGGAAGAAATTTTTAAGCGAGCGGGCGTTCATTGTCATAACCATCTGCGTCTCGCAGGAGTTGGGCAGCACAAAGCGCGCGTCCTCAATCGCCTTTTTCTCGGCAAGGCGGGTTGCGGTCTTTTCGTCCTTACCCTCTGCCATAAAGGTCTTTATATGCTTTTCCTTTAAAATTTCGGCAAGGCGGTCGTATTTTCTCTGGTCCTCCGCCATTATTTCATCGTAAATCCTTTTAGCCTCGGGGTCTGCCGCAATTTCGGGCGGGGTAACATAGCCGAAGCTGCCCTCGCGCACATAGCGCTGACTTTTTACCGAGAAGGACGCCATTCTGTGCCTTGTTATCTGTGCCAAAAGCGAGCGCGAGACACCTTCAATACCGAAGGTAAAGCTTGCGTGCTCTATAGGGCTTTCGTGCCCTATCTCCGAAAGCATTTCTACAAATGCCGCCGCCTTTTCGTCGGTCAGGCTGTCGGTAAGCCCTGTTATATCCGAGCTGCTGTAGCACAGCTTTGCCGCCGCAGCCACCGTGTGCTCGGGGTTCGGCGTGTGTGCCAGCAGAATAACCTTTGCCATTTTATCTTCCCCCTGTAGTTTAATCCTTTTAATTATAACAGGAAAACGCGCTGTTATCAATCACATTTTAACTATTTCGCGAAAATTTGTTTTGGCACCCCCTGAATAATACAGCATTTGACATTTTTAGATTATTTTTTTGCTAAAATATAAAATAATTGTTGCATTTTATACTATACAGTGTTATAATGTACTTGTATCCAAACGACGCTGAAGGGGAGTGATGTTTATGGATAAACCGCATTGCAAAAGGCTTTTATGCGCCTGCATAATTGTAATTACATTGCTTTGCACATTTTTAATAAATGCCGAATTTATCGCCGCGCATCACTCTGAATATCATAATTTGCTCAACGAGTCATCGTTTGAGCCGGTGGATATGGAAAAGATTAAGGAATCATCAGCCTACCGTATTGCGCCGCCCTCAACAGGCAGCTGCCATAACCACAGTATTTCCATGTGCGAGCGCAAAATATCCGTGCTTCATGACGTGCTTATTTCAATAGGATATGAAATTAAAAATTCAGATACGCTCCAAATACTTTCGGTACTGGCGGGAAATAACAAAACTATTCCATATGACGTTATTACATATTTAGGACGATATTTATCCTGAAAATCACTTCTTTTTTCATAGCTTAAATAATATAAAGGGAGTAATAGAATTGTGTAACAATCAGGGAAATAATTATTTTTTAATAACCTTTAAAGAGGAGGAAATGCTGCGGCAGTTAAGAGAGCTTTCGGAAAAAGACCGCAGAGAAATTGAAAGAAGATTTTTGGAAATCGCTCTTAAACACGCAGAGTGGGGCAAATAGCCCGCCGCGCGGTGTTTCATAAAATTAAAACCGTATTTTCAACCGCGACCCACACCGGGCTGCGGTTGATTTTTTTAACCCCCGCCGGCTCTTTGACATACGCCAAAAAACGACGGGGCTAAAATTCAAACAGCACTATCAAAAGGTATACTTTTTGATAGTGCTGTTCTTCGTTTAATAATATATCATATTATGTTCTAAAAATCAATACTTCAATGGAAATATTTTCAAATTTTGTTATTTTTAACTGCTGAAATTGGCTTAAAAAATGTTTCCACACAATTATCAAAAAGTATACCTTTTGATAATTGTGGGAGGGAATTTATGGCTGAAAACAGACGAATACTATTTTGCAATATCGGCTATTTAGAGTATTATGATTCTACTATGGATACCAAGCCTATTGAAAACGGCGGGGAATATCCGAACAAACACAAAACAGGCGGAGAAATAAATAATTTTCTAAAATTGGTGCGAAAAGGAATAAAGTAATGGATAATGGTAATGCAAAAAATCTCTCTTGTATAAGTACAAAATTTGAAAATGTGAGGTAAGTGCTATGCCCAGGATCATTCAATTTTTGCATCCGGGTCAATACAATTGCAAAGTTGGTGCAATTGCTTGGAATTGTGAAAATCACAAGCGAAAACTTATTAAAAACGAAGTGTCATATATTAAAGATGGGGTTGTATACAAAAATACAAATGGCTATTTTTGGGGTGAATGGGAACCAGAGTCAAAGTGTGACAAAGTGAATGAATACTATGTTCATACTTTGAAATATCCTTCGAATATAATGACCAATCATAACAGAAACTGTAACTCTAAATGCAGCGACAAAAAGAAATGCCCTCAAAATACCGACCCATATGTTTTCGGTGATTATTTCATATACAGTAATTGCCTACAACCGACCTATACTACATTGCAAAACCTCGAAAAAGATGACATAATTCTATTTGGCAGCCGAAGTGACGGTAAGTTTATATTAGATACATTATTTGTCATTGACAGAAAATTGCAACCAAATGAAATTGTTTCGGATTGTTTTAAAAAAGCAACTTATCAATTCATTAAAAATGAAAATTTAAAGATTTATAAAGCCAAGATGTATGACCCTGAGAAATCGGAAAAAATTTTCTCATTTTTCCCTTGCTCTCTCAGTCCGTTTGATAGACCGATAATAGATTTGCCATACATTCATCTCCCCAAACGAGGCATTTGCTGTTTGCACCAACTACATTTACAATTAGAAAGCGGTATTGTTTGGAATGATGTGGTGGAACAAATTAAGAAAAATAATATTTATTTAGGAATTTCGGCCACAGAGCCGCAGGTGATATAAAATGAAAATTAAAAGAATAACCGTAAGCGTTTTGTTCGCTTTATTAATAATAGGAATCTTTCCTACCGGAACTTTTGAAACAAAAGCAATTACTACATCAGGAATATACGAAAATTTAAAATATCACTTATATGATTATAAAGAGATTCAAATACGCGAATGTATGTCCGATGCTGAGGAGATTATAATACCGAATAAAATTAATGGACATCCTGTAACGAGCATCGGAAATAATGCGTTTAGGGATTGTACTCATATTAAAAGAATAGTTATTCCGGACAGCGTTACCATTATAGGGTATGGCGCGTTTGGCGGATGCACAAAACTTACAAGCATTACAATAGGGAGTGGCGTTAAGACAATTTCTAGTTCCTTTTATGGTTGCGATAATCTTGAGAGGGTTGATATAACAAATATTGCCAGTTGGTGCAACATCGAGTTTTCCTCTTCATTTGACGACTCTAATCCGCTGTCAAAGGCAAAGCATCTATATTTAAACGGTGTTGAAGTAACTGATTTAATTATACCGGAAGATGTGTCAATTATTTCTGATATTGCTTTTTTAAACTGCGAAAGCATCGTTGGCCTGACATTACATGATAATATTGAAATCGGACAAAATAGCTTTAGTGGATGCAGTATCAAAAAATTAAACTTTTTGGAAGGCACAAAGACAATTGATTCCGGTATGGTTTTATGTAAAGATGTTTTGACAGAGATTAATATACCAAACACTGTAATGACGATAGAATCGGATGCTTTATCGAATTGCACAAGTTTAGAAAGCATTGTGGTTGGTGCAAATAATCCTATTTACCACTCTTCCGGGAATTGTTTGATTGAAACTAATAGCAAAACTCTTATATTGGGTTGCAAAAATAGCGTGATTCCAATTGATTGCAGTATAACATCAATTGGCGATTATGCATTTTACAATTGCACCGGACTCACATCGGTTATAATACCCGATTCAGTAACATCAATTGGAAGATATGCGTTTAAAAGTTGCACCGGGCTTAGATCTATTACAATAGGAAATTCAGTAAAATCAATTGGCTTTAATGCATTTAACGGTTGCACCGGGCTTACATCGGTTATAATACCCGATTCGGTAACATCAATTGGCGATAGCGCGTTTGGCGGTTGTTCTTCGTTACAAGAAATAACACTGCCTTTTATCGGATGTGAAAGATATACCAGCACAGATAATAAATTTCAATATCCGTTCGGTAGGATTTTTGGAGAATCGAAGTACTTGGGCGGAATCAAAACAGAGCAATACCGTTACCATAGGAACTCCCCAAGCCCGATATTTGACACATATTACATACCGGCATCGTTAAAAAAAGTAACAGTCACCGGTTGCGATTATATACAATACGGCGCATTTTACAATTGCACCAGGCTAAAATCTATTACAATAGGAAATTCAGTAAAATCAATTGGCAATAGTGCATTTTACAATTGCACCGGGCTTACATCGGTTATAATACCCCATTCGGTAACATCTATTGGCGATAGTACGTTTGCCAGTTGCACCGGGCTAAAATCTATTACAATGGGAAATTCAGTAACATCAATTGGAGGATATGCGTTTGAAAATTGCACCGGGCTTACATCGGTTATAATACCCTATTCGGTAACATCTATTGGCGATAGTACGTTTGCCAGTTGCACCGGGCTAAAATCTATTACAATAGGAAATTCAGTAAAATCAATTGGCGATTATGCATTTTACAATTGCACCGGGCTGACATCTATTAAAATACCCGATTCAGTAACATCAATTAGAGTAGGTGCGTTTAAAAGTTGCACCGGGCTTACATCTATTAAAATAGGAAATTCAGTAAAATCAATTGGCGATAGTGCATTTTACGATTGCAATTATCTATCTACCATTACCATTCCTAAAAGAGTAACTTCAATCGGTTATAACGCCTTTGGTAATTGTCTCAAACTAAAAAAAGTTTGCTACACAGGCTATAAATCAGATAAAGCAAAGATAAACATCGATTCATCTAACGGGTGTTTAACAAATGCAAAATGGCACTATTTGATTTGCAAAAATGATGATCATGTTTTTTCTGAAAACGGCAACTCGACTTGCTCAATTTGCGGTTACAGCAAAGTCCCATCCAAACCTATTTTAGAGAGTAAAACTAACAATAGCGTCACCTTAGTGTCAACGCGTGGGTTTGAATATTCAAAGGATGGTATAAACTGGCAGATAAGCAACACTTTTGAAAATCTTACCGCCGATAAAACACATACATTTTATCAAAGAGTTAAGGAAACGGAAACGGTGTTAGAGAGTGAAGAAAGCGAAGCTTTATCGGTCAAATTAAAAAAAATGCAATCTTCTCCATCCGCTCCACTCGTTTTAAGTTTTACTGACACAACCGTTTCCCTACTCTTTATGGACGGTTGTGAATATAGCATAGACGGCATAAATTGGCAGGCAAGCAATGTATTCACAAATCTTAATCCCGGTACAAAGTATTCCTTTTATCAGCGATATGCGGAAACCGATATTTACGAAGCAAGTGAACAAAGTCCCGAGAAAAGCATTACAACCGATAAAGCAAAACAACCACTGATACCGGCTGCTCCAACAGTTGAAACAATCGGTACGAACATCATAACACTGAATGCAGTTGAAAATTGTGAGTATTCAAAGGACGGCATAAATTGGCAGGCAAGTCATATTTTTGATGGTCTGTCATGCGGAACAGAATATTCATTCTATCAACGATATAAAGAAACTGACACCGCTTATGCAGGACAAAGCAGTGACGCTTGTAAAAAAAAGACGATGAAAGGAACGCAGACAATACCGGATGCCCCAATGCTTTTAAGAAGAACGGACCGTTCTGTGGAGCTAACACAGGTCAGCGGTTATGAATATTCTAAGGACGGCATGAATTGGCAAGCAAGCAATGTGTTTGTAGGTCTTTCTCCGGAAACGAATTATATATTTTATCAGCGAAAGGCAGAAACCGCCACATATTTTGCCAGTGAAGCAAGCGCTTCTTTGATTGTTAAAACTCTCGAGACAGCATTTCTAAATAGCATTTCAGTTACATCATATCCAAATAAGCTGATTTATATAAAGGGTGAAGAGGTTATAGATGTTACAGGTGGAAAGTTAACTCTTTATTATTCCGACAACACTTCATTAATTATCAGTCTTACAGAAGATATGGTTTCCGGTTTTAATAAAGATCTTGTCGGGAATCAAGAAATCACGGTATCATATAGCGGTAAAACAACTGTATTTATAATCACCGTAAAAGACAAAGCCGAAAAATATAAGCCGTCAACCCCATCAGTACCAACACTTATAAGCAAAACCGCAAACAGCGTAACGCTTAAAGGCACAAGCGGTTATGAATACAGCACCGACGGCAAGGTATGGCAAAATAGCAATGTATTTACGGGGCTTAATGAAGATACCGAATATACATTTTATCAGCGAATAGCCGAAACAAAAACCGCCTATGCCTCTGAAAGCAGTGCAGCACTAAAGGTCAGAACCGATAAATCTTACACTCCCGGCGATTTAGACGGGGACGAAAAGATTACGGATAAGGACGCGATTTATCTGCTTATGCACAGCTATTTCCCGGAGGATTACCCGGTAAATCAGCCCTTGGACTACAATAACGACGGACTTATTAACGATAAGGACGCAATTTACCTGTTAATGCACTGTTATTTCCCGGAGGATTATCCGATAACAAAATAAAGGGGTTTTAAAAATGAAAAAGATTTTATCACTTATAGCGACATTGTGCTTAATGCTTTCTGTTGCAATCCCGGCAAGCGCGGCGGGGGTAAGCGTAAGCTTGTCGGGCAATGCCGCAGTCACGGCGGGCGGCAGCGTTACATACACCGTAAATTTAAGCGGCGCGCAGAAATGCACCGGCGGCTCGGTTGCAATAACCGTGGGTGAAAAGCTTGAGGTTACATCGGGCGAATTTTTAAAAAGCGGTGCAACGCTTGATAATTTTGATATAACAAAGAAAAAGGGCGCTATCGCTTTTAAGGATAAAGTTGACCTGAATGGTGGTTTTTTCAAGTTTACCGTTAAGGCAAAAGAAGCGGCAAAGGAGGAACAGACGGTAAGCGTGACCGTAACGCTTGCGGACGGCACCTC
>ULQP01040829.1_pt1 | contig 11616 bp, 11 predicted proteins | sample 1954571 | NCBI WGS metagenome assembly ULQP01 (sample SAMEA4835657, study PRJEB28245) | human gut metagenome | biome: gut microbiome; material: fecal sample | place: Denmark | collected 2008 | reverse complement strand
TTTTTACCCCGGCAGCAAATTTCTTTTCCTGAAGGCTGGTTTGGTTTTTCGGGTATTTAAAAACTGATTGGAATTAGGTACTTGACCAATGTGCCTGTAAATGCTGATCGTTAAATAACTGGTTGGAGCTTAATGAAAGAAAAGCCTCGTTTGACTCCTATGCACGATTGAAATAATTAAAACCTATTCATTGTCATTGCCATGACCAGCATATTGACCATTATTTGGATTGCATTGGTTTGCGTGATTATTCAAGTTAGTCTTGTATGCATTGTTGTTTGGATTATGCTGATTGGCATAATTATTAATCTGTGCTTGTGTGTGAGTACGTCCGGATACTCCACGCCCTCTGCTTTTACTCATATAAAATAATCTCCTTTCTATGTATTTCTGCAATCAATTTTGCCTGCAACAGCAATATAAATGATTGAGTTATTAACACTTACCCTATATATGTCAGAATATCGATTTGATTTTTCGCTTTTTCACAAAAAAAGAAACCAGCTTTCGCCAGTGTCTTAATCTTACGAACACCTTATCATCTCTCTTTTGAAATAAGTTGTCACAATGTGTTGGGGAAATCAATGTGTCAGAAAATCTGCGATGTAGAAAAAGGCCTGCCAACCAGCAAGCCTCTCTTTATTTTTTACTTATTCACATACTTTGTTGCTTCGTCACGAGAAAAATTGAATTTTTCCATAACTTTTTCAATAATAGCTTCACTTGAAATGCCGAACTCTTCAAGCGAAGATATTAAAACCTTTATTGAATTGATTCTTTCTTCTTCACGAACTTCCTCTTTGCCCTTATTTACCGCTCTTTCCATTACATCACACATCTTAATGTCCTCCTTCTTTTCTGCTTCAGAAAATTTTACATTATACCTGTCGTCTCCGGTCAGCACCTGCAGAAGTTTCAACATTTCGTCTACATGCTTTATTTTGTGCTCATCCGGCACATAGTCTTTGTTTTTCCTTTTCTGAACAAAGAAATCTGCAACTATTCGAAAATCACTTTGGAACATCTGCACCGTTTCATCATCTAAAAAAGCAATGTTAAAGATATTTGCCTTGTAGTCATTTACATATGGCTCCAGTTCCTTTGGAATATCAATAACCCCTTTCAGATTATGAGGTGATGACCATTTTTTCATCCCAAAATGAAGTACCAATGACACGACCGGAACAATAGGATTCTCATCATTTTCCGACAACAGCTGCCGTCGGTAAGAAGCTCCATCGTAGCTAAAAACTCTTAATGGCATATATTTCTCTTCTGCAGTCTGGTTTTCCAGTCCACAGATTGCAACAAGAACGTTACCATCCTGCCAATATTTAGCCACATCCCTTTCCTGTTCATGCAGTTTGCCTGCCTCGGCTTTATACTGTGATTTTACCTTTGTTTCTTTCAATGATTCTTCTTTCACGATCCGATTTCCGCGAAATAAAAGAACATTGACAATGTCTGCGAAGACGTCATTATAGTCTTCCAGAAGTTTTTCTGTTATGTCTTTTTGTCCCATAGATTGTTATCCTTTCCCTAATCTGATGCAAAAAACGATCAGGGAAAGCTCATAGGCATCCCTGATCTAATGTTTCGGGGATTCCCCTATTCTACTGGATTTATGTACATCCTTCTTATCCTTATCATACAAAACATTATTTGTATCGTCAACCAGTTCACGATTGACAGAATATTAGAATCTTTCCAGCGTTTTTGTTGCGTTATGTTGTAATCATAGTCGTTTCCTCCTTTTTCTGACTCCATTTTTTCTATGCTTCATTTATAATATGTCAGAAAACGTATGGCATAGCAAAAGGACCGCCAAACAGCAGAACCTTCCACTTTTAACTAAATGCTATTCCATGGCTTTGTCGATAATTTGCTACCATAAGTTGCCCCTCACTTTTTTATATCTGTTCTTACCTTTTATACATGTCAGAATATCAAAAATACTTATTTCTTCCATACAGCAAAAAAGAACCAGCTTTTGAAACCAGCGTCTTAATCTTATGGATGCCCTACCATCCCTCGTTTGAAATTCGTATACTGTACATTCTTTACAATCACACCATCAGGAAATCGCACATCCATATCCTCGCTTTTACGATACGAAATAATCTCTGCTTCAAGTCCGCATTTCATAATTCTCTTTTCGCCGATACGGAACTTCCCTCTATTTCTTCTGGAGTCCTGCGGCCTTGCAACACGCCCTTCCGTAAAATTTTTGTAATCAATATGCTCCGCAACCGAACCGTCCTCAAAAAGAACATCCATATCTATATGTTTTCGATATGCAATAATTGTAGCTTTGAGCCCATTGTTCATAATACCTGTTTCTCCGACACGATCAATCGGAGGCCTGATGGACCCGTTTAAAAATTCTTTATATGCTGCATGCCTGGCAATATAGCCATCTTCAAACCTAACATCAATATCGGCATAAGCTCCATACCGAATAATCTCAGCTTCAAGCCCGCAGTTCATGGTTCTCTTTTCTCCAAGTCTGCGCTTTGCCTGTTCTTCAGGTGTGTCATCGGGACGGCCGATCATTCCTAACTTAAAATTCGTATAAGTCGTGTGTTTGGCAATAGCTCCATCCTCAAACTCTACATCTAAATCCATCGAAGACCGATAAGCAATAATCCTGCATGTTTCACCACTATTCATTGTGGCTTTCCTGCCGATTCTGTCCCGATACTTATAATTGCACTTGTCACATAACTGTCTTTTTGTAAGACCACGAGCATTCAGCGGCAGTATATATTCCCTTCCGCATGGTCTGTGACGGATTCTGACATGAGCTTCATCCTCGTATCCAGTCACCTCGTATTCTCCGTTCCAGGAAAGATCTATTCTTTTCTGCAGCAGCTCCAGGCCATCATATTTCCTCTCGCATATCGGACATTCATATCCATAAGACCTGGCCAGGCCGAAGGAATGGTAAATCGTCCCGCAGTGCGGACATGTATTGCTTGCAATCTGACATCCTTCTTTTTCTCTTCCTTTGATCTGCTCTATGAACTCGTCAGGCTCATACTTTTCGCAAAAAGCTTTGATAATGCAGTTAATTGTCAGCCTGTCCAGTATCAATCGTCCGGTCTTCGTACCGGCAAGCAGGTCTTTTATATCATCTAACGTGACTTTTGGCTGATGCAGATAAACCTGGTAGAGGAATTTCGCATACCGGAGGCTTTCTTCATCTGCTGGAACAACCGGTTTATCGCTGTCATAGATTGAGTAAATCTGTAACCTGCAGCCATGCTTTGCACAGGCTGTTACACCATGGAGCGAATGCCACGCTCTGATATAGGGACGTCTCCCGTTTGCCATGTCTTCAGCCAGGCATTCCGGACAGCACCTCAGTACTTTGCAATGATTCTTTTTATTGCCTGGAATCATATGAAAATCTTCCGCCTGCCGGATGACCTGCTCTGCCACAAGAACATTCATGCTTTCATTACGAAACGGCATCATCGTGCTGAATTCTGAGTGCCTCGACATAATCTCTTCCAGCGTCGGAAACTTATCACCTTCATATTTTCTACAGATATTCTCAAGCTCTAACAATTCCGCACTTCCCTCTAAAGTAACAGAGAAAGCCTTTTTTGACATTCCGTTAACTGAAAACAAAGCTTCCAGCCATGACACAATGTTCTCATCCGGATATATCCGAAACCATATTGGAAACCTGTATTTGTTCAATCGTATACACCCCTTTCTTTCATCTCTTTACATACCCATGATTCACCAGATCCTGCAGGATATTTCTTTCTTCCCTGGTAATTGTCCTGCCCTCGAATCCATCTTCGGAAGCGGTCCAGCAGCCTTTCTCATCAACGCCTGCCTTCACAGCATCATAGATTCTTATTCGGATGCTCTTTGGTAATCTCATAATCTTCTCCTTTTTTACAATCCCCGCTTCTCACTGGAAACGGAGGATATTTCCTGCTCATTCATAGCTTTTTTCAAAGCTGTAAGCCCCTGGCTTGTCTCTCTGTCAATCGCAGCTGCATCGCTTTTCCCTTTCTTCGCCTGATTAGCTGTGGCGGTATTTTTACGTTTCACCTTTGCGTTTGCCTTTTTCAATATTTCCATAGCCTTCTGTGCAAGAAACTTCGAAGGGTGATCCAGGATATCCGGTTCCTTATCGATTGCCTGTCTGATTGCGCGGTTGATCTGCGTTTCAGTATAATTTGAAGTGTCGCTGATTGACTGGAAAGCTCTGCTGCGGACCGCTTCTCTTTTCCTGGTCAGTTCGCCCGCCGCCATCATATCAAACAGCCTTCCTTTTTCTTCGTCATTTTCCGTAGCGACCTCTTTAGCCTGCCTTGCATAGAGCTTTGTAATATACTCGTGATACTGTGCATCTTCCGGATCATCAGGATCAGCGAGCAGTTTTCGGAGTGTCTCCATGTCCCTCCCAATCGTTTTCTCGATGAATGGCACATCAATCGGCTCCTTGCGCTTCTCGATTACATCCTTCGTCTGTATAGTAATCACGATGTATTTCAGGAGTGCGATATTCCTGGATGAATGGTACATGAGAAGTTCCTCAATTTCTGTTGTGAACGGACTTTCCACGTTCCCGAACTGATATCTCCAAAGTGTCTTGATTGCATTCTCAAACAAACGTACATTATTCTTCGTAACCTCGTCTGCATTGATAATGTTTTTTGCTACGCGCCTGTTAAGCCTGTCATATTCCAGTATAGCTCTATATCCGTCATCGTTACCAATGAGTCCGAACTGTGCCCCGGTTGCCTGTGTGATACTTACAATGTCCTCGATGTTCTTCTTTTTTGGCGAGAAATCAAGGAACTGTACTTCATCTACGATGATGAGTCCGACATGATAGAGTTCGATCCATTTCTTTACAAGCCCTTCTGTTGCAGAGATACTCTTGGCCCCAACGGCCCTTCTTCTATGGTAATCTCCGGTATCCAGAAATCTGTCAAATGCTGCGGCAATGGATTCAAACACGTCTCTGATATCTTTTCTGAGCGCTGTCACCATGACGATGGGGATCTGTACATAGCTGCAGTCCTCAAACTCATGATAGATTACATTAGGATACATGCGACACGCTAAGTTCACAGCCATAGTCTTTCCGCATCCGGTCTTCCCATGAAGCAGAAATCCAATCGGGCTTGGGGCCTCCAGCTTCTGATACAGAACGATAGCACGTCCAAAGCTTCCTTTCCCATACGCTTTCTCATCTTCGTTTGCGGAAATCATGACGTCAGCCCCTTTATATCTGCGGTCCAAAAACTTCCAGATTGTACGGGCTACATCTACATGAATTCCAAGTGGGATCATTGCCATGTCAATGTCTTCTATTGCGGCTAATTTTTCAGCAGTACTCATTTTTTCTACCTGTTCTCTGTCGTATCCCGGAGGATTAACCATTCCAAGAGCCAGGATATCCCTTACCGAAGGCATCTTCGGCAATGCGCATACATCAGGATTATCTTCATATCCGGCGACTCTGCGGTACTGCGCATCTACCATGCTCCCCGCGGTCAGGTCTACATCATCATAAAGATTTTCATCTTTTCTAAGTTCACGGAATGTTAAATTACATTTCAGTCTCTCCATGTTTTCTTCCTTTCTTATACTTCGTCTTCTATCAGTGCCAAGATACGATTGATTTCCTCTTCTCGGCTGAGTTTTCTGTCTCCCATCGTCCTCATTTCATCTGGGATTCTCAAATGCTCAATCGCTGCCAGCTCTTCCTGCTGCTTTGTTAATGTTTCTTTCTCAGGCTCCGGATCAATGGAACTATAAGAACGTTTCGTAATTTCATCTGGATCTTTTCTCATTTCCTGTTTCTTGGCTGTTTTATCCTCCGGATGCGCTTTGCCGTATTTTTTCTTCTTCTTTGGATTCAGGGCTTTTGCCATTTCTGCCCGTTTCTCTACCGTATCCTGCAAATGCAGTTTCGTGTCCAGATATACCTGTTTTGCTTCTTTCATTACTTTTGAGTCCCTCTTTTTACGGATACACTCGTCGTATTCGTCCCAGGTTAAGTCTGCGTATGTATACTGCTGTTCAATTTTTTCCGCAAGAGGTACTCTGTGGATCTCTTTCTTATATTTGATATAGACATTCCTGATATCGTCCACATTGTATCTGACCTCAATATCTTCCGGATGTGGTTCATCTTTTAAAATATCCAAGAACCATGGCTCCTGCGAATAAAAACGCAGTTCCGTCTTATAGAAGGTGTACACGATACCTTTCCTGCGGTTCCATGTAAATTTCCTTTTTTCTTCTTCCTTTGCCAGCATTGCAAACAGATAGGCTGGTCTTGTTGCATCATTTACATTGGTTGGATCTCCTGCTCTGCCATGAGCTTTTTCGTATGCGAAAATCCCTTTCGGTGTTGGCGATACATTGTTATCCACATACTTCTTATCAATGAGTCCCTCAAAAACACGGCGGTTATACAGAATCACTGATTGGTAGACCAATCCTCTTATTTCTTCCAGAGTCAGACATGCAGCCCCTTTCGCCAGGTCACCGCCACGGTATTTGTCTTCTACATATCCGTTATTCTTTAACTGTGCTTTTAAATAGGTCTGAACCAGTCCGTTGAAAGATTCGACAACCCCCTTTAAGGAACCGCATCCGGGTGGAACCGGAGTATTACGGATGCCCAGTTCCCCCATCGCTTTGCTGTATGCCTTGGACATATACTCTGAGCCCCGGTCACAACGGATCTCGTTTGGCACGATCATGGACGGCCAGTCTTCCTCATCATAGTCAATGTTATAGCCTTTCGTCTGGTTCTTATGCGGTTCCAGGAGTGACAGAAACACCTGCTGAAAGCCACGCATACTGTTATTTTCAAGACTTACATATGCACCGATGCAGATTCCACTCAATACTTCGACCATACAGTATACGACAGCTTTTCCAAGAACAGTTTCTCCATCATTCTGGTCGACTACATAACAGCCAAGCTCCATCTCATCTGCTTCAACAATCTGTCCCAATTCATAGACTCCGGTTCTGCTGTTTCCAACCAGCTGTCTGTTATTGTTCTGCTTGTCTCTCTCATCTTTTCCCATGCAGGAATAGTCTTCTGTATGCTTTCTGATATAGTTGTAGAGCATCTTGTATGATACTGATCTTTCCTCTTCTGGGAGTGTTACCATCTTGACAGAAGAACCATCTGGTGCCTCGACCGGTTCGCGAAAATACCGGCGCAGAACTGCGTCATATGCCTGTCCCGGTTTTCCATACTTTACGAACATCTTAAGACCGTATTTGAGGATTTCATCAACGTCATTCTTTGGATTCTCGTAGTCTTTTGAATGGGGTACTCTTTTTCTATAATTACCTTTGCGATGGTCAACAAGACTGAATTTATTGCGGCCGGAACGAAGATAATCATAAAACAAAGTTCTCAAATGCCTTCTTGAAATATTAAGAAGTATTGCATCTGCATCATGGTTTACCCGCAAACGACATTTGATAGGATATTCTTCTCTGAAAATAGCTTCCATTACTTCTGCACGGTGGTTGATTGTCTCCATTTCTTCCGGTGAAATCGAAAAAGACGATCCCGTTTTTTCTTTTATCTTCACACACTCTCTGTTTTCAATTGCTGTAATAAGTTCCGCAGTATCTTTCAGCCTTAATTTGTTATTTTTAAGGTTAATCAGATTAACATTTTTATCTCTCACATCGAAAACTCTCCATTCCTGGTCTTCGAAACTGTAAATATCACCTCTTCTGATAACAGGTGAATCCTCTTTTTCTTCAGCCACCTGATTTTCATCGCCTTCAAGAGTGATAACTTCCAGTGGGTCTATTCTCTCTTTCTTTTCGGATGTTTCGTTATTTTTTAATTCTTCCATTATGTTATCTCCTTTCTGTAATTTCTTCATGAATGTCACGTGCCACTAATACTCGTTTATACAGCTCATCAATATCGAAACCAGCACGCTTTACAATCTCACGGAAATCCAGAATCTGTTTATCCATCGGGATATGTACATATTTATGTGCAATCAGATATTTCAGTTTCTGTTCTTTGCTGATCACCTTAAATGATTCATAATAGCTCATGACACTTTTTACATTCCACACAAGTACCTTGTTAATATCTTCATTCGTTACCAGCTTAAACCTCACTTTCTGAGATTCCCAATAGATCTGTTCTGCTCTCTGACGCATTACCAGATTGTGCAGCCTTGATTCTTTTCCACGGTAGGTACGTTTATTTGGATCAAATTCGCTTCTGTCATATTTGACTGAGAACGCTGTTTTGCTTCCATCATCGTAATCTACCAGGAAATCTGTGGTCCACCATGGAGCTTTCTTCATCCCAAGTTCTTCTGCAATGGCATTCATCCTGTCCGTATCTAAAAGATACTGTTCGCGGATATGTTCCACATTGTCCTGCCAGCGGATTGTTGCATACACCGCAGCTTCTGTCTGCGACAGGCAGTGGATCAATCTTTCTTCAAAGGGATCCCAGATGACTGATGCTGTACCCCGTCCCTTATATTCTCTGACCAGAATAAATGGGGTATAGTCTTTCCCGTATCCCTGACAGCGTCCTTCTTCGATTTTTCGTTTATGTGATTTCAATGATTTCTCCTTCCTGTTTATTTTTTTGCCTTCGCAATTTATATGCCTGATTTCTCATGTGCTTTTATTTTTGCATACAAATAAACGACCTTTTTCAAACAATTTTCAGACAATAATTCATCTGCAAATACCGTTTTTATACGGTTTTATTTCATTTTTTTGAAACTTCTAATTTTCGGACAACATTTTTAAATAATATGATACAATGTAGTGGTTAGTCCTAGTAACCATTACAAAAAGAGAGGAGGTTGTGCCATGAGTGAGTGGTGGCTGTTTCGTAATACACGAATTGAAAATGTTAACGAACAACACGAAATAGCGCGCAAACATTTGCCAGATACAACCCACTGGCTCGGCTCAGAACACAACTACTTCTACATAAAATGTTGTGACGTGACCCATTCCGTCTATTCGGACAGCGACACACTTAAGGGCGATATTTCACCACGTCGCCCTATTCAAAGTGGCGATACGTTATATGTAGCAAATATTTATGTACTTGGCGGCACCTTGCCCAAAATACAAAAAACGCTAAAACTCCTTCACGACAAGCAGATACACCTGCGAATTCCATCGCTCGGATTTGCCGATGAAGATGATTGCCACGACCATGAGCTATTATCCGGAACACTTAGCCAAATCCATCATTATCGTCAGGCACAGCCTATCGAGCAGCATCCTGGTCACAGGAAAGCTCCCGGAAGACCGAAACGCCATATATCACTAATAAGCCTGAATCGCGAAGCATTTGATGCCATAGAACAATACTGCCTGCACAAAATCACTGAGCGTCAAGCGATGAAATTATTGACAGGTAAGCTTCCGGATAAAGGACCGGTTACCCGTTACATCTTTCGAAAATTAGTTGATGAATACAGGAAAATGTTCCCGGATTCGGTCGAAATTAATGCTGATCAGTACAATTTATAAGTACGGTGCTCCGCATCATAGTCCGTCATCACAGGCGCAATATGCCCTGTATCCGGATCGATAAAAATGCCATGTCCCCAATATTCATTGATGGTCGTGTTAATAAGAAGCGAATAGCCACGTTTCTGACCATCATCAAGCCATGACCTAAGGATGCCGCCCAACTCAAAGTCTGTTTCCTGATCACAGCAAAATTCCGGTTTCGTAAACAAGCTTACGTATCGAATGTCGCATCGAGTTTTGAAAATAGCCAAATTCCCTTCGTATGTCTTCGGATAAAAAACCAACTTGTCAAGGCTGCTCCAAAGCTTTGCCCAATTGGCCCCTTTCAGCTTCTCCATCCCGTCACCAATAAGGGATTCCGTATCCCTCATCAATTCAAGGTAGTTCCTTACTTCTTCGTTATGTTCCTTGCTCTCCGGGTTTGTGAATTCAATTTTCTCCATGTGTTTCCTCCTTTTTGAATACATAATTTGTTTGTGCCTAATATTGTCCCTATTTTTAGGGATAAATTACTTTGGCATATACTATATGTCAGAATCAGACAACATGTTTTGTTTCTCATACAGCCTCAAACTGAATGTTGTAATTTTGCCTGTAAATCCGCGCTTTTTCCTAATTGCAACTCAAAAGAAATCTTACATACATGTTCTATTTAGGCATAAAAATACCCACAAGCTTATTAGGCCTGTGGGCATTCTTAAATATTCTTATTTGAAAAGTGTGCGCTCTTCTTCCAGTCTACTGAAATATTCCTCAAAATATTTCGATAAATTTTTTTCTGTAGCAACAGTTTTAGATATTCCTGATTCTTCGCAAAACTGTTCCAGCTGATTGCTAATCTCTCTTGCTAGTTTGATATTAAGGATTTTTGCATCTTTTTTCTGTCTTGGCATATTAATCTACCTCCTATAAAAGACTTTCCAAATCCGTAAGAAGCGAGACAATCTGTAAATTATCAAACAACCCGGCAAAACGAAGTTCCTCTTTCAACAGGTCCTGGCAAACTGCCTTAATTCATTTATTTCCCCTTTATTTATTTCTATCTCTATCCCTTATAAAAATCTCTAACGTTAGAAATCTTGATTTTTTGAGTGTTTCGTACTATCAATATTCTGAAAGGAAAAATATTGATATTATTTCAATTTAATTTAAGGTACATCAAATAAACTGTATCCGTTCATATTTCGCCACCCTTTCTTATAACTACTTTCTTTTGGTGCAATAGTATGGGTACTCCCCGTTTTATTGCGTGTGAAAAACAGAAAAGGTACTCAATCTGAGTTCCTATATTCTGTCTTTTGATCTATATTTAGTTAGCTTTTGTTTTTCCACAGCCACTGCACTTGTAGCCTGTCAATTCCTGTTTTGTCGTTGCGGGTGAATCGACCACATATCTTGTTTCGTAGACTGCATCATGATGAACAGTCTTGTATCCCACAACTGTTTCACGCCATTCAGAGTGATATCCACCACAGTTTCCACCATTAACTGCACTTTGATCTAAATGTCCCCACGGATCACCAGTAATATCCGCTCCACATTGATTACAGATTGAGAACTCCTTCATCTCAGTCACCGGCACCTGTTCGTCATAAGCAGCCTGCACCAAGACCTGTTCGTTGTGCCCTTTTTCTGGAACATTTACAGTCTTATACTGTGCCACCCAGTTGTGCTGATGTTCGGCTGGTTTTGAACTGTTTGAACTATTGTTATTTGATGGTTTGGATGAGCCAGAGTTATTGCTACTGCTGTTTGAAGGTTTTAAAGAAGTTTGGAACTGTTAGAACTTGAGTTGTTCTTGTTTGAATTTGAGCTGGTCGATGCGGTGTTATTCTTCTTTGATTCTGAAGAATTTGATTTGTTAGAAGAATCGGATTTTGCTGTTTCTTCTTTCTTTTCTTCCTGTTTCACTTCCTGCTCATCTTTTTTCTCGTCTTCTGTCTTTGCAGAATCTTCAGATGGTGTTAAAGTGGCAGTAGTGCCATCTTTTTTCGTTACATCTAGATTGACTTTATCATCTTTTAAAGAAACATCCACTTTCTTTGTATCTGTAGTATCTACATCCTTGAATACGAATGTTTT
>ULQP01064870.1_pt1 | contig 11628 bp, 11 predicted proteins | sample 1954571 | NCBI WGS metagenome assembly ULQP01 (sample SAMEA4835657, study PRJEB28245) | human gut metagenome | biome: gut microbiome; material: fecal sample | place: Denmark | collected 2008 | reverse complement strand
GAGAAGAAAGAAGAGAACTTCGCTGAGGAAGTTGCAAAACAGATGGCACAGTAACTCCTGTGAAGAACTGGTTTTCAAAATTCTTGAAAATACAGTATTTATAAGGAATACAGCCGTTTTTGTGAGAAAAAGCAGCTTATCGTATTTTCCCGTAAATTAGCGTAAAATAGCATGGAATTTTGGGTAAAGATTGGGTGTTGGTTTGGGTAAAAAGAAATACCCAACTGTTTAACGAGAAGTTTGCGTGTTGTTTAAAACAAAAATATCCGGGATGATGCTTTTGGTTACAAATGAAATAATAAGTCTGCACATTGATAGAAATATGAGTGTGCAGGCTTATTTTTATGTAAACAAAAAGAAGCACCGACCTTTCAAAAGAGAGATCAGTGCTTCTTGCTATTTTAGAATTTATTTCTGAATTTCACCACAGATGGAACATACATTTTGTTTAATGGTTTCGTCATAAGCTGCTTTGTCAATTACTTTAATTTGCTCATCATATGCTTCTTTGTCAACAACAGTCTCTGTCCATGCTTCTTTGTCGACAACTTTGACCTTTTCAGTCCAAGCTTCTTTGTCAACTACTTTGACCTCTTCATCCCATGCCTCTTTATCAACGATGGTTTCTGTCCAAGCTGCTTTGTCTACGACTTTTTCAGACCATGCTGCTTTGTCTACGACTTTTACCTGCTCAGTCCATGCTTCTTTGTCTACGACTTTGATCTCTTCATCCCATGCTGGTACATCTACTACGGTTTCTGTCCAGGCTTCTTTGTCTACGACTTTAACCTGCTCAGACCATGCTGCTTTGTCTACGACTTTTACCTGTTCATCCCAGGCTTCCTGATCGATTACATACTCATCCCAAGCGGCTTTGGTTTCTACCCAAACCTGCTCATCATATGCCGGCTGATCTACGATTTCTACTTCTTTCTGATAATAACTAATTGATTCACCAAGATCTGCATGATAATTGCAGTGCTCATCCACAGATTCCTGAGTCATACCCATATCTGCTCCGCAACGTCTGCAGAAGTAATGCAACTCAGTATGAGCTACAGCATCATGATGGATGGTATTGTAATAACCCTCAGCTTCGTGATGAATGGTATGACCTACCTCTTCATGGTGTACAGTCTCCATGTGAGATTCTTCCGGATGATTTACTGTTTCGTAGTGGAATTCCTCTTCATGATTTACTGTGTGCGTTACAGCATCATGATGTACAGTCTCCATATGAAACTCCTCAGGATGATTTACGGTCTCCATATGGGACTCTTCCGGATGGTCTACCATATGGTACTCTTCCGGATGGTTTACGGTGTGAGTCTCAGCCTCATGGTGTACAGTCTCCATATGGAACTCTTCCGGATGCACTACAGTTTCGACGTGAGTTGATTCTGGGTGAAAAACTTCATGTGTTACTGCATCGTGATGAACTGTTTTGTAATGAAACTCTTCATCATGGTGCAGGGTCTTCGTTTCAGCTACCCAATTATGTGTATGCTGATCTTTTTTTGCATCTTTTATCCATTTTCCCGACGCATCTACATAATATCCATCAATCCAAGTATCAACAGCCATTTCACCGTTTGCATTCATATAGTAGCAACTGCCATCAATCCAATGCCAGCCCTCGCCATAGCGTTCACCGGTTGTCTTATCCATGTAATACCAGATACCATTGACCTTCTTCCAGCCGGTTACCATCCAGCCTTCTTCATCGAATCTATAATATTTTCCATTGATAAGTTCCCAATCATTCTTTGTATAGCTGCCGTCGGCATGGCGATACCATTTGCGGTTTCCGCTGGTGATCCATTTGTCCGTCGGTTTTTCTTTGTTCGGAATCCAGACACCGGATGCATCTACATAGTAGTTATCAATCCATGTATTGGTTGCCATCGTGCTGTCGCTCTGGAAATAATACCATTTTCCATCTGCTTTCAGCCACTCGTTCTGATAAGCTGCGCTGTTGTCATGCAGATAATATTTCTTTCCGCCGGAAGTATACCAGCAGTTCTTATAAGCACCGCCCCAGCTGCGGAAGAAATAGAGCTTTCCGCCGTCGGTAAAGGCTTCATCCGCTTTCATGCTGCCGTCACTGTTCAGATAATAGAGGTTATTATCCCATGTCTGCCATCCGGTCGCAATCTGTCCGTCTTTTGCCAGTTTCCATGTGCCATCCATGGCGATCCACTGGGTATTGGTCACGTCTGCATTACTATTGAAGGTATAGCTTCTTCCATTGATCTTCGCAGAACGGTTTTTATACGCACCGCCCCAACTGCACAGATAACGGATTTTCCCGGTATCGTCTAAACGCCACTCGTTGCTTCGCATGCTTCCATCACTGTTCAGATAGTATTTGCTTCCCTGCCATTCCTGCCAGCCAGTCGCAAGCTTTCCGTTTTGAGCAAGATACCAGTTGCCGTTCTTGACGATCCACTGGGAACCCTGCATTTTGCTGTCAGCGCCGAAGGTGTAGCTTCTTCCGTTGATGACAACATTACAGCCCTTGTAAGCACCGCCCCAGCTGCGGAAGTAGTAAATGCTTCCGTCGGTGTCAATCATCCATTCATCTGCTTTCATGGTTCCGTTGCTATTCAGATAGTAGCGTTTTCCGTCCCATTCCTGCCATCCGGTGGCTTTTGCACCGTCCTTGTAAAAATACCACTTGCCGGATTCTTTTACCCATCCCGTCTTTACGGCAGCGTTTACCGTCTGCGCCGACATCATCGGAGCCGCGTTCATTGCGATCGGAGCCGCAAGCAGCACCGCGCCAGTCATCGTCACAGCAGTAATTTTCTTTGAGTTCTTTTTCATGTGATTTTCTCCCTTCGTAAATTATGCATCTCAATTCAAGATACTTTGTATAAATATATTATCTCAAATTGAGATAATAAGCAATAAGAAATTTGTCCACTTGGTAAGATACAAAAAAGGAGTGGATAGATGGATTATTTGGAGAGAATTAAAGGGTTGCGGGAAGATAGAGATATTACGCAATCCGAAATTGCAAAATATTTGAATGTGGCGCAAAATACATATTCTCAGTACGAGAGTGGAAAAAGGGAATTGCCAGTTGGCGTATTGATAAAATTGTGCAGATATTATCAAGTTTCTTCTGATTACATTCTTGGACTGACAGGGCGAAAATAGTAATTACATTGAAAAAGGAGAAAAGAAAAATGGCAGATGAAGAAAAAAAAGAGTTTATGGAGTTTGTGGAATCCGCAACGAAGGAACAGATTATTGATGGTATTTACAGAGTCATTCCCCAGATGTGCACGGAGGGCATGTGGGCAGAAATAAAAGCGCAGTTGGATGAATTGACAAACACATTAAATTATATGAGCCAGTGGAATCGTGTCTGTGAACTTTTGCAAGATTGTAAAGAAAAATGGAATAAATATGATGATGAACTTTATGCATATGAATGTTATTTGAAAGTCAAAAAAGTGAAAGAACGATATGATGCAGAAGGGGGAAAGAAAGGAACAGGTGTTTCGTTTCTAAATTATATTTCACATGTTTCAAAAGAAGAAACAGACGGAATTCCGGAGAGAATGATTAATTCGGCGGGAATAGAGAGAGAAAAGCCAACACCGCCATCTATTTTTTATGAAACGATGGAAGAGGTGCTAAAAGAAACTGAGTCAGCACGGCAGGGATTAAAATGCGCAAGGATGGAGACACTTCGCAATTTATTAATAGATTTGGTTAATAGAATGCAAGAGGTCAAAGATGGTAGTTACATCCTTATGGACTATAATGCTGTAGCGAGAAGGGTTGATCACAAGGGTGGTTCTGTATTTCGATATGAGATGAAGAAAGTAAAAGAGAAGAGTGAGAAACTGCTGGAAGAACTGCATGATATACATAGTAAAGCGTTAGAGCGCAGAAGACGAATAGAACAATAATATAGAAACATGTAAACGGAGCATCCAGAACGGATGCTCTTTTTTATATCTTTTTTTACACATAGGGTATGGGAGCATGCCGACATTACTCGCGCGGCAATATAGGGTATGATGGTCTCACCGGTAAGCGAAAGAAGTCGATTTCAAAAATACATAAGAAAGTGAGGTTGTGCAAATTCATTTTAGAACAAAAGGTCTGGACGATGTTCGAAAGGTTAAATGGATTTGCAGGTGATCGACGTCGATGCCATTAAGAGAAAAATGGCTAGAGATTTTATGGAAGAAATAGAAATGATGATAGGTGAGCGGATGAAAGAAGAAAGGAAAAAGATTTGTCCACAGCTTAAGTTTATGGGAGAATTTGCCGCCAATCTGAAAGCAGTGAATGATTCTAAAACTTATAAAATACAGAAAGAGAGGGATGACGAGGAGAATAAGAAAGTGGAAGGGTGGAAAAAAGCTGAGGTATCAGCCGAAACTTATAGACGATATGAGCAGGGAAAATATTTGGAACTGGCAGCCAGAGTTTTCGTTATTGCTATTTCATTGGGGATAGATTTGAATGAATTATGCGAAGAAATTTCAAAAAAATATGGAATCAAGCCGATGGAAAAGAAGAAAAAAAGTAAAAATAGGTAGTCACACGCCCCTGCATTAGGGATAAAGAAGCAATATAATATACTCATCAGTGCTGATGCAAGTAACCCGTTAATCACAGGAAAGCAAGTTTTAACCATGACAGATAAAATATCAGCCCTGCGAGGGCAAAAGAGGGTTTACGAACTGCATTCCGTCATATAGAAAGGTGGGAAAGTATGACGATCTTAAACCGAAAAGCAATTCCGTTCGAAGTCATCTTCAAAGAGCCGATTTTTCTTCTGTTTGCAGTCGCTGAGGTCTACAAATACGTAGACGGCGAGAAAACAGATGAAGTCATCGGGTACGCTTATGAAGTTTGCGACACTACAAATTTCGACAAATTCCGCGTCCGTGTTCTGGATGCCAATAAACCGCACATCGAGAACGAGGAAGTACAGGCGATGCGGGAAGCAGGAGAGCGCGTCTTTGTGGAGTTTGTGGGCGGCGTTGACACGCCGTATCAGCGGACAGAGTACAAGGATAACGCAACCGTCCGATCGTTAGAAGATTCTTTTACTGCTGATGCGGTGAAGCTCTCGGAACGTCAGATGTTATAACAGCGTAACTATGGGGATGCAAAAAAATATTGCGTCCCCTATAACAAAGCAAAAGGAGAGAAAATGATTACGAATGTCAGTGACATCATTAATAACATTTTTGAAAAGATATTTGAAAACCCGGAGATCAGCTTTTCGCATCCAAACAGGACGTTTCAGTACGCTGTTCGTCATGGAAAACTGAATGAAGATTACCTTGCACTGAACGAGGATACGTTGGAAAGAAAACTCAAAACCGGAATTGCGCAGGCGATCGTGAAAGAGTTTCCGGCGTGTGATCCAGATGTTCGGGTGACAGTTTTTTATGACGATCCGCACGAAAAAAGAGTGTATAACGTGAAGTGCAGCATTGCAATTTACTATTCTTTTACAGAGAGAGCGGACAATATCGACGGCAAAACGGTTGTTCTTTCAGAAGAAGACGGAAAGAAACTGCTGGAAGAAACGCTCAAACGGATGGAAGACCAGCTCGGTACAGCGATCGAAGTGGCGTGGGGCTATGAAACATACTGCGGCGCAAACTGGATAGATACGGGCATTGTAATCGCTGGCGAGGAGCTGGTGAATGATCCGGAAAATCCAGATCTGGAAGAGCAGACCTTGGAAGAATACAAGAAGCTGTTCGAACGCAGTATGCGCCAGTGTCTGAATGCTGCATTCCCGGAACAGGAGTGGGAAGTGGATGCCATGGTTAAGCGTGACAAGAGAGATGAGGACATCTTTACCGTCAACGCAGGAATCAGGAGGGTGGAAGTATGATAAGTAACGAATACGGTATGTCCTGCGATTTACAGAGCGCGATTGCCCTGTATGTCGCTGGCAAATTATTTGTGAAAGTAAAAGAATGTGATGATATAGAAAGCATAAATGATAGTTACACATCCGTGTCCTGCTGGGACTTAAAACCGGCATATAGAAGTTTAAGCAACAAGGCAGTCGAGTACATCGTAGAGGGTATGATTTCGCAGATACTCTATAAAAACTTCTTTGGATGCAGGTTTGCAGTCAATGCCCGTGTGGTCAGGCTGGGCAGGAGCGATGCGTACCCGGAAGAACCGGATTATTCGATCAATGTTTCAATTACATTAGGAGGAGAAAAGGTATGGTGAATATAATATTCTTTTTATTAGTAATATTTTTTTGGTACGGCGTGGCGGTATGTGTCGTACAGACGGTAAAACACTGCACAACCAGAGAAGCCGCATCCTTCTGCATTCAGAAGATCAAAGAAGTGTTTGCATGGAGCTTGAAAGAAGCGTTTGCAAAGCCGCCTGTCCAGTATATGACGCATATCGGCTGGGATGGGGAAAGACAGTGCTTCAATCCCAAAGTTGCAGACGAGGAACTTGTGGAGATTGGCAAACTGTTCCAGTTCTTCCGGTGTATCGACATCCGGTATAATGAAAATGTTTATGCCTATCGAATTTCCGTTGTTTACGGGGATGCCGGACAGAAAAATTCAGAGGAATTTAAAACACTGGTCACGAAAGTGCTGGGCGGCTGCCTTGCAGATCATATGATGAAATATAGTATGTGGTGTGGTGAAAACAGTTCGTTGTTCATGGTAACTTTATACCCGGAGTATATGGAGATCGCCATAGCGCGGAATAAAGAAGGCGTAAAAGTAATTGAAAACCTTAAAAAGAAAAAAGAGCGGGCAAAAATTGAAGACCAGAGAAAGGCGCAGGGCATCTGCACACTGGAAGAGGTGTGGGGAGAAAATAAAGGGGATCGGATGACATGGGGATACGATGCAAAAATAGCACATCAGTATCAGACAAAATCATCCATTCAGACAGAGATAGACACCCATTGCCATGCACTGATTACGGGAAGTTCCGGTTCTGGAAAATCAGTAGCGGTTTCGTACCTGCTGGGAAGAAGATTACAGGCAGACCCGAAGACACACATATTCATCTGTGACTATAAAAATTCTGAGGATTTCCGGTTCTTAAATGGTTATGAGAATTATTATACAGGTGAACGGTGCTATGACGGCATTATGGCGTTTTACCAGAGGTTCCATGAAACCAGAGAATCCGGCGGAGCAGAAAAAGAACGGTATCTGCTGGTCTTCGACGAGTACCCGGTATTTCTGAACCGCTTGCAGATGCTGGATAAGCAGAACAAAGAGAAAAGGGCTGCGGATGTCATGAACGCGGTATCAGAAATTCTGATGCTGGGCAGGGGCTTGCATTATGGAATCTGGATTGTGACGCAGAGGGCAGATGCCGCCTTGTTTGCAAATGGCAGCCGGGACAACTTCATGTGCATCCTTGCGCTGGGAAGACTCAGCAAAGAGCAGAAAAATATGCTGTTCAGCGGCGAGGAGCTGCCGGAACGGAGTTATCAGCAGGGAGAGGGCGTGATCCTGCTGGACGGTCGGGAAGTAGAAGAAGTTAAGATTCCGTGGGTTACGGATGTTCCGGGATGGAGAAAACACATGCTGGATACCCTCGGGCAGAGCGCGGACGGTAACGTCCGGCGCGAAAGCTGAGAGGGGATGCAAGCGGGGGTATAGTATTACCCCCGCTTGCACAAAAAAGCCCACCACCACTCAAAAAATCCAGTATCTATGCGGCTTTCCAGCCCTCAAAACCCTGTTCGCACCCCATAAACAAAAGAAACACAAAAATTTAAAGCCAGTATATAAGAAAGGTACAGTGATTTTCCATGAAACCATTAAGAGAAACCGAAATAAGAACCCGAAGACAATGGAACGCACAAAGGAGAAGTAACAAATGGTCGAAGAAAAGACAGAGACAGAGAAGAAAAACGCCGCCACAGAGGAGATAAAGGAAGAACGAGAAGCCACGGAGAAGCCGGAAAAACCACGGAAATCGAGGATGGACGGCATCCAGCGGCAGGCGTTTCTTTTAACCATCAACAACCCGCAGAAGTACGACATGGAACATGAAAAAATAAAACAAAATCTGGTGATGAATTTCCCGACGCTCAAATTCTTCTGTATGGCGGATGAAATCGGAGAACAGGGAACCTACCACACACACGTTTACATCCATTTCAATTCCCGCGTACGGATTGGAAAAATCAAGAAATATTTTCCATCTGCCCACATTGACATAGCAAACGGAACCGCGAAAAATAACGTGGAATATGTTAAAAAGAGCGGCAAATGGAAGGATACAGAAAAGGCAGAAACCAGCGTCCCGAATACATATGAGGAATGGGGGACGATGCCGACACAAAAGGGCAGACGTTCCGATCTGGAAGACCTCATGCAGATGGTGGAAGCCGGGTATACGGTAACAGAAATCTTGCAGGAAAACAACGACATGATCCTTTACATGGATAAAATCGAGAAAATCCGACAAGCGTTTCTGAATGAAAAATTCAAGGGAAAACGTAGACTGGATCTGCACGTTACCTATATCTGGGGAGCGACGGGAAGGGGAAAAACGAGATCCATTATGGACGCATACGGAGACAGCAACGTTTATCGCGTGATCGAAAATGGAGGAGGGCATCCCTTTGACCAATACGACGGTCACGCGGTCATGGTATTCGAAGAGTTCCGCAGCTCCTTCAAAATATCGGACATGCTCAACTATCTGGATGTATACCCGGTGACGCTCCCGGCGAGATACTGCAATAAAGTCGTTTGCTATAACAGGGTATTCATAACAACGAATATCCCGCTGGAAGACCAGTATACAGAGGTACAGAAGGAAAGCCCGGAAACGTGGGCGGCATTCCTGCGCCGGATTCATGAAGTGCAGGTGTATCTGGAAGACGGAACCATTGTGAAATACGATTCGGTCGAAAAATATCTGAACCGGAACAAAGAGTTTCACAAACTGGAACCCGCGGACGAATGCCCTTTTAAATAGGAAGTGAGGGAAAGAGATGGACGAAAGAAACAAGGACGAAGAGCAGGGCGTGAAAAAGAAAAAATATATCGTCCCGGAAGAAATCGAACTCGAAGAGGGGTTACAGCTCCGGCGGGTATATGACTGGCTGCCTTATACTTACTGGCGGATTTTAAGAGTAATGAAAGAGCTTGGCTGGGATATGATACAGATCTGGCAGGGATACAAGGCAAACCGCCGCCCGGGCTATTGTGAGATTTACCGCATCGTGGAGCATGAAACCGGAAGAGTGATAGGGGATGGGGTAACAATTTACCAGATACAAAAGGCATTCGCATATGCGGAAATCCCGTTGGAAGACAAGCAGACAGAAAAATATCAGCGGGAAAAGCTGTTAATCGCAGCCGGAGAAAAAGAAAAATGGAAACAGCACCCCGCCAATGAGAAGGTATGGAACCCGGCGGCAAAGGAGTTTTACATGAAATATGTGAAAGAAGATCCCCCCGACGGGGAGCCGGAGACAGAAGAAACCAAACCGGAATAAAAAAGAATAAGAGAAAGCAAAAGAAAAAAAGAAAAAAACAAAATAAAAACGTAAGAGGGCTTATCCGGTCTATTCCAGATAAGCCTTTTGCAGAAAGGAAAAGCCAGATCAGCACGCCCATCGTAACGTATCGTAAAGCAAAGCAGTAAGGGAAGAAGGATGTTGATAATGGCAGAGCAGAAACATGGCAGCGTAGCTTTATGGAAAAAGCATTGCTCAACGTAAAAGAATTTGCAGAGTATCTAGGCATCGGGCAGACCAAAGCAAGGGAACTCCTGCACGATCCGGGTTGCAATTTTACAGTGAAAATAGGAAATCGTTTATATGCCAACAAGTTATTAGTGGATAAATGGCTTACATCCATAAGCGGTAGTCGAAAATACAGGTGAAAAAAGGAGGTTGCTTTTCATGAGAACTTTGAGTATAATGAGTACAACATCAAAAGCATCACCCTCGAAACAGAAATAAGAGAGGATGATTATAGATGGGAAAAGATTTAAAAGGTAAAGAGTTAGGAACAGGAATAAGACAGCGAAAAGATGGAAGATATGAAGCGAGAGCGCTTGTAAAAGGGATAGAAATTAATTTATACGGACTTAATCTGAAAGAATTAAAGAAAGACTTTGAACAGGCGAAGGAGCAGGCAAAGCAGAATGTTGATGTAAGATGGAATAACATCACGCTGAATGAATGGTTTGAGGAATGGTTTACAAAGTACAAGGCTCCAGTTATTAAGGAAACCAGTATTTTCCCAATGAAAAGCAAGTATTATAATACGTTTGGAAAAATATTGGGCGATAAGAAAATTGTAGATATTCTGAACATTGACATTCAAGAAGCCATTAACACAATGCATCAGCAGGGGCGAGCGTCTTCCAGTATGAGAGAAGCACTTGGAAGGGTCAGAGAGTGTATGGAGTCGGCAAAGAGAAACAAAATCATAGCCGAAAATCCATGCTTTGAAATCTCAGTACCATGGGAGAATAAAAGTAAGGAAAGACGCTTTCTGACGAAAGAAGAGCAGACGTTATTTTTAAAAACTGTTGAAAATAATTGGTATAAGGAAATGCTCTATATCATGTTTCTGACGGGAATGCGAGTAGGAGAAGTTGGCGGGCTTCGTTGGGAAGACGTTGATTTCAAAAACAAGTGTATTCACATAACACATTCGCTATCGTGTAATTATGAGAAGGGTGTAAAGAAGCAAATATTAACGACACCAAAAACTCATAATTCATATCGTAAAATCCCGTTTATGGGAGAAGCGGAAGAAATGTTTTTAGCTCAGAAGAAAAAACAGGATATTTTGAAAAAAGAATTAGGCAGTCGTTATAGAGCGGTTGACGAATTTGCTGACGTTGTGTTTTGTACGACAATGGGATCTCCGGTATTAAGGTATCATGTGGAAAAAGAGTGTAAGAAAGTAGTAAAGGAAATTAATGAGGAAGAAGCATTTAATGCAGTAAGAGAAAACAGAAAGCCTGTTAAATTCGAAAGCGTTTATCCTCATGCAATCCGACATACATTTTGCTCCAGATGCTTTGAAAAAGAAATGAATCCCAAAATTGTGCAGATGCTAATGGGACATCAGCACTATAGCACAACGATCGAAATTTATACGCATGTAACACAGATGAATTTCGATAAGGAAGTTCAGAAGTTTGGACATGCGGTATAGAATTTTGTACCCAACATTTTAGAAAAATACCCAAAAAGTAAAAGCGGGAGAGTGCTAGAGGGAAAAATAAGATTAAAATTGTACCCAGACATTAAATTTGGGTACACAGTGATCTTAAAAGCGCGCAAGTCTTTATTTACTGGGGAAAATTTTGAAAGTTAGCAGAACAGATGAACGCATAATTCAACTGTGAATTTGTAAAAATAACGCAAAAATATAAAACCCTCATAAATGTGCAGAAAATACACGATTTATGAGGGTTTTTTACTGTCACAGGCAGTATCCATCGGAAATGCAGTAAGTGCCCTGAAGGATACCGTCCCCGGAGATTTCCCGGCAATGAATCTTTCGGAGATTTGTGAATTAATCCAGGAACATAAATCGAATGGTCCGGTAATGGAGATGAAACGTTAAACATAAGAAAAGAGGAACAAATTTGAAAAAACAAGACAAAAGA
>ULQP01066364.1_pt1 | contig 11638 bp, 14 predicted proteins | sample 1954571 | NCBI WGS metagenome assembly ULQP01 (sample SAMEA4835657, study PRJEB28245) | human gut metagenome | biome: gut microbiome; material: fecal sample | place: Denmark | collected 2008 | reverse complement strand
ACAGGTTATTTCCATGTGTGCTTTCTACCCTTTGGCAAAACGCCTCCAGGTTCCCTTGAAAGCATCCGCAAGACACATGAACATCTCCGTTCTTTGTTCTGAATGCCGTTATTGTCCTGTATTCAGATCCAAAGCCGCTCATACTGCAAATGTCGCCTGTTGTTTTAATATCCGCATTGCCATAGACACGCGCATCGCCAGAGACACGCGCATTGCCATAGACACACGCATCGCCATAGACACGCGCATCGCCATAGACACACGCATCGCCAGAGACGCACGCATCGCCATAGACCCACGCATTGTCAGAGACCCACGCATCGCCATAGACCAACGCGTTGCCAGAGACCCACGCATTGCCAGAGACCCACGCATCGCAACACTGGCTGAGATTCTTTTCTGCTTCTATGTATCCGCCTAGCTCTCCCTCCTTCACTTCTCCAAAATCCCGAAGGGCTTGTATCCGATACAGGGTTCTATTGCCAACTCTAATTGTTTCCTCTGTGAGCCTGTATTTCTTCACTTGCACATTCCTCCTTCCCGTGGTACACTCTGTTTAGAGTTATTTGCTTTGCCGCGTTTTGCAGTTGCCGCTGCTTGCGCGGTTTTTCTTTTGTCATTTTTCATCCCATCACCGCCCATACTGTCCAGGCCGCCCAGCGGAATAGGGTAAACCCTATCGCCGTTCCTGCAAATATCCAGTAGAACCAGGCGTCGCTGTAGGTTTCAATCCTGCGTTTCATTTTGAAATACCTCTGCAAATTTCATAGCTTCACGTAAACCGGGCGTTGATTCAAGAAACTCTTCTGTTGTTTTATTAAGCACATAAATTGCTTGTGCCATCTCTATCGTTTTCAATTCGCCAAATACAACGCCCCAAACTTTATCATCTGTAGTGACTGCGGCTATAATGTGTTTGCACTCTTTAAGGTCAATTCTTTCGTCCTCATATTCGATAAATCCGTTCAATTTTCCTTCCATCACACTTGCTCTTTCTTTTTGTTTACATCTAGAAGTGCTTCAATATACTTTAACGATCCAGAAGCGTCTTCCTGTAATTTGAGTGTTTCTTCGATGATCGTTTTATTTAGGCTATAGATTGCTTTCGCCATTACCAGCCAATTAAATTCACCGAATGCAATGTTTTTAGCGCCATCTTTTGTCTCAAACACAGCGATAATGTTTTTGCACTCTTTTAGGTCAAAATGATTTTCGCCATATTCGATAAATCCGTTGATTCTTTTTTCTATCATGCCTGCCCTTTCTTTTTGTTTGCTTCTCGCAAGTATCCTTGAATTTGTTTGTCCCTGCCGTACTGTGTGTTCGTTTTGTTCTGTGGAATCGTGATCCGTTTCTCCTTTGGTTTCGGATCGTAATAGTCGTAGTTTGCCATTTCTTCCTTTCCCGAAAGCCCACCTTGCGCGGCACTCCGTTTTGTCCTCCGGGCCTGGCGGACAATATTCATATGTCAGTACCTATGATCTCTGGGAAGTCATCAGAGATCATTGTATCTTTAAGGAGTGTTCCCTTTGTGGATGGTTTTGTGGAGTGCCGCTTAAGGCAGGCTCTCGTTTGTGATCATTTTTCCTTGTACATCGCACCTTGTGTTATCCAGTTATAAAAGGCCAGCTTTGGTATTTTTGTGAATCGCGCTCCTCTCACACCGTTTCTGCCACCAAAGGCAAATGGGCATTTCCCTCCTTCTGCCGATGCACGGATACAATCAGGATCAGTGCCAAGGAATTTTCCGACCTCTTGCACATTTAGGTAGGGAGAATCGTCTTGCTCTAGCATCTCTTCCAATCTCTTTTGCTGAGATTCAATAATCTTGGGAACTTGCATTGTTTCACCTTCTTTCTTACTTAGCCTCGTGCTGGGTTTCTTCGTCTTCATAAAACCGTGTCCAATCAAAGTCTAGAACGTTAGCTATTTTTTTTGCCGTTTCTACAGAAAGTGGGTTACCCCTACTTCCCGTTTCTATCGATGCGTAATAGCTCTGAGAAATTCCACATCTATTTGCCACTTCATATTGGCTCAATCCTTGATGCTTTCTGAGGGTAACCAGCCAATCTCTCATTGTTGCTCCTCCTTAATCGCTTTCTGCGTTTATATTATCATCGCATTTAGCATTTGTCAACTCGTTATGCAATTATTTCTTGTTTCATCATTGTGTATAATCGCAATAAGTGATTAAATAAAAATATCGAATAGAGGAGAGTTGAAATGTTTCAAGTTAGGCTTAAAAAATTGCGAGAAGATAGGGGATATTCACAATATACCTTTGCCAAAAAAATAGGCGTTGCTCAATCAACAGTGGGTGGTTGGGAGAGCGGTGCCCGTGAGCCAAATTTTGAAATGATAAGAAAGATTGCATCTTTTTTTCAAGTCTCTGTTGATTACCTCTTGGGACGCACAGATGATCCGCATCCGGTTACAAGCAATGACGATGTAAAAAAGGCCATCGACGAATATGTCAAGAATAAGGGGAAGCAAAGCACTGTCATTCGCTACAATGGCAAAGAACAAACCTACGAAACATTGGATATAACAGATGAAGAGTGGGAGATCGCCCAAGCGACGATTGAAGCGTTGCGCCTAAAGAGGAGATAACCTTTCTCCCTTATATTTCATTGGTAATTTCTGGTAATTAACTGGCATCGTGTTCCCTTATAGATACAATAAAAGTATCTATATAGTTAGGGGGGAATATGATGTTTGAAGCAAAAAAAGCCTGGGAAGTTCTTTCCAAAAACGGAATTACCGCGCCTTTGTGCATGGATGATTTGATGCGCATTTGTATCTCCATTGGCGCAGAGCTGGTGTCTTACAAATCAGGGAAAGTCTTGATCCAACAGCTTAGGCAGGATCAGAATACTAAGTATGATGCTTTTACCTTCCGCCAAGATGATACAGTGATTATCTTTTTTCGGGACGAGCTTTCCACGCCGGACAAGCTTCATGCCATTGCGCACGAGATAGGGCATATAGTTTTGCAACACATTTATAATGGCAGTCTCGGCTTTTCGACCGTTGAAGCGCCGCAAGAACAGGAAGCCAATTTGTTTGCTTATGAGCTTGTGATCCCTTCTCTTGTAATTCGTGCGTGTGGATGCCAAACAGACGAGGATATAAAACGTATTTGCGATGTGACAAACCCTTGTCTTGGTTATCACTCTAAAAAGCTGCAATACGACATAGATGACTTCACCCTAGAAAAATCCATCCTTGCACAGTATAGCGGATTTATAGAAGATCACCGCCTCAAAAAGGGATGGTTTCAGTTCATAAAAAAAGGACTGCAAAAGCATGACCATTTCCCTTATATTGCCTTGGTTTGTTGTATTGCATTTGCCGTAGTTTCTTGGTACGGATTTTTTGCGCCGAACCATACGGCACAGCCCGCCTCTGTGCCAGAAACGACCATACAGCAAACGAATGAAGCGGAACCGCAAACAAATCTCGTCTACATCACACCTTACGGTGAAAAATATCACTATGCCTCTTGTCGATATGCAAAGCAAGGTAATGCAACGTCTATAACGCTCCAGGAGGCTCAAGAGATGGGAAGGACGCCTTGCAAGCTGTGCATCGGAGGTGATGCGCAATGAAGCGGCGATTCGTTTTGGGGATATGCGTCCTTTTCATCCTGCCTGCTCTTATTCCTTTATTCTTAAAGAAAAATTTTTAGACAATTAGGAGGGATTGTATGTCTAAAAAGTATAAGGTCTTTTTAGCTGTGGGGCTCTGCTGCCTATCCCTTACTGGATGCACGTCCGCATATGAAGCATATGAAGAAGGATACAAAGATGCGCTTCATGATGCTGAAGACTATGTGCAAGAAGAGATCGTCATGTTTTATGAGGGATATTGTTGGAAATGCGGAAAAGAAAACCGAGATAGTGCAGCATTTTGCAGGTACTGTGGCGTATCGCTGAATATATGGCAACTAAAAATAGCAAAAACCCAGCAAACGACCAACTAAGCAAAGATGCTGCCGATAAGACTTTAGATCTTGTTTTAGCAGTAAGCATTGACAAGTCCCAATACTACAAAACATTATTGCGTAAAATTGAGAAAGAATTTGATACCTTAGAAAATATCGATGATTTAGCTGAGGATGCTTTGGGGAAATATCTTAGAGCAGTAGCATTTTCAGTATTCGACATATTTATTCAACAATCAAGCGACTTTCGCCCTCTCATTCAAGAAGCCTTAGAAAACCCAGCAATATTTGGATATGAGGATATAGATTTTTCATCTCCTATCTCTTTTGTCGGGGGAACCGTCTATGCAATCTGTTATTGGGCAATAACTGGAGAATTTGCGGATCCAGGCGACTGCATACAGGTAAATCGTGGGCAGCGTATGATAATAAATGATGCTATGCATGAATTAGATGAAGAATTAAGCAACGAGCATATTGTGCTTCCTTTCTGCCAAAAGGAGGAATAGTCGTTGGCACGATCTAAGCAGCAAAAAAGAAAACAAGAAACAGGGCTTGTAGAGGTTAAGAAAACCATCGGCAAAACCATGGATGGGAAACCTATTCGAAAAAGCTTTTATGGGCCAACAAAGAAGCAAGCCCTTGAAAAGGCCGACAACTATCTCCTAAAGGTCAAAACATTTGATGGGCTACAGCAGATCCCCTTCACCCAGGTAGCCGAGCAATGGCTCACAGCCTACAAGGAGGATACTGTTCGCACCATTACTTATGAACGATCTTATAAAGCGCCTTATCAAAAGCACATATTACCGTACTTTAGAAACGCAAATCTTTCCGATATAAAACAAAAGGATATACAATTCTTCTTAAACTCAAAGTCTAATTATTCCTATTCTTCCCTACAAAAAATGCGCACTGTGCTATATGGGATCTTTGAGTACGCCATTGCCAATGACTATTGTTATAAAAATCCAGTAAAGGGTACTCAGTTGGCAAGAAAATCAACAGACAGAACAGAACAAAAAAGAGCGTATACCTATCAGCAAGCGCTTGATGTCGTCTCTCTTGCACAAAATATCAAAAATGGCACTGATATTATCATTCTCCTTAAAACAGGTCTGAGGCGGTCAGAACTGCTTGCTTTACGGTGGGAGAATGTAGACATGGAGAAGAAAATTATTCATGTCCGCGAATCTGTTTCTGAAACAGGCGGTGGCCTTGAGATTCATCCGTGTAAATCTGTAAAATCCATCCGGGATATTCCTTTTGACGATGAACTGCATGCCATTTTCTCTAAAATGCAAAGAAACGGTTTTGTTATTAAGGGGCAAAATGGTAAAAACATGAATCCTCACAACTGGTCATACAAGAGATATGCCGTTGCAAATAAAAAGATACAAAAGGCAGCTGAAACGGCGGGGATCTCTTTGCCCTTATTAAATCCTCATGAAATGCGCCATACTTTTGGAAGCATCTTATATGAGCGCGGTGTTGATATTGTCACGATCAGCAAACTGATGGGACATTCTAGCATTGAAATTACCGTAAAATTGTATGTGCATGATTCTTTAGAAAAAAAGATGGAAGCTATCCAAAAACTATCCTAGTTTTTACGACATTTTTACGACACTGGGCCCTTAGATTTTTACGACATTTTTACGACAGTTTTGCGCCAATAATACCCGATTTTAGCCATTTACCGTAAAAATTGCACATTGTGCTAGGAGGTTCAAAACATAGGAAAAAGCCCGAAACTACGGTGTTTCCGGGCTTTTTTGTTGGTGATCCATCGGAGACTCGAACTCCGGACACCCTGATTAAAAGTCAGGTGCTCTACCATCTGAGCTAATGGATCATGTGTTGGCTGGGGTGGCAGGATTTGAACCTACGAATGCGGGAGTCAAAGTCCCGTGCCTTACCACTTGGCGACACCCCAACGTATCTTTCCTAATGCGTAACAGTATGAAGATGGGGTGAGTAGTGGGACTCGAACCCACGGCCTCCAGGGCCACAACCTGGCGCTCTAACCAACTGAGCTATACCCACCATATATGGGAAAGATATTGGCGCGCCTGCAGGGATTCGAACCCCGGACCCACGGCTTAGAAGGCCGTTGCTCTCTCCAGCTGAGCTACAAGCGCATGCACAGGCGAACGAGATTTATTATACTTACGCCTGTCCTTTTTGTCAACCGCTTTTCCCAATTTTTTCTTGATAAGGTGCCTTTGTTTATATCGCGCATCGCTTTACAGCATCAATAGCTGAATATCCGGCGGTATTCCATCTTCCAGCATCATTCGTATGCAGGATGGCTTACTACCCCTCGGCTGGCTGGGGCTTCCGGGATTGATAAGTACCATATTTCCGCGCCATTCGATTTCATGGCAATGCGTGTGGCCAAAAATGCATATATCTGCGCCATTGGCACAGCCCGCCTCGTACAGCTTCTCCAAACCGCTTTTCACATGCTGGCGGTGCCCATGCACCAATAGGATGGTATGCCCCGCTATTTCAAACAATTTGGCTTCCTCTGCTGTACCAAAAAAATCACAGTTCCCTGCTACAGTCTGTACCGGAATCCCATACATATTTCCCATAACGATGGCGTCATTGGCAAAATCCCCCGCATGCAGCAGCAGATCCACCGTCCCCATGGTCTCTAGGGCCCGTTCAAACGCGCGTCGATTTCCATGCGTATCCGACAGCACACCGATACACATTTTAGCCATACAGCTTCACCTGTTTTTCCTTTAGGCTCTGCAAAGCCCTGGCCCTATGGCTGATCTGGTTTTTTTCCTCTGCAGAAAGTTCTGCATAGGTTTTATCATACGCCGGCACATAAAATACCGGATCATAGCCAAAGCCTCCATCGCCACGGGCCTCTGTTAGGATAATTCCTTCGCTTTCTCCCTGCGCATAGATCTCTGCGCCCTCTGGCGACGCCAGTACCACGCAGCAAACGAATCTTGCTGTGCGCTTCTCTTCCGGCACTCCTTCCAGCTTTTTTAGCAGCAAAGCGTTGTTGGCATCATCATCCCCATGGCCGCCTGCAAACCTAGCAGAATACACGCCTGGCGCGCCCTCCAACGCATCGACACACAAGCCGGAATCATCTGCCAGGGCATCCATTTTGGCTGCTTTTGCGAACGCATGGGCCTTCAACCGGGCATTTTCCAAAAAAGTCTGCCCATTTTCCTCTACGTCTAAAGTAAGACCTATATCCTTTGGCGTTACGATCTCTTGATAAAAGCTGCCTAGTATCTGTTGAATCTCCTTCAGCTTTCCCTTATTATTGCTGGCAATCAGTAATTTCATTCGTACAATGCCTCCAATGCCTGTTTTTGCTGTGAAAACAATGTTTCTATGGCCGCTTGTCCCATGCAGAGCATCTGCTGCATTTCTTCTCTGGTAAAAGCCCTGCCCTCTCCTGTTCCTTGTATTTCAACAAACTGTCCCTGGCCAGTCATGACAAAGTTCATATCCACCTGCGCATGGCTGTCCTCCGTATAGCAAAGATCCACAATCGGCGTATCCTCTACCACGCCGCAGCTGACTGCCGCTACCTGGGATAAAATCGGAGATTCCTGAAGCAGCCCTTGTTTTTTCAATCCCTTTACCGCCATGGCCAGCGCGCACCAGGCGCCGGTAATGGAGGCTGTGCGCGTTCCCCCATCTGCATCCAAAACATCGCAATCCAGGCGGATGGTACGCTCACCCAGCTTTTCCAAATCCACGACAGCACGGAGCGAACGGCCAATGAGCCGCTGGATCTCCACACTGCGCCCATCTTGCTTTACACCATCACGCCGCTTTCTGCTTTGCGTGCTGGCGGGCAGCATTGCATACTCCGCCGTCAGCCATCCTTTCCCCTTCCCTGTTAAAAAAGGCGGTACATTGTTTTCTACGCTGGCCGCACAAATCACCCTGGTATTGCCAAAGGAGACCAGACAGCTGCCTGCGGCATTTTTTTGAAAACCCATTTCTATTGTAACCGGGCGCAATTGCGCCGGCGTTCTACCATCCAATCTTTCCATTTTTCTCCTCCTTGCTGTTCTATTATATCGTGGGTTTTGATTTTGGCAAAGCAAAAACACACAGAAGCGAGGAAAAATGCTATACTTATAGGCAAATAGAAACAGAGGAGGAATTTGTTTTGCAGCTAGACGGCATCAGCCTATATGCTTGCGCCTCAGAATTACAGCGATCCTTGCAGGGAGGGCGCATAGAGCGCATCGCACAGCCATCTCGCCAAACCGTGGTCTTAACAATCCGTGCACAGGGGCACAACCATCGTCTCTTGCTAAGCTGTGAACCGGAATCCCCCAGGGCGCATTTGATACAGACAGCAGAAAAAGGGCCGGAAAAGCCCTTTACATTTTTACTGATTCTTCGTAAGCATCTGGTGCATGCCCGCATTGTGGAAATAAACGTGCCACGCTGCGACCGGATCTTGCAAATTGTCTGTGATGCACTGGACGATCTAGGCGCTAGAGTGCGTCTAACACTTATTGCTGAATTGATGGGAAAGCATAGCAACCTGATCCTGGTGGGTCCCAACGGCGTAATCTTGGACTGTGCCAAGCGCATTCCTCCTTCCGTTTCCAGTCTGCGCACCGTTTTGCCCGGAGATCGTTACGAAGCGCCGCCTGTACAGCATAAGCAGGATCTATTATCTGCTTCTTTTGACAGTTTGGAGGCCGCTCTGCATCATCCTGAAGCTACGACGCTATCTGATGTTCTGGTCTCGGGCTTTTATGGCATCTCCCCTTATGCAGCGCGGTATCTTTGCCGCAAAGCAGGGTATGAAGCCGATCTGCACGCCCCCTTTCCAGAGGATGTGTGCCAATCGGTTGCATCTATTCTGCTGACGCTTCAAAAGGATCTGCTTACTCATTCGTTTACGCCTTGCCTGTTGTATCGAGGGTGTCAGGAGGCAGAGGGATTTTTCCCATTTTTGCCCAATGATGGAAGCAAATATCGGCCTATGGAAAGTATGCAGGCCGCCATGTTGGCCTATTACGAGGCAAAGCGGTTGGAAAAATCCATTCTGCGTCAGCGTACCCAGTTGACAAGTCTGTTGCAAACAAGGCTGCAGAAGCTATATAAACGGCTGCAGATTCAACGGGATACCCTAGCCAAGAGCGATACATTTGAGCGTGTTCGCACGGAAGGAGAACTGATCTTGGCCTATGCCTACCAAATTCCGCCGCATCAAGCCAAAATAGAATTGTACGACTATACGCAGGATACAATGGTTACATTGTCCTATGACCCGGCTCTTAGCGCCCAGGAAAATGCGCAAAAACGCTTTAAGCGATATCAAAAGCTTCGTTCAGCCTCGCAGGCGGCAGAGATGCAAATTCGCGAAATTGAGCCGGAACGTCAGTATTTGGAAGGGGTTCTGTTTTCTGTCCAGCAGGCCGAAACGTTGGATCAGCTTTTGGACATTCGGCATGAATTGCAGGAGGAAGGGCTGATTCCCCTATCCCAGGAAGCAGGGCGCCGCAGACAGACGGCCCAGTCCCAACCGCTTCACTTTGTTTCCACCGACGGCATCGACATGTATTGCGGCAGAAACAACGCGCAGAACGATTTTGTTACCCTTAAGCTATCAAAATCCACAGATACATGGCTGCATGCACAGGGAATGCCGGGCAGCCATGTTCTCATCAAATCTTCCAATGTACCCACCGAGACATTGAAGCAGGCAGCGCAAATCGCAGCCTTTTACAGCAAAGGCCGGCGTTCGGAAAATGTTCCCATCGACTATACGTTGATCAAATATGTCCGGAAGCCTTCCGGTGCAAAGCCTGGGTTTGTTACCTACACTTCACAAAAAACATTGTTTATCACTCCTAATGAGGCTTTGGTCAAATCTCTGTTTGCCAGGGAGGATACAAAATAAGGGATATACTTTGTCATGATTAAGGAGGTTTATTCATGGAAAAACAGGTTTATCATTGTCCTAAATGCGGATGTACATCCTTTGAGCACGATCAGTTCCAGGCCACGGGCGGCACAATGGCCAAGTTATTCGATATACAGAACAAAAAATTCATCACCGTTTCCTGTACAAACTGTGGGTTTACCGAGCTGTACCGTTCCGAGACATCCACCGGCGAAAATGTGCTGGATTTTCTGATCAACGCCTAAGTTTTGGCTGACTACAAAAAAAGCACCGGAATTCCGGTGCTTTTTATCGTGAGTCTTAGTCTTCAAAATCATCCATTTTGGGGAAGAAATCCGCCAAAGTGACCTTCGCCTCTTCAATCGGCGGCAGTTTATAAGACGGCTCCCTATCCTCATCATAGGAATCATGGTTGCGCTGCGGGCGCTCGCGTTCCGGCTGCAACACCGCACGGCGGGACAGGCTGATGCGCTTTGCTTCCGGATCAACATCCAAAACCTTGACAGTGATAACATCATCCACACGCAGTTCGTCTTCCACCTTATCGATACGGCGGGTAGCAACCTGGGAAATGTGAACCAAACCAAACAGGCCCGGCTCCAGCTCTACAAATGCGCCGAACGGTGCAATACGGTCTACACGGCCCTCTACGATGTCACCGACCAGGTAGCGTTCCGCGGCATGATCCCACGGCTTCGGCTGCAAAGCCTTCAAGCTCAGCGCAATGCGCTCGGTTTCAGCATTTACGGAAAGAATCTCCAGCTCCAATTCATCGCCAACGCTTACAATATCAGAGGGATGTTTCGGACGGCCCCAGGACAAGTCCGTTACATGGATCAATCCATCTACACCGCCAATGTCGGTGAAAGCACCGAAATCCGTAATGCGGCGTACAATGCCCTTGACATGCTGGCCTGCTTCAAACTGCTTATATTTTTCCTTACGCGCCTTGATGGCCTCTTCTTGCAAAACCTGACGGCGAGAAGCGACGATGCGGCGGCGGGATTTATCTACTTCCAGCGCCTTAACGGTTACCTTTTTCCCAACGAACTCTTCCAGATTTTCCACATAGCGGTTGGAAAGCTGAGAAGCAGGAATGAAAACGCGGGCGCCACGATATTCGGCCAGCACACCAGCCTTAACAGCCTGCTTGATGGTAACATCAAAGTAGCGGCCATCTTCCAACTCAGCAATGGCAGCCCTATCCTGCTCTCTACGTTCGATGGATTTGCGGCTCAGCAACACATTGCCTTCACCATCGTTGACCTTTACGATCTCTACCGTGATCTCATCGCCTACGCTGGCGATGTCGGCAGCCGTCGCTTTGGGATCCAACGACAATTCGGCCTGCGGAATGATGCCGTCCGCTTTATATCCGATGTTTACAAAAACATCGTCTCCTACGATCTGCACCACGGTTCCCTTTTTCACCTGACCGGGGCGGATACGCACCATCGTCTTTTCAAGATCACGCTCGAAAGACTCTTCGGGTGTGAGCTCACGTTCTGGTTCCTCCGCCGGCTTTTCCGCTTCCGTCTGGGGTGCAGCTTCTGCCTGTACAGCTTCAACCGCTTCCTCCGGCTGGGCTTGCGCCTGCTCTGCGGGTACCTGTTCTTCTAAAACAGTGGTGTTGAGATCTTGTTCATTCATTCTGGCAATTACCTCCCTGATTGACCATTGCGGCGTCGATGCACCTGCAATAATACCTATTATACCATTTAACTCCAGATTTTCAACAGGCAACTCCGCGCTACTTTCCAAAATATAGGTATTTTTACAATTGTTTT
>ULQP01017244.1_pt1 | contig 11640 bp, 10 predicted proteins | sample 1954571 | NCBI WGS metagenome assembly ULQP01 (sample SAMEA4835657, study PRJEB28245) | human gut metagenome | biome: gut microbiome; material: fecal sample | place: Denmark | collected 2008 | reverse complement strand
AATATTAATTATTATAATCGGTATAGCAGGTTTTATACTTTATAATAATTATCAAAATAATAAAACACATGAAAACACAAACAATACTACAAAGCTTGCAATAGAATCTAATGAAACTAACAATGAAGTTCAAGATGCTCAAAAACAAAATATAATAGAAAAAAGTAATTCTGTCTCAAATGAAAATAGAACTGAAGAAGAAATATCTTCTTATTCTTCTCCCTTAAAATCCAAAGCATCTGGTAGGTTGAACAATATAAAGATTACTTGCTCTGCTTTAAATGGAACCATTGTGCATAAAGGTGATACTTTCTCTTTTTGTAATACTTTAGGTCCGTCAACTGCTGAGAAAGGATATGAAAAAGCTGATGTTATTATTAATGGAAAAACTGAACAAGCATTAGGTGGTGGAAATTGCCAAGTGAGTAGCACTTTATACAACGCAGTTTTAGCTGTGCCTGATTTAGAAGTAGTAGAAAGGCATGAACACGGAAAAGCCGTAGGCTATGTACCAGAAGGAAAAGATGCTACTGTTTCATATGGTTCTGTTGATTTTAAATTTAAAAATAATTCAAGTGACGATATAAAACTATATTTTTCATCAGATGACGAAAACGTAACAGCAAAAATAGTTCGTTTGTACTAATAAACGAACTATTTAATATTATTTTAGATGTATTTTATTGCTAATTTTGAAATAATATGGCTCTATATCTGGCAATATATCTTTTACCCATATTATATCGCCATTTACATCTTCAAATTTTATATTCGGAAAAGTTTTTAACATCTTTTCATCTGTAAAAACATGTTCAGACAAATATTCTATTATACTATTATCTAAAAGCTCTTGACTAACCACCAATGAGCTTTCACTCTTTAGATTTAAATCATATTGATTGATTAATCTGGTATAAAATATTTTTAAACCTAGTGCGGTAAATAATAAATCAAATATTAAAAATGTGGTACCTCCAACAGCAATGAAATTAAATAATTTCTTTGGCATATCATCTATAATCTTTTCTATGAATGGATTTATTAACCTGAATAATACCAATGCTAATATTCCCCAAAATAGTGAAAATAGCAAGCATATTCTACCATTTATATTAAGTGGTAAGTTTGAATAATCCCACCATTTTATTTGGAATATAATCTCGCCAACCCAGCTTATTACATATTCTACTACAGAACCTTCTACCATTCCTGCTATTGCCAATCCCCAGTTACTCTTTTTAAATTTTTCTAAGCCTGGTATCATTACTGCTGCCCCTAAACCATATATACAACAGAATGGACCATATAGGCAACTTTGCCTGCTTTCTACTACTCCTTTTGTAAGCATTCCAAATATAGTTTCTACTATAAATCCTAAAAAACTATATATTACAAAATATGCTAAAACCCTTTTAAATGTAATCTTTATATCTCTTTCTTCGTATTTTCTTATTTCTTTTATTTTATCTATTGTTTTTTCCATTTTTTCCTCTTTCATTTTTTATTAATTATATGTTAATTTCAATTTATCTGTCAATCGTATTCTTTACTATTTATACAATTTATTATATAATGTTTTAAATAAGGAGACTAAATTTATGCAAAACAAAAATTTAAACAGATTAGAATTTAATAAAATACTAGATGAGCTTGATAGCCATTGTAATACATATATAGGAAAATCTAAGGTTTTTGATATAAAACCTTTTAAAAATAAAGACGATGTTGAAAGGGCTTTATCTGAAACATCTTTGGCTCTTCAGCTTATTTATAGAAAAGGAAATCCCCCTATAGAAGAATTTAATAATATTGATATTTATATAAAAAATTTATATAGCAATAACTTTTTATCTGCAAAAGCATTATTAGATGTTGCTACAGTGTTGAAAATGTCTAGAACTCTAAAAGATTATTTTTTTGAGGATGAAACTTTTGATTTATCTTCTTTTAGTATATTATCAGATTATTTTTCTGGCTTATATTCAAATTTAAATGTGGAAAATAAAATTTTCGATTCTATTATAGACGAAAATAATATTGCAGATAATGCTTCTAAGGTTCTATCTGTATTAAGAAGAAATAGGAAAAAGTTGGAGCAAGATGTAAAAGATAAATTATCTAATTTTATTCATTCTTCCGCTTATTCTAAATACATTATGGATTCAATAATAACAATTAGAAACGATAGATTTGTAATACCTGTAAAGGAAGAAGCAAAAGATAAGATTAATGGATCTATTTTAGATATATCTGCAAGTGGCTCTACTGTATATATTGAGCCCTCTGCCATTTATGAATTGAACAACAAAATTAATAATATTAAAACAGAGGAAAATATTGAAATTGAAAAAATATTAAGAAACTTATCTATTTTGCTTTTCCCTTTAGCAGATAATTTGTCGAATGATGTTGAAATAATTGGTTCTTTAGATTTTATTTTTGCTAAAGCAAAATATTCTAAGAAAATTAACGGTGTACAGCCGATAATAAACGATACCAAATATATAAATTTAATTAGTGCAAGGCATCCTCTTATTGATCCAGAAAAGGTAGTTCCTATTGATATTCATATTGGTGATGATTATACGTCTTTACTTATTACAGGTCCAAATACTGGCGGAAAAACAGCTACATTGAAGACCACTGGCTTACTTAGTATTATGGCTTTATGCGGTATGCATATTCCAGCTAAAGAAGGTAGTAGCATATATGTGTTTGATAATGTATTTGCAGATATTGGTGATGAACAGAGTATACAAGAATCTTTGAGTACCTTTTCTTCACATATGATTACAATAATTGACATTTTGCATCAAGCAACATCTAATAGTTTAATTCTTTTAGATGAGCTTGGCTCTGGTACAGACCCTGTTGAAGGTGCTAGCCTTGCTATAAGTATATTAGAAGATTTTCATAATAAAGGTGCTTTAACTTTAGCTACTACTCACTACCCAGAGCTAAAAAATTATGCTTTGGTTACAGAAGACTTTGAAAATGCAAGCTCTGATTTTGATGTAGAGCATTTAAAGCCAACATACAAATTATTAATTGGTGTTCCTGGCAAGAGCAATGCTTTTGCTATTAGTAAAAATTTAGGATTACCCGAATATATTTTATCTAACGCAGAGAAATATTTGAACCAAGAGCATATTGATATTGAGTCTTTATTAAAGAAGATTTACGATGATAAATTGGAAGTTGAAAAAGAAAAAGAGATGATTATAAAGAATTCTAATCAAATAGAGCTTTTAAGAAAATCACTTGAACGTGATAATTCTAAATTAAATGCTGAAGCAGAAAGCATTGTATTTAATGCCAAAATTAAGGCTAGAGAAATTTTGCTGAATGCTAAAGATGAAGCTAATGAAATCATTAAAGAACTTAATAATGATGAAATAGACTTAAAGAAAGCAAATAAATTAAGATTAGATTTAAACGACGCTTTAAATAACATCACACCTACTACTAATAATACAGCTTCTTTATCAAAGGAAAATATTAGTATTGGTCAAACTGTTTTTATAAAAAAATTAAACCAAAATGCCACAGTTTTAACTTTGCCTAATAAATCTAATCAATTGCAGGTGCAATTTGGTGTTATAACAATGAATGTAAAATTAGAAGATTTAGCATTACCAACAAATACAGTAAATGCACAAAAAGCTACACATTCAAGTACTAGCTTTAAAAACAGCTTCAAAGCAAAGAATATATCACCTGAAATAAATGTAATCGGAATGACTGTTGATGAGGCTATTCCTATTATCGACAAATATTTAGATGATGCTTCTATGAGTGGTTTAGCTAATATAAGAATAGTACATGGAAAAGGAACTGGTAAACTTCGCAGTGGTATTCATCAATTTCTAAAGAATAATGCACATGCAAAATCTTTTAGATTCGGTACATTTGGTGAAGGTGAAATGGGAGTTACCGTTGTAGAATTAAAATAGCAAAATCAGAAATTCTAAAATGAATTTCTGATTTTTATATTACTTAAAATATTGATTCTGTGTATATGCATCATATCTGCATCTTGCTAAAGCCTTTAAATATGCATCTTTTAGAACTGGTATATTTACCTTTCCATTTATTATATCGTCTATATCATAATCCTCCTGTAAGTTTACTATACAATCATAGCACGCTGTATACGCCTGTGGGAAATAGTATGCTGTATCATTTGCATTACTTCCTGTTAATTGCGATGCAGCATTTGCATCTTCACCTGTAAGTGAAACTGCTTTTCTTTCAAAATCGCTATTTGCATATGCTCCAACTATTGTTGCAGTTCCGCTCCTTAATTTAGCAATTAAAGTTGCACATCCTGGTTTGTGGTATTCACCTTCGCTATCTATTATATAAATTGAATCTCTTCCTATAGTTTCTTTATTAGCATTATTTGCAACTACACAGTAATTGTTATAAAACTTACTTCCTATTGGTAATCCTTGTAAGAAAGATATCATACAAACATTATTTTCTATCTTATCCCATTCATTTTCATTTAACACTGGCATTGTAAAGTCATATCCAGATTTAGAGTAACTATTATAATTTGCTATTGAAGAAGCTAAATTAGTTTCTATAGTTTTTCTAATTACATTCATTCTGTGCTCATTAAATAATGATGTACTTTCCAATGGGTTATTACTTCCATCAATTTCAAATATGTTTCCGTTTAAATTTGATGCAAAGCTTATTGAATTTCCATATGCATCAACAGCATCAGCTATTTTTATATTTCCTAATTTATTTATAACCCAAGTTGTGAATGTTGTAGCTTCACTATAATACATTGCTGCGCTGTTACTTCCTCCAGCATTAAACCTTTCAGAAACTTTGCTTATGTCTTCAGTTGATTTTAAATAGTCTTTTCTATAACCACTGCTATAATAAAAATATTTTTCCCCATCTTTATAAACTTTTTGGTTGTTATACACAATATATTGATATTTCACAGGTATTGGTTTTCCTTGTGAATCTGTATTTTCTGGATTTCCTTCATCATTAAAAGTGATCAAATTTTCAGATAATACTTCAAATTCGCTTATATTTTCTCCACTATTCATCAAGTATCCTGATTTTGTAACAAACTCACCATCTACAGTTCCTATTACAGAAATCGAATTATCTAAAGTATAGTTTACCACAAAATCATATCTGTCACCATTTCCTACTTTATATCTGCAAGAATAAGCTATCATAGGCTTTAAACCATATGCATATTCATTTTTATTTGTATCATAATATTTAGTATAAATATAAAAACCATCATGTAATGTGTATACTAAAGCAGGTGTATATGTTTGCAATTCATATGAACTATATCCTATTGTTCCCATTGCAGTTGCTAAAGTTCTATAAAAAGTACTAACCGAGGCTTCTATATCTCTTGCCTTTGAGGCGCCCAAAGTAGAATAGTTGTTATTTGCTGTATTTATCTTAAAGGCTTTTAATGAATCGTATGTTGCATTAATTAGCTTAGTACTATACTGTGTTTGCAATTGTATTGTGGTAATCTGATTACCTAGATAAGCAGCTAATACCAACGATATTGGCAATATTATAATTACAAAAATCACTGCTAAATGTTGTAGTTTCATTTGTTAATTACCTTTCTAAATATAATTTAGTTTAAAACAAACCCGACTTATTTTATTTAATTAAGTCGGGCTTTGCTTTTATAATCTTTATTTTGTTCCATTAACAGTTACCATTCCCGCATGTTGTGCAGCAACTTGATATGTATCATTTCCAGCTATTTTGTAGAAAAAGTTTTTCAAAGATTGAGATATTGTTGTATTAGTATTTTTTACAGAAACTGAGAAAATATCTCCTTCCTTTAGCTTTAATGTAGAATTAGATTTTAATCTATCTTCTATTTGAGTTGTATATAAATTGTAATATACATTCTCTCCTATTTTTGTTATTTCAGCTTGTGTTGTTTTTATTCCTGGATTCTCATCCAATATTTGTGCAGTCATTTCTACATCATATGTATTTCCTGTAGATGATATTTCTTGTACATATTTATCGTAATCATCCAATGTTAATTTTCCTGTACTTCTTACATTATCTACAAATTCTGTTGTAGCTGTTTCTACTAATAATTGTGAAATATCATCAGTTCTATCAGACATTGACATTAGTGGGAACACAAACATCAATATAGCTGCTAAAAAAATCGCAATTATTGTCATTAAACTATCTCCCATAATCTATTTCCTTTCTAAACTTTTAATCTTGTCCTTCTTCTGTTAATTAATTAATACATATGTTATTGTTATCTTAGAAACTGTATTATTTCCAGATTTTCTTACCTGGCTTCTTCCTATTAGCTCTAAGTATTTATTATTTCTTTTAGTTAATGGATTGTTTGCATATTCGTTATTTTGACCTTTGCCCTCTATAATATTCTTTAGATTTTCTTTGATAGCATCACTACTTATTGTCCAGCTTTCTCCTCTTTCTTGCTCTTCTTTTAAATCAAATACACTAATGTTTTTGTCTTGATTTAATGTAGTATTTACATAGTCTTCTGGCCAAGTGCTTCTAACTGTTTTTGTTGTATATATGGTTAGCGGACTAATTTCGTTATACGGCACTAACAATTTTCCATTTGCCGTATCTACTTGATTTGCGCTAGCCTGCTTAAAAACTATTGAGTAATTTTCTATTGAATATTTATATAAAGTTGGAATAACTGTTTCCAACCCTACTATTCTATTTTCTTGCCCTTCTGCATTATATTCATAGGTTGCAGTTGGGTCAGCAGATTGTAATACAAAATCTGCTGTTTGCCTAGCCGCTGAAAAGGACATGATTGATACTGAAAGTGCTAATACTAGCACAAGCATTGCAAATGCCATTTTTAAAGCTTCAACTGCATTTTCCATAATTCTTTCCTATTTCACTTTATTATTAACTTAACTAGTCTGTAACTGTTATTTCTGTTATGTATCCTGATGTTGAATCATAAGCAGTTCCTTCAACTGTATAAACTTTACCAGCTTGAATTGCAGCTTTATCAGTGTTTAATTGTGCAGCAGTACTAGCTGAACTTGTACCATGTTTAATTGTTATAGTTAAAGATGTATCGCTTTGGTTTGTTATATTGTGGTTTCTTACTGCATCATAAAGTGCTCTTACATTTGAACCTGTAACTTTTGAACCAAAATATTTTTCAAATTGATCATTATAAGTTCTAGCTTGTTGCTCTTTTAATTGGTTGCTATCAAATACACCACTTGCGGTTGTATAAAGATACATACCTAAACCTATAATTAAAATTGATACTAAAATAGCTCCTGCTATGATTAGTGCTTTACTTGCGTTTTCCATAAAAATGTTCCTCCTTAGATTTTATTTTATATTTTAAAAATATTAATAACTTATTTTTTTACTTGCTCAAAGTGCATTGATTTAACACCTTTCGCATTTGGGTAATATTCTATTTCTGTGCATTTAAATGTTTCTGCACCGAAATTTTTAATAAATCTATCTACTCCTTGTTTTTCAATTGCTTCGATTGAAATGTTTTTATCTAATTCTAAAAACTTTATTGTAACCGAAATTGCAATTTCTTTTCCATTATCTATATATTTTCCATTTTCATCTTTTTGAATATTGTTTTTTGAATTTGTATCTAATATTTTATTTATAAGTGACCCCACATCACTTCCAAGTACTTCTACATTATAATAACTTTGATAATTTTTATTATTTTTTTCAGCTGCTTTTAATCTTTCATTATAGCTATATATATTAACACCAATTACTGCAACTATAACTATTACTAGAGTACAAATTAATATCCCAATTTTTTTCATAATTCCTCTTTATTATAGCATTTTATATTTTTTTATGCAATCTTTTTTATAAAAATCTGTTTGTTAAATTTTTTCAAAAATAATCTTATTTACCATACCAGTTTCTTCATTTATTTGAACATCACTACACTTAAAATTTATTACTGTTACATTGTCTGGTTCTAGCGAATATTGCTTTATAAAATCAATAAATTCGCTTTCTTTTGTTTCAAAACTGTTACTGTTAAATCCCGGTGTTTTTCTTAGCACCACATAAACATATTTTCTTGGGTCATCTTCGTTTTGTTTGTTGCTTTTTATTGCAAAATTCGCAACACTTACTATATCTTGTGCCCTTATATCAGTTTTTCCTTCATATTTTGTAAAGTTACTATTAAATTCTGAAATTTGACTTTCTGTTATAATATTTGTTATTTCTTGGCTTGTTCCACCAAATATGCTAAACAAATATACACCTAATGACAAAACCATAATAGCTATAAGTACTGATGCAGCCATAATTAAAGCTTTGCTCGCATTTTCCAATTTAGCTACCTCCTATTCTAATTTTCAGAAAAAGTCATTTTTACTATTCTTGAATTTTTATATTTTACATCTGTGCATCTAAAAGTTCCTCTAGCAATATTAGTTTGCTCAGTTATTAAGTCTTGGTAATTTATTATACTATTATAATCTGCAGTTTTTAAAGTTGATTTCAAGGTAGTTTTAGATATTTTTACCCATTCATTATATGTTTTTGTTGTTTGACCAGAAGCGTCTGTTATCTTTTTAGTTGAAATTTTATTTATCTCATTTGCAAGTTTTGTATAACCAGATGCTAAATCACTTTGAGAATATGTTTGCTTATTGCCATAATATTGTATAAATATATTAGATTTTTGTTTGAAAGTAGCACTTAATTCTATCTTTTCATACCCTTTTTCAACTTCTCTAGTATTATAATCTTGCATTTGGTTTGCTAAAGATAATAATTCACTTCCATAAACATCATTTCTGTTATATACTTCATAATCCTTATTAAAATCTGCTGCTTGCTCTTCCGCTTGAGTATTATGTTCTGTTTGCTTTACTTCTGATATTCTGTTATAAAAAAATACTATCGTTCCTATTATTATTAATGAAATTAATACTCCGCCAGCTATTTCCAGTGCTTTTGTTGCGTTTTCCATATATATTTTCCTCCAGAATTTTTATCAGTACTACATTGATGAAGACATGCCAGCAAATGATGAATTCATACTTGTTAATCCTATTAATACTAAAGGTATTATTAAGTAACCTACAAACAAGCAAACCATTGGAGCAAAACCTATTACTTTTCCAATCATTCCTTTTTTGCTGATTAATCTTTCATTTGATTCTTTACGTTTAGCTTGATAGTACTCTCTTTCAGAATCTAATTCATCAAAAGCATCTGCAATTGGTATTTTCTCTACTGCTGCTTGAAGACTTTCTACTATTCTAATAAAGTCTTTATAATTTACATCATCTTTTAATTGCTCAAGAGCTTCCCATGAACCGCTTTCATAATTGTTTATACATTTAGCAAGTGGTTCTTTGAATATATTTGAATATCTTTCTAGCCATTCAAGAATCATTTCTACATTAACTCTTTCAATTCTCATAAGCATTAAAATGATTGTTTGGAATTGCATTACTTCGTCTTCCATTTCCATCTTTCTCATTCTTGCTTGGAAATATAATAGCCATATTGGTAAGTTATAACCCACTAAAGCAAATACCATTGCAAGTAGCATTTCAAACCAACTTAGATACTCACTATTGATTTTTCTTAATTTTTCTAATACTCTTTTTGATGCCACTTCAATTTCATCATCTGTGCTTGTGGCATAGTCTTCAGACCTAGACATAGCTTTTTCTATATCTTCTAAAGTTGTAGCAGTTTTTCCTCTAAATTTATTTAAAAACTTGTTATCACTTTCTGTTAATTGCTGAGCACTTTTTAAGTTTTTATCAGACATTTCTCCAACTATATTATAAGTTGAAGTTGGTTGTGTGTATATATAATCTATTTCAATTCTATGTAACTGAGTAAATACAATTAAAGAGCCAGCAAATGCTACAATGGTTAACAATATTCTTGATACATATATCCATTGTATCTTATCTTTTGTTGCAGAATCTTTTATTAAATTTGTTAATCTTCTTCTTTCTTTTGTTCCATCTTTTGGTATAAAGCAATCTACCAATTGCTTTATTATTGGCAATTTATATAATTTCTCTTGCCATGGGTTTGTTGGCCTTGTATCAATTGTTGTTGAGCCATTATCTTTCAATTTTCTTGTTAACGTATAGCACAAGAATGTAAGTATTACTATTAATATTTGCACTATCATTCCTTGTTTTCCCAAATAGAATGATGATGTAAATGAAAATTGTGATACTGCCCAATTTTTTATTGGCTCTAATGCTAGTAATGGAAGTATAGATATTACAGACAAACTTTGGAACACATAATCCAATTTATCTCTTTTTAATATTTCCAATTGCATTTCTTGGCTTATATTATTTAAATTCTTCAAATATAAAGAAGTTTTATCTACTTTTCTATCGCCAAATTCCTTTGTTAAATATGATATTCCAGCAAATTCTTTTAAATAGCTGTTTGGTGCAACATCATAATATTTTTCAAGTTCACTCTCAGGGTCATTTGATATTAATATCTCATATATCTTTTCTGCCTGCCTTGCCATCTCAACGTTTTCATCATCCTGAGCTACTTGATAAATTGCTTCTTCAACCATGTTGTATTCGTGGTAAGCATGTCTTATTTCTGCAAAGAAATCTATCTGCTGTTGAAGCAATCTGTTATCCATTTTATCAACCATACCATCTACTAAAGTATCTATTATAAATAGTTCAAATATTAATAATATAGATAGTAATAAAGCATTACTTTTCGCTATTAAAACTATGAATAATGTAAGTGGAATAATTATTAATAAAGCTTTTGTTAATATTTGCGAAGTTTGCTTTCTTGTTAAATATTCATCATCTACGTTAATAATTTCCAATCTTCTTCTTATTTTAAATAGATATCTTTTTAAGAAGGGGGTTTTTATGTATTTTGTATATAATTTCTGATATAGTATTTCTAGTGAAAAAGTTTTCTCTTGAGTACCTGCACGAAGCTTTTGCATCTGCATTACATCTGATTGCTGTAGTCTTTTTCTTAATACCATATACGCTACTACTATAAATCCTAATAATACTCCTACTGCTATAAGCATGTATAATATTATTTTACTCGATGGCATAATTGCACCTCCTTCTATTCTATAACATCATCAGATGCTCTACGAGCTTTTATTCCCCATTTTTCATATACAAACTTTTTAAATTCTTCTGCATCTGTATCATCCATGTTGTTTAGCATTTCTGTAATGTTTGTTTCTGTTATTGGATTTGTTAGCACATATGTTCCATCATGATATTCTAGTATATTTCTGTATTGATACAATTCTCTATTAGTACTCTTAGAAAAATACATTGTTGCATTATCCATAAATTTTTCTATTTTTCCTTCTAAAGTCTTTTGTTTTCTGTAATCATATGTGTATTCATTTTTCTCTTGTACTGGTATACATTCTGTTATTCTTTCTATGTATCTTCTTCCTCTAAAGTCTTTTACTAAGTGAACATCAAAATTTAATACTGAAACAACTTGCTCTTCAGCTGTTCTTTCATCATTGAACACTCCAGCTCTAAGCATTGAGTTACGAAGTGCTGTTACTAAATCTGGGAAAGTTTTAGCATGGTGAGTAAATAATGTAAATTTAGATGCAAC
>ULQP01056671.1_pt1 | contig 11751 bp, 19 predicted proteins | sample 1954571 | NCBI WGS metagenome assembly ULQP01 (sample SAMEA4835657, study PRJEB28245) | human gut metagenome | biome: gut microbiome; material: fecal sample | place: Denmark | collected 2008 | reverse complement strand
TTTCGCCAACCACTCTCATAAGCACAAAGCTTATAGCTATTAGGAACAGCAAATATATAAAATCTTTGTGCTTATGGCAAGTAAAGCAGTAAATAATTACATAACAAAACGTTACGAACGCTGGCTTGATTACTCTTTGTATCATTGTGGGCTTGCCGGCATTCCTGATGAAGCGACAGATGTCTTGAATGAGGTTATTTGTTCGCTCCTTCAAAAGAAAAACAGGTTGCTGGACAAACTACTTGAAACAAAAAAAATGGCTATACAGAGCTTGATTTCTTTGTTTTGAAGATGATAAAGCTAAACGCATCCTCTCCTACTTCACAGTATAGGAGTAGATACAAGCCCCTGCCTGTGGACGATAATGTAGATTATTCAAGGCTGGATATTGAAGATATCCCGGATGAATCAGAAGATAGAAATACTGAAATACTAAATAAACTGCATTTAGTAAGAGATACGTTTGAAAGCCTTGATTTAGGTCCGGTAGCAGCTCGTGTTTTTGAGTTTCATTTCTTCCAGGACGGTAATTTTTCCGACTGGGAAGGTCCGGAAACATTGAAACAACTATATGAGATTTATAACGGAGTGCAGGAACTTATTAGAAAGAAAATAGCCGGGGAAACTATATTTTAGTGAAAATTCCTTGGTCATGGAAGAAAAAGTAGAAATTAAGATTGATCCCCGGAACTATCGTATCCATGGGGACGAAAACAAGCGGCTTATTCATAAAAGCCTCGTTGAATGTGGAGCCGGTCGGTCCGTATTGGCCGACCGTGACAATGTGTTAATCGCTGGAAACGGCGTGTATGAGGAAGCTCAAAAGTTAGGTCTCAAAGTGCGTATTGTAGAGTCTGACGGAACGGAGCTCATTGTTATTAAACGCAAAGATTTATCTACGGAAGATGAAAAGAGAAAACTGCTAGCCTTGGCAGATAATCATACTTCCGATACTTCTCGTTTTAACTTCTCTGCTATCGTTGATGATTTTAATCTTGATATGTTAGGTGAATGGAATTTGAATATTCCTAACTTCAACATTGATGAAGATAAATTGGACGATTTCTTTAGTGGGAGTACTCAACCAGCTTCAAAAAAAGAAAAAGTGTTGATCTGCCCTTTCTGTGGAAGAAATGTATATGAAAAGGAGGATGACGATGAATAAACGAGTTATTACCTATAATCAAGTAATTGGTTTTCATTCCTATCCGGATGCACCTCCTTCATGCATTTATTTATCAGCACGGCATCGGCACGTATTTGTAATACGATGCAAGTTCGAGGTTTCACACAATAACAGAGAAATTGAAATTTATACGATGCAGAAAAAGCTAGAAAGCACTTTGCAGAATGAATTTGGATCACCATGTGAATTTGGTTCATATTCATGTGAAGATATTGCGCAATGGCTTCTAAATCGTTTTTCTAGTATGAATGAAGTTGAAGTATTGGAGGATGATTTCGGTGGAGCCGCTATTCAAAGATAATCTTAAAGTTCATTTTGCAGGATGCGAAAATCTGGATAAACTAACGGCACTTCATACTGTAGGAGTAAAGTATTTCCTTTTTACATGCTATCCATTCGTCAAACAAATGATTAATGGCAAGCTTTCAAATAAAAATAGAAATAATATCATTCCTTCATTAGTATCTTCTCTTGGTGAGCATGCAATAATGGATTCCGGACTGTTTACTTTAATGTTTGGAGCAAACAAAGGAAAACATGATGAAGAATTCTTATACACTTGGATGTTGAAGTTAGTCGAATTTGTGAAAGAAACAGGATTCACTGGAACATGTGTTGAAGTTGATTGCCAAAAAATTCTTTCCCCAGAAATTGCCTGGAAATTCAGAAAAGAGATGAAACGTCTTCTTCCTGATAACAGGATAATCAACGTTTTTCATCTAGAAGACGGAAAGAAGGGACTTGATCGCTTGATAGACTTCTCGGATTATATTGCAATAAGTGTTCCAGAGTTGAGAATACATAAGAATCGAACCTACAAAACAGATGTTGCCTATCTGACTAGATATATCAAGAAGAAAAAGCCTCAAATTGATATACATCTGTTGGGATGCACCGAATCCAAAATGTTGAAAGAGAATAGCTTTTGCACGAGTGCTGATAGTACAACTTGGAGTGCTATTGTAAGATGGCCGAAACTTCCATTTGTCATTAATGGGAAGAAACTAACAAAACACATTAAAAATTTAGATGAATCAAAGTTATTAGAATTTTATGCAGAAAGTATCGATCAATTAGTAAAAAAGTATCGATTCAATCCTCGCTCTAAACCCACTTTGGCAAAAATTTGTTTGGCCGGTGAGTTATGTTTGCATGAATATGATTATTTATTAGGTAACCAAAGATGAAATTATGTACATAGTAAAAAAGCGTATTGAAATTTCAGCTTCACACAGTTTGAAGCTATCTTACGAGAGTAAATGCCAGAGCCTGCACGGACATAACTGGATTATTATTGTCTGGTGTCGTGCAAAGACATTAAATCAAGATGGTATGGTAGTCGATTTTACACATATCAAACAGAAGATCCAGGACAAACTAGATCACAAGAATCTGAATGAGATACTTCCCTTCAATACAACTGCGGAGAATATGGCAAAATGGATTTGTGATCAGATCCCGGGATGTTTTAAAGTAATGGTACAAGAATCTGAAAATAATATTGCGTGGTATGAAAAAGATTAATGAGATTTTTTACAGTATACAGGGAGAAGGTTATCGTACTGGTACTCCTGCTGTTTTCGTTCGTTTCTCTGGATGCAATTTGAAATGTCCCTTCTGTGATACACAACATTCTTCCGGAAGAGAAATGTCGGATGAGGAAATTATCAAAGAGGTTTGCTTCTACCCTACCCGCTTCGTTGTTTTGACCGGTGGCGAGCCGGGATTGCAGGTAGATCAAGAGTTTATCAATAAGCTCCATCAGGCAGGGAAGTTCGTTCAGATAGAAACAAACGGGACAGTTCCCCTTCCTATCGGCATTGATTGGATTACTTGCTCGCCGAAAGAAGGAAGCAAAGTTTTTGTTGTCAATCCTCACGAAATAAAAGTCGTCTATACAGGGCAAGATCTGTCAACCTATGAAGCCATGACAGCTGCAGTATATTATCTGCAACCATGTTCCTGTCAAAACACAGAAGAAGTTATTAACTACGTAAAAGAACACCCAAAATGGAAACTAAGTCTACAGACACAAAAGATATTGAATGTGCAGTAAGGACAATCTTATCGTATATTGGTGACAATCCAGAACGCGAAGGATTAAAAGGAACACCGGAACGCATTGTCAGAATGTGGAAAGAACTATTTCGCGGGTATGATCCTGAACAGGCACCGAAAATAACAACTTTCCCCAATGGTAAAGATGGATTATCCTTTAATAGCATAGTTGCAGACTCTGGTAACTACTACTCAATGTGCGAGCACCACATGATGCCTTTCTTCGGAAAGTATTGGTTTGCCTATATTCCTAATTCGGAAGGAAGCATATTAGGCATCTCAAAGATTGGCCGCGTTATCGATTATTGTGCAGCCCGCTTACAGGTACAGGAGAGACTAGCTCAAGATGTCGTTACGATGATAGTGGATGCACTCGGAAAAGAACACCCACCGTTAGCAGTTGGTATTATTATGGAAGGAGAACACTTGTGTAAAACCATGCGTGGAGTAAAAAAACAGGGAAAAATGCGTTCTTCTTTCTATTTTGATAATGGAAGGTTGCCTGAATTGAGGGCTGAATTATCACAATTTGCTAGTTTTGGTTAGTTTATGACAGAGAAGAAGAATCCGGCCGAGAAGAAAAAAAGAGGGCGTAAATCAGAATACAGAATAGAGTATGCCGATCAAGCTCTAAAGCTTTGTTTGTTGGGTGCAACAGATAAAGAGCTCGCCGAATTCTTCTCTGTTTCAGAGCAAACCTTAAATAAATGGAAAAAAGACTATCCCGAATTTCTTGAGTCCCTAAAAAAAGGAAAGAATATTGCGGATGCGAACGTTGCATCTCGGTTATATAATCGTGCTATCGGTTATTCCTGTAAGGCAACAAAATTTGCAACATCCGAAGGAAGAATAACAGACTCAAAAGAATCAACAATATCCGATTTACGACCGTATCGGGCGGCAAGTTTTATTGCTTTCGCTGACATGGAATTATGGAAACACATACTATCTACAATTAATGTCTATAATCTGATTAATATCAGTAGTATAACACCCAGAGAGTTGTTCTTGTTTAAGTTTCCAGTCTCTTCCAGTTCCTTGAATAGCCAATTTAACGAATTGGTTATGCTCTCCGTTAATCTTGTCTATTGCCTGTTGAAGTCTTTCCCGTTTTTCACGATCCACTGAATCAAAAAGTCCAAGCTGGGCGCCTTCAGTTATTTCGGTGATGATAACCCCGGCTTTCTTATACTGATACCCATTCATGAATATTGTTTTCAGTCCGGCTAGTGCATAATGTACTATCTCTTGAGTGTCATTTGTTGGTACCGGAAGATGTAGAACGGTATTTTTCCAATATTGAGGAAGATCTTCCCGAAAATTATTCGTGTGGATAAACACCATCAGGGATATTGCATAAGATTTTTGTTTCCGGAGCTTTTTTGCACAAGTGGAAGCGTGTGTTGCTATTGCTTCAGCTATTGTGTCTATATCAGTGAGCATCTTGCCAAAACTTCGTGAAGTGCAAATTTGCTTTTTGGCCGGTGGAGCTGATTCCATATCAATACATGATATACCGCGAAGCTCTTTCCATGTACGTTCTCCTACAACCGTCATATTCTTGCGTACCCATGCACCGGAAAGCTGCGTAAAGTCGTATGCTGTTTTCACTCCTTGCTTTTCGAGCTTTGCTGCTTGTCTACGTCCGATTCCCCATACGTCACTAATATCTGTCAGTTGTAGGGCCTTGATTCGTTTCTCCTCTGTATCAATGATACAAAGACGGTTGTAAGCTGGATACTTCTTTGCAAACTTATTTGCTACCTTTGCAAGCGTCTTTGTATGTGCAATACCTAAACTAACAGGAATACCGGTACCACGTGTTACCTGGTTTACTATTCTTGTTCCAAGCGATTGAATATCCTGAATGCCATCAAGGTTGATAAATGCTTCGTCAATAGAATAAACTTCCAGTTCGGGTGCTAATCCTGCCAAAATAGACATTACGCGACCGGACATATCTCCATACAGCGTATAATTGCTGCTGAATACAGCAACTCCGTGACTACTCACCAAATCCTTAATCTGATAAGCAGGTACTCCCATCTTTATACCTAGTTCCTTGGCTTCATTGGATCGTGCAATAACACACCCGTCATTGTTTGACAATACAACGACAGGTTTCCCGTTAAGTGCTGGATTGAATACCCGTTCACAGGAAGCGTAGAAATTATTGCAGTCCATCAATCCGAACATTATCTTTTCCTCCGGTTCTTTTTAATTGTATAGGTTACTATCCCCCACACCATAAATTCATTATCTTTTGTTACCTTTATAGGTGGATAATTGCTGTTGGATGGGACTAACCAGGCTGCATCAGGTTCTAGCCTTACACGCTTTACAGTAAATTCTCCATCAATGAAACATACTGCCAAATCATCATTCAGCAATTCAAGTGACTTGTCAATTACAAGTATATCACCTTCTTCTATTCCCTCATCCTTCATTGAGTCTCCGACTACACGTCCGTAAAATGTGCTTGACGGATGGCGAATAAGTTCCTTATTCAAATCAATCGCTTGTTCTAAATAATCCTGCGCAGGAGAAGGGAATCCGGCCTTTATACCTTCATCAGCGTATTGCAAAGGAAGATTGCTTGATATATCTATCTTATGTATTTCTATTTGCTTCTTCATAACTCTACTTCTTTTCATTAAAAACAAAAGAAGTCAAGGTTTGCTCATGGAAAATACTCGTTTTTAATTATAAATAGTTTTTTCCCAGTCATCTAATACTATTACATCCCACCGAGGAAGATCCGGCTTAATATAGCTAACAGACCTGCCATACACGGAGAAACTTTTTCCAATAAACTCATCGATAGCTTCATCTTCCCCTTTTTGAAAACAAATATTCATAAAGACATGCATTTCATCCCAATTGGCTGGTCCGATGAATAGAGATTCAATAAACCGACCTTTAACGGGAACACCGACAACCTGGTCTTTTATCCGGTCAACTAATGAAACAGCTTCTTCAAATGTCATTCTTGTAATTTTAGAGCAAAGATATATAAAACAAGTGCAGAATTTGCTTAATCACATAAAAGCTATTTCAAACTAGAGAATTTTAGTATCTCAAAATGTAATTCCCGTATCATATATTTCAGTTCCATTAAGAAAGATATTTTCGTAGTTCTTCGATTGCCTGTAATGCACTTCGGACTATAACGTATTTATTTCGGCAACTTTCAGCCTGTTTTTGAAACTCTTTTTGATATTCTGATTGTTTCCCCACCTTCGTTTTAAACTCTATACAGAGAGAAGCAAAACCCTTTTTGGGAATAAGTACGATCACATCAGAAACACCAGGCTTTACTCCTTGACGTTTCAGGTTAGCAGCTTCACGTATATGACGGCTTCCACCGTTCGGAACGGCAAATATAAGTTTGTCAGGTATATTAGGGAAATATAGAGGAATAAGTTTAAAGAACTCTGTTTGTATTCGAGCTTCCTCGTTATTATGTACTTCTTTAGAGCGCGTAGGATTACGCTGATCTGCATAACAATTATAACACATAAAGTCGGTACCGGTTTTAATAACCGATACCGTTTCTTTTCCGCATAAAATGCACTTTTCTTTAGTCATTTTCGCAATAAGGTGTCTTAGATTCGATTCCATATTTTTGCAGTAACTGTTTACTAACATATATAACCTGTCTACAGGTTTTTTCAGAGAACATTCCGATATGTGTATATTCTTCTGGAAGTTCTAATACAGACGAGAGCCATGTATAAGCTTCTGTTCGCTTCATTAATTTGAATCGCCATATCTTATCGAAATATTCGTGTGCTTCATGTTTGAGCACTCGGAGCTGTTTGTTGGCTAATCTGCCTAAAGCCTGATCGGTTCCTTTATGTACACCAACATAAGCATTGCAGGTACGGCAGATATAAATCATACCGTAAGATTTGCCATATACAATGGAACTATCCATAAATTCTGTATCTTTTCCACAATACGGACAAATTTTGCCTTGTATAATAAGTTTCTGTCTATTGGTGAGTTTGTTCATTTCTGAAGCGGTTATGATTATTTCCTTTTATTCATTTTCTTCCGCTTCCGGTCTTTTTTGATTTGATTCGCAGTACGTCCACCTTTCGAAGAGGAATTTTTCCAAGAAGGTGGGACGGTTTTCCAAGGAGTAGACTTTTCTTCATCTACCATTTTCAGTTCCCTATAGGGAATATCATAAGGTCTGTTTTCGTATCTATATGTATTCATATCTATATTTGATTTACGCTAATTGATTCGTATATACTTACCTGCAATATCGCAAGTTCTTAATATCTCGGCATTATCTTCACCGAAAGCGATTAGGATACTACCGCAACCGGGAGAATCCCCACGGGTTCCATCCGGTCGAAAGAAGCGAATTCGATTTCGTAGAAACTTCATTGCCGTTGCTTTCTCAAATATGACATCCTGGAACATCTTACTATCACAGCGGTTGAACAACAGCGCAATGCCATTGCCATGTTGTGCCAGTTTACGGACAAATTGTTCAATAAGTGGACGGGAGTAAGGTGGATTTAGCCAAACACGACCTGCCCATTCTTTAGTTAATCCGTCATGTTTTTTGTTGTACATGGTTTCTGCCGTTTGCCAAAGCGGTTTAACCGGAGCGCATGGATCTAAATCGAACTTTCCCAATGCGTCTATAATTTCCTTTGGCGTGTACCATTCATCGGTGGTATTAACCGACTTCTCAAAAGATGTATTCATTTCTCTTTTGTTTTACGTTAATTACTCCCTATTCTCCTTGCATTTCTTGCAGAGATAAAGCCCTGCATCTTCATCTCTACCCTCTGATTTCCACATATCAGACATACAATTATCACAATATGTAGCCTCGCTTTCGTCTTCACATGCTCCACAAAAGTTCTTTCCCTCAATCTCGTAATAACAACCTTCGGAATAACTATCATACAATCTCTTACACACGTCACACATTTCTATCGAATCTGGTAGTATGGGGAAGTGTTCTTGTAGATACCAAATAACAGTACTTGATTGCTCTGGAGTAAGTTTAACTTTATACTCATCACCTAAAGAAATTCCTTCTGGAATATCACCCTGCAAAAAGGAATGAAACTCTTGAATCCATTCTAAATCGCTCCAATCACGATTAGAATTATTCTTTTGAAGTTTAATCTCATTCTTATTCACTTCTAAATTGTTATTAATCTTTCTTACTGTGATACTCAGGGGTAAATATCAATGCCAATAATACCCATACACTTTTTGTCACCCACAAGGAAAATCCTATTAGAGAGAAAAAAGCAACATAAATCAATGCGATACCTATATCTTTCATTACTATCTTGGCTTGAATTATAGTAGCCCGAAGGCTACTAGATTAAACATCTCCCCACAGTGTCTTTGCGAGTTCGTATTTCTTTTGTAATTCATTTACTTCTTTCTTTGCATAAGTAAGAGCATAAGAATGACTACGCGGGCACTTTCCCGATTTAACGGCTTCGTGATATTTTTGAGCAACTTCAAGTTTATGCTCGTAGAAATCAATACTCTCCGGCATGGATAAATTGATTGTATTTGCACGTTGTTCCCAATATTTAGCTATCCTTTCGTGCTCGGCTGCTTTTTCGTCAAACTGAACACTTTTACCCATATTGTTCCATGCATCATCTATCGCTTTTCTGTGTCGCTTCTCGCTATGATGTCCCACTTTGATAGGTTCACCTAGAGAAAGAAAATCCTTATCTTTATTGGACTTGTTGTAATATTCACTACTTTTCTGTACAGCAGATATAGCCCATTCATGACGACGTTCAGCCCTTTGTTTAGCCCACTCTTGCACATTAAAGCCATCAGCCCGTACGATTGAGTAATAATAGAATCCATCACGTTCGTAAATGAGGTTGAAAACAATACATTCATTTTCTTTTCCATACTTGGTTGTAACCTCGATTACTTCTCCTTTTTCATGTTTTTCACTACATTTTGCAAGAAAAACATTTGGTACATATTTACTATACGTATTCATAGTGCCTATAATTATTGATTAAAAACTTCTTTGTGTACTTGGTTAATTGTTCCATTGATTATTAATGATCCTTTGGTAACACGAATCTTGTTACCTTTCTCTTGAACTTGGTAGCCCGCTTTTTTTAGCCGATCTATTTTCTGTTGTGGCTCCATTTTAAAACCCCTCATCATCATAATCTGTATCAAATATTCGTGCAACCATATCGACGATATTTTCCTCAATGTCTTCCGTAGATCCGGTTACTGCATTAGCGATATTTTTCTTCTCTTGAATTATGCGATAAACTTTTTCATCAATAGTTCGCCGACCAAGAAAGTAGTAACAGGTAACAGAGTCCTTTTGCCCGATACGGTGTGCCCGGTCTTCGCACTGACAACAATCGGCGTATGTCCAAGGGAACTCAACAAAAGCGACATTACTTGATGCAGTAAGCGTTAAGCCAACTCCAGCCGCTTTAATAGAGCAAATAATAATATCTGTCTTAGGATTATTCTGGAAGGCATCAACAGCTCTTTGCTTTACATCTTGGGAATCTCTTCCGGTAACTGACACAGCAGTGGGAAAGTAACGTTTCAGTTGGTCTACAACCTCATGAAGAGAACAAAAGAGGATTATTTTCTTTCCATTCTCCCGGAAGTCTTTCACAAATTCAATAACATCGCGTACTTTTCCACGTGCGGAGATCTGCCGAAGAATATTGATACGTACCATGACTTCACCACGCAAAGCCTTTTCAATCTTTTCATCGTCGGCATCCTTATATTTCTGTAGATACATAATAAGGTCACGTTCGGCATCTACGTACTCCTTACGATTAGTAATTTCACATGTGTTTACTTGACGTATTTTATCCGGAAGATCTGTAAGAACTAGTGACTTTTCACGTCGAAACATACAGTATTTCCATAGGTTGAAATTTAATTCTTTCAAATTTGACGCTTCTCTTTGACCTGAACAGTATCGGTTAACAAAAGGCTTATAACCTCCAAAATCTTCCATACGATTCAATATTGCTAGCTGTGGAATCAGGTCTTTTGGCCTGTTGACAACTGGGGTTCCAGTCAATTCGATAATCCATTCTTTGCCGGTGCATATCCCTTTACAGAATTTAGCCTGCTGGGTAGATGCAGATTTACAACGATGACTCTCATCAATGATAACTGATTTGAATAAGTTGATTGAGTTTCTAAATTCTACATCTCGTAGCGTCCAGCCTTCGGACTTCTTTATACGTTGTACAAAGTACTTTTTTAAAGACTCATAATTGACTATAAATACCTGATGCATTCCTGTTTGAAAGAAAAAAGTCCAAGTATCACGTACTTTATCAGTTAAGATCATTGCTTTTTTGTCCGTAAACTTCTCCCATTCACGCATCCAGTTTATTTTTAATGAAGAAGGACAAATAACAAGACAAGGAAAAGCACCAGCGATATTAATTGTTGCAATACTCTGCAATGTCTTACCGAGTCCCGGTTCATCACAGTTCATAAACCGTTTTAATTCTAATCCTCGAGCAATGCCTTTAAGTTGATAAGGATAAGGTTGAATTTTAAGATTATGAGGAATGACCAGCTCCGGAAGTTCCGGAATATCGTAAACAGCTTCTTCTTCCCTTTTTTCATTGCCACTAAGCCAGTTTATATTCTCAAATTGCTGTATTTGATAAATCATCCTTTCAAGATCAACTCTACTCCTAGTCGGAATAATCCAAACTTTTCGGGTACCGTCAAAACGTCTTCCAGGAATCTGCCTGATCCGATCTACGATAGAAGGTTTATACTTGAAAGATAATTCAAAATTATCTCCTTTTAATTCGATATTCATGATTTAGAGTATTTTGTAGGGGGAATTATCCCCCTATAGTGATTGGTGTTATGCAGTTGCATCTAAAGGAGCTGGAGCTTCTATTTGCTTCTTTCGCCCTCTTTTTTTAGGTTTATCTTCAATTATAACGGCTTCTTCCGGTTCGTCTGTATCAAAATCAAGACGTTCCTGTCTGACTCCCCATTTCTCTTCAAACAGATAACTCTCAACTTCTGCGTCACAAGCTGCCGCATCAATGCTCAATTCTTCATAGTAAGGATAGTCTGCATCAAGGAGAGGAACGAAGATTTTCAGATCAACAACTTTGCCGGACTGAAGTAATTTAGCCCCCATAATAGTAATTCCAGACACACCATCGACGCTATCGTTTGCATAGCCGGTTATGATGTAATTTTCAAGAATCTCTGAATAACCAGGAGACGTAAAACTATCCTTATTAATATTGGCAGCTTCCGGCTGTTCGCATAATACGACAAGATGTAATTTAAGACGATTAAATGTCTCTCTTAAGTCACTATGAATGATCTGATCGCAGTTCTTGCTAATTACATTCGTGTAGTTTGCTTCCGAAAAACGTTCATTGTACACTACATTCAAGCGGTCCTTTTTAATAATCGCTTTCTTGATTTCATTTTTTGCTTGTTCCATAATCTTCTTTAGTTGATAAAGT
>ULQP01033599.1_pt1 | contig 11755 bp, 9 predicted proteins | sample 1954571 | NCBI WGS metagenome assembly ULQP01 (sample SAMEA4835657, study PRJEB28245) | human gut metagenome | biome: gut microbiome; material: fecal sample | place: Denmark | collected 2008 | reverse complement strand
GGCTGGCACCCTGGACTGGAGTCGAACCAGCGGCCTTCCGCTTAGGAGTACTTCCCTCGCTTTCCCTATTGATTTCGAAGCATCTTAAATTAGTTGAAAATGTCACGAAAAACGAATTGATTTTGCCATATTTGTGTCCATAATATGGCCGTCCTTCCCACCGGGGCCCCCTGAATATTTCCCTGTTTTAGAGGGTCATATTAGCAAGGTATTAGCAAATAGGTAGAACTGACTGTCCTTTGAGGGCTGGTTTCTCCCTGTGGATCGCTGTGTACATCTTCTGATATTGTCAAATTATGTGCATATGATAATGTTAAGAATCGCCGGTCAGTCCTGCTACTTAGAATCCGTGCTTCTGGACAAGCAAGACGGTCAAAATCATATAGCACATACAAAAACGAGGAGGAATCCGCCGTGGCAAAGGGCAGTATGGGGACTCAAACGAATACCATCATCCGTGTAAAGAAACCTGAACCTATACCGTGTGATTGTAAACGTTGCAGACATAGCAAGTGCCGTGGTGATGCGGTATACTGCAGTTACTATGATATTTTTTCTCCAAACAGAAAGACATGCTCCAGATATTGGTGTGTTAAGCCGGTCCCCAAAAGCCGGAAAAGTCTGCAAGGCGCAGTAAGAAAGCGACTTGATTCGTTATACATAGGATCGCTGGACTCATTGAATTGAGCCCGGCGATTTTATTTTGCCCTTCGTTATCACGTTTTTCCCTCGGGGATCCCGGCGTCTCCTGATAGGTCCGCAGAAAAAAGAATACCATAAATTCAAACAGCGAAATCGCTACTATATCGCCCCATAAATATTAGGGGAATTTTTTCAAAAAGAGGGACATAGAGCTATGCACACATTCGTTCTCACGCGTATTGTTGATGCTACGAGTGACGAAATTTTACGGTTTAGTCAAGTCCAAAAGCATTTCGCCTATATGGGAGAGGGGCTGTCTATCCGCTGGCGTCCGCTTACAGTTTGCTACGATGGAGAAGTGCTATCCTATCTGTACACGATCAAGGTGGATGCGTTAAAATTCTTCAGAACAGAAAACACATCCAGTCAGCAGTTTCGGGTGATTATACGCCTGTTAGATCAGCTTCTGGGCTACGGAAACTTTTCTGTAGATGACATGACAGTAAGTCGGGTTGATTATTGCTATAATATTCGTATCGAAGACGAAGACACGCGCCTTATCTTATTTGATTTGTTGCAAAAGTGCCCAACACGGGCTATTTACACCGTCCGGGATGTAAAGTACAAGACATCCATATACAGTCGGAGCAAAAGTAAAACCGTCAATGTCTATGACAAAAATACAGAGCGGTCAGTCAAGTTTTTTGTTTCCGGGAATAGTAAGAATCTGGCCAAAAATTATGAGCGGGATATAGTCCGTATGGAACTGCAGATTAAGAAAGGTCATTTGAAATATATGGCTAAACAGGGCGTCGCTCGCTCCGCTAAAAACTGGATCAATGCAGAAACCGAGCGCCATTACTTGCAAAAGATGTATGGTATGTTTCCAAAGGGCGATTTTTATGCGTTGGACGCAGCAGAACACATAGTTTCATATTCGAATCTTACTAAAACAACAAAAAGACATCTAATTGATTTTTTGCGTGAGATTGCTCAAAACGATATGGATACGGCCAAGAGAAAGATTTGTTACAATACCTATCGTCGTTACCTGAATATCCTGGCTGATTTAGGGGTAAACCCGATTACGATTCCCCGGGATTGCGGCCTTTCATATATTCAGTCTCCTTTTGCGTTTCCTGAGCCTCAAACAGATGGGCTTGCTACCATCGTCAGAGCATAAGTGTATACGATTCTAAGCAGAATAATTTTGTTTGACTATTTCTCAATTATCTGGTACAATACAAATATCGGTTGAGTGATCACAGCGATCTCTCAACCGATTTATTTTTTACGAAAGGAATATGCCAATGGCTCAAACTCTGCAAGATAGATTCCGTGAATCGAGCCCCCTAACGATGGTAATTTGTACTTTCACACTGGTCCTTATATTTTTGTTTTCCGTATTCAATTTGCGCATCGTTTATTGCTGTGGCCCCAGTATGCTTCCAGCGATTGCTGATGGTGGTTTCTACTTGGCGCGTGATATTGATTCATCTAAAGACACATTGCACCGAGGGGACATCCTGGTATTTCACCCCAATCCGGACACACAGATAGCCTATGTAAAGCGTGTTGTTGGACTGCCCGGAGACCATTTGATTTCGAACAGCGGATATTTGACAGTCAACAATCAATACTTCGACTATATCCCAGACGCCGGTACTTGGATATCCTGTGTTCCGCCCGGCCACATATATTTCATGGGTGACAATCGAGATCATTCCGCTGACAGCAGAGTCTTTGGCTGCATCCCAGAGAAACTGGTGGTAGCCAAAATTTTGTTTCGGATAGTTTGATATTTTTCCGCATGATTGTATAGAATAAATCAACTTCACAAGGTTTGTCGACACCAGGTGAAAATCTACAGAAAGGACGGATCAACACGACTTAGGGCCCATACATAGCAGGACAATCAAATACGTCTACATCTGATCACAGAAAGAAGCGGTCCTTTGGGATCGCTTCTTTCTATTTGTGCATGGAAAATCTGGTGGATTCCTGTTGATAATGTTCGCAAAATCGTGTATTATCAGATTTAAGAGAAATTTGTGCCGCCGATTAGGAGGTTCCTGATGGATTATATGTCGATTGCGGAAGCGGCGAAAAAGTGGGGGATCAGTTCCCGCCGGATTCAAACCCTCTGCGCCTCTGGACGCATCTCCGGAGCCGAGCGTCTGGGGCGCAACTGGGCCATTCCAAAAGATGCGGAAAAGCCTGGCGATGCCAGGATCAAAAGCGGGAAGTATATTGGATTCTCGCAGAAATATCGGAGCAAAAAGCCTGATTCCACATCTCCAGACTCAGGTCGTTGAAGGAGGCCACTTATGCAGATATTGGACAATATCAATCAGACTGTGCGTTCTGATTTGCAGGCCACCATCAAAAAGGGAAGCCAACTCTCCATAGCCGCCGCCTGCTTCTCCATCTATGCCTATCAGGAACTGAAAAAGCAGCTGGATGGGATTGACCAACTGCGTTTCATCTTTACCTCGCCCACGTTTATTCAGGAGAAAGTGCCCAAGGAGAAGCGAGAGTTTTACATTCCCCGGTTGAACCGAGAGCGCAGCCTGTACGGCACCGATTTTGAGATCAAGCTCCGCAACGAACTGACGCAGAAGGCCATTGCCAAGGAGTGTGCCGACTGGGTCCGTAGGAAGGTCACCTTCCGTTCCAATGTGACGCAGGAGCAGATGATGGGTTTCATGACGGTGGATGAGAGTACCTATATGCCCATCAACGGCTTCACTACTGTTGACTTGGGCTGTGAGCGGGGCAATAACGCCTACTACTATGTCAACAAAACAGAATCTTATGAAAACAGCGGGCGCTTCTTAAAATTATTTGATGAGATTTGGAATGACAGGACCCGGTTGCAGGATGTCACGGACCTGGTACTCGACAGCATCTCCACCGCATACCGGGAGAACTCGCCGGATTTCATCTACTTCTTCACGCTGTATAACATTTTCAATGAATTCCTGGAGGACATCTCCGAGGACGTCCTGCCCAATGAGGCCACCGGCTTCAAACAGAGCAAGATCTGGAACATGCTCTATAACTTCCAGAAGGATGCCGCGCTGGCCATCATCAACAAACTGGAGAAATACAATGGCTGCATCCTGGCGGACAGTGTGGGCTTGGGTAAGACCTTCACGGCGCTGGCTGTCATCAAATACTACGAGAACCGCAACAAATCAGTCCTGGTTCTGTGCCCTAAGAAGTTGTCAGAAAACTGGAACACCTACAAGGGCAACTATGTGAACAACCCCATCGCAGAGGACCGCCTGCGGTATGACGTACTGTACCATACCGACCTGTCCCGGGAGCACGGGAAGTCCAACGGCCTCGAACTGGATCGGCTGAATTGGGGCAACTACGATCTGGTGGTCATTGACGAGAGCCACAACTTCCGCAACGGCGGAGAGATCTCCGGTGAAGACGCCAAAGAGAACCGCTATCTGAAACTGATGAACAAAGTGATCCGGGCAGGCGTCCGCACAAAGGTCCTGATGCTTTCCGCCACCCCGGTCAACAATCGGTTCATCGACCTGAAGAACCAGCTGGCCTTGGCCTATGAGGGGGACTCCGCCCAGATCAATGAGAAACTGGATACCAGCACCACCATTGACGAGATCTTCCGCCGGGCGCAAAAGGCCTTCAATGAATGGAGCCGCCTTCCGGCGGAGGGGAGGACCACAGAGGCCCTGCTCGATATGCTGGACTTTGATTTCTTCGAAGTGCTGGACAGCGTGACCATCGCCCGCTCCCGCAGGCACATTGAGAAGTATTACGATACCGCCGACATCGGCAAATTTCCGGAGCGGCTCAAGCCCATCTCCCTGCGCCCCTGTCTGACAGACTTGGGGGACGCCATCAACTATAACCAGATCTATGGGCTGCTGATCTCCCTCAACCTGGCCATCTACACCCCTACTTACTACATCATGCCCTCCCGCCTCTCCAAATACGAGGAACTCACCCACAACAAGGGGACAAGCCTGACCCAGAAGGGCCGTGAGGAGGGTATCCGCCGCCTGATGAGTATCAATCTGCTCAAGCGGCTGGAGAGTTCTGTCTACGCTTTCCGGCTCACCATTGATCGGGTCTATCATCTGATCCAGTCTACCATCGAGACGATCCACACCTATCAGTCCGGCGGAAAGTTGCTGGAACTGGAGGACTTCACAGATGTCGACGAGTTCGACATGGACGACCAGAATACCGACTATTTCTCTGTGGGCAAACGGGTCAAAATCGACCTGGCCGACATGGACTACCTCTCTTGGTTACGGGAGCTGGAAAAGGACGCTGACAGCCTGCAACTGCTCTCCCTGATGATCGGGGACATCACCCCGGCGCATGATACCAAGTTGCAGACTCTGCTGGAACTGATTCAGAAAAAGCAGGAACACCCCATCAACCCGGGAAACCGAAAAATCATCATCTTTACGGCCTTTTCCGATACGGCGGACTATCTCTACCGAGAGGTCGCTCCCTTTGTGAAGCAGAACTTTGGCCTGAACACGGCGGAGATCACCGGAACAGTGGACGGGAAGACCACGATCCCCCGTCTGCGCTCGGACTTGAATACGGTGCTTACCTGCTTCTCCCCCGTTTCCAAGGGCCGCGACATTCTGATGCCGAACAGTATGGAGGAACTGGACATCCTGATCGCCACGGACTGTATCTCCGAGGGCCAGAACCTCCAGGACTGCGACTACCTCATCAATTACGACATCCACTGGAACCCGGTGCGGATCATCCAGCGGTTTGGCCGGATCGACCGCATCGGTAGCCGGAACCGAGTGATCCAGCTGGTGAACTTCTGGCCGGACATGGACCTGGACGAGTACATCAATCTGAAAAGCCGGGTGGAAACCCGCATGAAGATCTCCGTCATGACCTCCACCGGCGACGACGACCCGATCAACGAGGAGGAAAAGGGCGACCTGGAGTACCGCCGCCAGCAGCTGAAACGGCTCCAGGAGGAAGTGGTGGACATCGAGGAGATGTCCAGCGGGATCTCCATCATGGACCTGGGCCTTAACGAGTTCCGCCTGGATCTGCTGGAGTACATGAAGCACCACCACGATGTAGAGACCACGCCCCACGGGATGCACGCCGTTGTCCCGGCCCGGGAGGACGCCCCCGCCGGCGCGATCTTCGTCCTGCGGAATGTGAATGACAGCGTCAATGTGGACCACAGGAACCGTATCCACCCGTTTTACATGGTCTACATCGGCATGGATGGGGAGATCCTCTGCGACTACTTAAACCCCAAGCAGATGCTGGACACCATCCGCCTGCTGTGCCGGGGAAAGACGGAGCCCATTTCCGACCTGTGCCGGCAGTTTAACCAGGAAACGGACGATGGTCGGGATATGTCTGAGATGTCAGAGCTACTGAACGAGGCAGTGAACTCCATCCTGGACGTGAAGGAGGAGAGCGACATCGACAGCCTGTTCAAGAGTGGCGGCACCACCGCCCTGCTCTCCCAGGTTTCCGGCCTGGAGGATTTTGAACTCATTTGTTTTTTGGTGGTGAAATAGGAATGTTGACTCTTTTTAATATCCCGGAACAATGTGCCTTAAAAATAAATGTTCCCCTATCTAAATTTATGAGTTCCGACTCTGATATAGGACAATCTGTAGAATCAATCCAATGGTGTGCATCAGTAAAACCAGAATTTACGGGCATAACGGCTGTAAACAGTGATATCATTCGATATGATGAACTTCAGATATTTCTAATTAACTTGGTCAATACAGATTTTCTTTTTGAGGTAGCTCGTAAGATTTATAAAAAGTCAAATATCCGTGCTTGCTTATTCTAAAGTATCAAGACAAATTTTTAGTCAGTACATGCCAATTCGACGCTGGAAAGGTTGACAGAGATAACAATCTTCTTCACGCTGTTAACTTTTCGCACTGGATCCATGCCGATTTGCTATCTCCCGGAGCAAGCCGGATGATTTGTGAGATTAACGAATCACTCAATGAGAAAAGTGATTTGTATCACATTTATCTCAAGATGACTTATGCCATTCAAAATTTCCGTCTGGGCGGCACGACAAAGGCCCATGTGGACCGCCTGCTTTATGATATACGTGGCCGCACCTCAGCTACAAAACGTGATGCGATTATGAAGTATTGCACCCCATATAAAAAGCACGCCCCACTGGACGCTTCTCGTGCTACAAAGTATGATAAAGCCAAAAGGACGGCCGACTATACCTATTCATATGATTACGAGGACATTTGGTATTGTCTTATGTGCTGTAAAGAAACACAAGAAGTCATCAAGAAGCGAAAATACCGCGATATAGAAGATCTGGTGCATTCAATCGATAGCAAGAATTGGTGATTCTATGCTAGCCTTACCAAAAACCACGGAATTTAACAAGCGCATCCCCAAGCAGAAGTTCTATGAGAACCTGCCGGTGACGCCCGTTCTGAAGCGGGCCTTTGTGGAGCAGATCAGGACCATCTGGTGGCGGAACAAGATCGCCGCCGCAACGGTCAATCTGGCCCCGGGAGAGGCTGTCACAGAGATCGAGGTGCTGGAGCTCCGTCTGAATCAGCCCTCCCTGGATGAGGCCGTCCTGCGCCAGATCGACCGGGAGATCCCCTACCACATCCTGTTTCTGCTGGAGCACGCAGGGAAGTACCAGGCCTGGATCGGCTACAAGGAGGCCGCCTCTGGTAGCGCCGCGTTCCAGGTCCGCCAGTACTACCACACCGGTTGGATGGAGCCGGAACGGCTCCCCATCCGCATGGAGGGCATCACCGTGGACGCGGTGTATGAGAACTTCGTCCGGCAAGTAGCCGGAGACAGCCTTGCGCCCAGTGGTGGCGAGGCCCTACAGGATTCTGTGGAGCGGGACCTCCGGCGGCAGCAGCTCCAGAAGCAGATCGCGGCGCTGGAGAACAAGATCAGGAAGGAAAAGCAACTCAACCGGCAGGTGGAACTGAATGCGAAGTTGAAAAGTCTAAAGAAAACTCTGGAGAAAATCACTTATGGATAACAAACTTGAGCGACAAACTGAACTTCAAAAGCTCTATTTGCGAAATATGCAACTAATTAAATGGCGATTACGCGCTATTTCTGATATTCGAGAGGGGAAAACCAAAACAACGTTCAGAATTACAAATACAGAGTTTTGTGTATTGCAAATCCGAAAGATTTTAGAATTGATTGCACTTTCTGCTTTGGTTTCCGATGTTGATATATACCGTGAAAAACTTAGGAATATAGATAGAATGTGGAATGCAAAACTAATTTTACAGGATATTGAGCGCATCCACCCCAATTTTTATCCATACCCCATTTATGTTGACCCCAAAAATAGATTTCAGTGGCAGCCACGAAAAGAGCCTTATTTGACAAAAGATATCTTCATAGCGGCTTATAACCGTTGCGGAAAATTCTTGCATGAAGATTCTCCATTTATGGGCAATAAAGAAATTGACTCCGCTTATAATCAGATTTGGGACGATATTTATCGGTGGGGACAACTAATTATAAATTTGCTTCAAACCCATCTGGTTTATTTGTATAATGATAAGGACATCTATTTTATAACTATGGATGGCGGCGACGGAAAACCTCATGGTAATCTTTTTACAATGGTGGAATAGGAGAAATATATGGACCACATGAAATTTGAGACGCCAGATTTGACGGCACAGAATATAGAGAAGATCGCCGCCCTGTTCCCCGGATGCGTTACGGAGGGCCCGGACGGCAAGGGCGGGCTGAAAAAGGCCGTCAACTTCGAACTGCTCCGGCAGATGCTGTCCGACGACGTGCTGGAGGGAGACGAGGCCTATGAGTTCACCTGGGTGGGCAAGAAGGCCTCCATCGTGGAGGCCAACAAGCCCATCCGCAAGGCCCTGCGCCCCTGTCCGGAAGAGAGCAAAAACTGGGACACCACCGAAAACCTATACATCGAGGGGGACAACCTGGAGGTGCTGAAGCTCCTCCAGGAGAGCTACCTGGGCAAGGTAAAGATGATCTACATCGACCCGCCCTACAACACCGGCCACGACTTCATCTACAACGACCGCTTTGAGATGGACAAGCAGGAGTACGACCAGCAGATCGGCCTGTTTGACGAGGAGGGCAACAAGCAGTTCGCGGAGAACTCCGAGAGCAACCCCCGGTTCCACTCCGACTGGTGCAGCATGATGTATCCCCGGCTGATGCTGGCGAGAAATATGCTGGCGGATGATGGGGTTATTTTCATTTCGATTGATGATTATGAAGTGGAGAATATACGTAAGCTGGCGGATGAAGTTTTTGGCGCACAAAATTTTATTGGTACGATTATTTGGGAGCGGGCATTCTCGCCCAAAAACGACGCTAAATATTTTTCGCCGAGTCACGACTATATTGTTGTTTACGCTAAAGAACTGTTAAAATTTAACATCGGAAAATTGCCGCGAACACAAGAGATGAATGAGAGATACAAAAATCCAGATAGTGATCCACGCGGGCCATGGCAGTCTGGAGATTTAACTGCCAAAACATATAGCGCGGCTTATGACTATCCAATCCAAACACCTTCCGGGAAGATTGTTACACCCACAAGTGGGCGCAGTTGGATAACCAGCAGAGAAAATATGCAGAAATGGGTAGATGAAGGCCGTATTTGGTTTGGTGCAAACGGAGATAACACACCTCGCTACAAAAGGTATTTGAGTGAAATGACAGAAGGCACTGTCCCTGTTACGCTTTGGAAATATGAAGAAGTAGGGCATAGTCAAGAAGGCCGCCAAGAGTTAAAAAAATTATTTGATGGAGAAGGATATTTTGATGGGCCCAAGCCCGTACGTCTTTTAAGCAGGATTCTAAAAATTGCAAATCTTAAAAGTGATTCTATAATTCTTGACTTCTTCTCCGGTTCCGCCACCACCGCCCACGCCGTCATGCAACTCAACGCCGAGGACGGCGGTCACCGGAAGTTCATCATGGTGCAGCTGCCGGAACCCTGCGATGAAAAGAGTGAGGCCTATAAAGCGGGCTATAAGAACATCTGCGAGATCGGAAAGGAGCGCATCCGCCGGGCCGGGGAGAAAATCAAGGAAGAAAGCCCAATGACCACCCAGGACCTGGACGTGGGTTTCCGTGTCCTCAAGCTGGACGACACCAACATGGAGCCCGTCTACTACTCCGCCCAGGAGTACGACCAGGGGATGCTCCAGAAGATGGAGAGCAACATCAAGCCCGACCGCACGGATCTGGACCTGCTGTTCGGCTGCCTGCTGGAGTGGGGCCTGCCCCTGTCCATGCCCTACCGCTCCGAGCAGGTGGAGGGCTGTACCGTTCACACCTACAACGACGGCGACCTGATCGCCTGCTTTGACGAGAAGATCCCGGAGAGCGTCATCCGGGAGATCGCCAAGCGGAAACCCCTCCGGGCTGTGTTCCGGGACAGCGGCTTTGCCACCAGCCCGGAGAAGATCAACGTGGGGGAGATTTTCAAGCTCCTGGCCCCGGATACCAGGGTGAAGGTGATTTGAGTTGGCAACCAAGTATTCCTTGAAAGTCTACCGTTACATTTCATTTCAGCGCTTCTGCGAACTTTTGTTTCATCAAGAACTTGCCTTAGTTAATCCAAGTAAATGGCCAGATCAATATGAAACATTTGTCGTTAGAACATTGAAAAATTTGCAACATCGAGAAGAGATGGCGAACTCATTTGCCCAATACGGCATTCATTGCGAGAAACATTTTAACTCGTTCATAGAGACCATCCAGGCTATCACGGACGATATGTTTTGCTTATGTTTTTCACGCAGTAAAGATGCTGAGGTCATGTGGAATGCGTATAATTACGACAATCACGCCGTTATGATACGTACATCAGTAGACAAACTCTTGGAACTTGATTCGGATTCTCTTAGTATTTTTCGGGTTCAATATGATTTAGATAGACCATGCCTGGAAACTTTGCTTAATAATACAACCTTTACAGATGATGGAATAGTCCTCTATGATGGCGATGAAATAATCCGCCACAAGCGAAAGTGTTTTAAGTATGAAAATGAAATGAGATTAGTCGGATCTTCCTTCTGTACCGTTCCACATAGAATAAACGATGGTATTCTATATCTCCCTATTAAGGATATATCTTATTTTGTTGAGCGTGTGATGGTACATCCATTGGCTGATGACGGGTATGTTGCGCTTATTAGGAAAATGTGTATGCATTTCGGAATCAAGTTCTGGGGCAGGTCAAAAATTTATGAGTTCAAGGGAATGTAGTGTATGAAACTCCAATTCAAACACCAAAAATTTCAGGCTGACGCCGCCAAGGCCGTGGTGGATGTGTTCGCCGGGCAACCCTACCTGACCCCCACCTATCGGATGGACCGGGGCTCCGACACGCACCAGCTCACCCTGGAGGCGATGAGCTTCACCGGCTGGCGCAACGAGCCCATCGTCCCGGAGCTCAGCGACCAGGTGGTGCTGGAGCACCTGAACAAGATCCAGCGGGCCAACCAAATTGCCCCCTCTCCCCGGCTGGAGGGCCGGTACAATCTCACCATCGAAATGGAGACCGGCGTGGGTAAGACCTACACCTACATCAAGACCATGTACGAGCTGAACCAGCACTACGGCTGGAGCAAGTTCATCGTGGTGGTGCCCAGCGTGGCCATCCGGGAGGGCGTATACAAGTCCTTTCAGGTGACACAGGAACACTTTGCGGAAGAGTATGGCAAGAAGATCCGCTTCTTCATCTACAACTCCGCCCAACTGACGGAGATCGACCGCTTTGCCTCGGACAGTTCTATCAACGTGATGATCATCAACTCCCAGGCCTTCAACGCCCGGGGCAAGGACGCCCGGCGCATCTACATGAAGCTGGACGAGTTCCGTTCCCGCCGCCCCATCGACATCATTGCCAGGACCAACCCCATCCTGATCATCGACGAGCCCCAGTCGGTGGAGGGCAAGCAGACCAGGGAGCGGCTGAAGGAGTTCAACCCGCTCTTCACCCTGCGCTACTCCGCCACCCACCGCTCCGACAGCATCTACAACATGGTCTACCGGCTGGACGCTATGGAGGCCTACAACAAGAAACTGGTGAAGAAGATCGCCGTCAAGG
>ULQP01063061.1_pt1 | contig 11790 bp, 9 predicted proteins | sample 1954571 | NCBI WGS metagenome assembly ULQP01 (sample SAMEA4835657, study PRJEB28245) | human gut metagenome | biome: gut microbiome; material: fecal sample | place: Denmark | collected 2008 | reverse complement strand
GCAGGCTGCCGCCGCATTGCTGGAAGAGGAACCGCCGCTGAGCGACCCGTTCCTGCTGAAAGATATGGACGAAGCCGTTGCCCGCATCCAGCAGGCTATTGAAAACGGTGAAACCATTGTGATCTTTGGCGATTATGATGTGGACGGCGTTTCCGCTACGGCCATCCTGTATGAATGCCTGACCAACCTTGGCGCGCAGGTGCGCTGCAAACTGCCCACCCGCGAGGGCGGCGGCTACGGCCTGAACCGTGAAACCCTGCAAAAGCTGGCAGATAAAGGCTATAAGCTGATTGTGACAGTGGATAACGGCATTTCCGCCATTGAGGAAGCTGACCTGGCCGCAGAGTTGGGCATTGAGCTGGTGATTACCGACCACCACCTGCCCGCCCAGCAGCTGCCCAAAGCCGTTGCCGTTGTGGACCCCAAGCGGGAGGACGACACAAGCCCCTTCAAGGATCTGTGCGGTGCCGGTGTGGCGTTCAAGCTGTGCGCTGCGCTGGAAGGCTGTGAGGACCCCGCTGAACTGCTGGAACCCTTTGGCGAACTTGCCGCCCTTGGCACCATTGCGGACGTAATGCCGCTGGTGGGGGAGAACCGCACCATTGTAAAAGAGGGCCTTGCCACCTTGCAGGATACCCTGCGCCCCGGTTTGCAGGCCCTGCTGGAAAATGCAGGCTATGCAGACCGCCCTGTCACGGCGGAAACCGTCAGCTATGGGCTGGCACCCCGCCTGAACGCCGCGGGCCGCATGGACACCGCCGCTGTTGCCCTGAAGCTGCTGCTGTGCGAAAACGAGGAGCAGGCCGCAGGCATCGCGGCGCGCCTTTCGGAGATCAACACCAGCCGTCAGCAGGCGGAACAGCAGATCGCTGCCGCTGCACTGGAAAAACTGAGCGCAGACCCTGCCCGTGTTCTGGACCGTGTAATCGTGGTATCAGGCGAAGGCTGGCACCCCGGTGTGATCGGCATTGTGGCAACCCGCCTGATGGAAAAATACGGCCGCCCCTCCATTGTTATTTCGACTGAAAACGGCGAGGGCCGCGGCAGTGGGCGCGCCCCCACCAGCTTTAACCTGCACGCCGCTTTGTGCGCTTGCGCACCGCTGCTGCTGCGCTTTGGCGGGCATTCCGCTGCGGCGGGCCTGACCATTGAAGAAGAAAAGATCGGCGCGTTCCGCAAAGCCATCAACGATTGGGCCGCTAAAGAATACCCGGTGCCCAAGCCGCTGCCGCTCAAGTTGGATGCAGTGGCCGATATTGCGGAATTGACAGTGCCTACCGTACAGGAACTCAGCCGCCTGGCTCCCTTTGGCAGCGGCAACCCGGTTCCGGTGTTCCTGCTGCAAAACGCCGCGGTGGATGGCATCTGGCCCCTGGGCAATGAGGGGCGGCATTGCCGCATTCGCCTGCGCCAGGGCGGGGCGGCCTGCTTTGTCTCACTGTTCGGCACCGCCCCGGACGACCTGCCCTACCGCATGGGTACAGCTGTGGATGCCGCGGTGGAAGTCAGCATCTTCCAGGGGCGCGGCGGGCCGATGGTGTCCTGCCATTGCTGCGCCATGCGCCCGGCCGGTTTGGGCAATGCCCCGGCGGAGCAGGCCGCACGGTTTGATGCTTTCCTGAGCGGAACGGCCCTGCCAGATGACGAGCGGTTGGCCTGCCTGCCCACCCGTGCCGATACCGCTGCCGTGTATCGCATGGTGCGCACCGGCAATGTGTTTGCGGATGATCTGCAGCCGCTGTTTGCAACCGCAAGGCCGGAAAACACCGGCAAGACCCTGGCCAGCCTGACGGCGCTGGAACAGCTTGGCTTGATCGAGCGCCGCGGCAGCCGCTACCAGCCGGTGGAAGTGACCGGCAAAAAAGACCTCTCCTCCGCGCCGGTCCTGCGCAGACTGGCGGAAGGGGAAGGATAAGGCAAAATGAAAAATACCCCCGCGGCAGGAGGGAACTGCCGCAGAAACGGGACTTTTTTATGATTGTGCGATACTTGAAATGGGGATGATAGAATGCCAGAAGAAGTCAAAAACAATGCTGCAGAACAGGCAGCCCAGGCGCAAAAGCAGCCGGTGCCCATGCCCACTACTTATGAAGCACTGCGCCATGATCTGATCGCCAGCGGCCGTGCCTATGATTTTGACATGATTGACCGTGCTTATCAGCTGGCCAGCGCGGCGCATGCCACCCAGTTCCGCCGCAGCGGCGAACCGTATATCTGCCACCCAATCAGCGTGGCACAGCTGCTGGTGGAACTTGGCATGGATAGCGAAAGCGTTGCCGCAGCCCTGATGCACGATGTGGCCGAGGATACCCCCGTGACCATTGACGAGATCCGCCAGAAGTTTGGCAGCGAGGTTGCCCTGCTGGTGGATGGTGTTACCAAGCTGACCCAGATCAAGTTCTCGAATGTCGAGGACCGCAAAGCGGAAAACCTGCGCAAAATGCTGCTTGCCATGAGCCAGGATGTCCGCGTGATGATCATAAAGCTGTGTGACCGCCTGCACAATATGCGTACCGGCGATGCCTGGCCGGAGCAGAAACGCCGCGATAAAGCCCTGGAAACCATGGAGGTTTATGCCCCCATTGCCCACCGCCTTGGCATTTCCAACATCAAGGAGGAGCTGGAGGACCGCAGCCTGCAATACCTGGATCCTGTGGGCTATAACATGATCCGCTCCCTGCTGAACAAGCATGGGGATGAATTCCTCAACGATATCTGCGCCACCATCCAGGAACACCTGGAACAGAACGGCATCCACGGAGCAACCATCCGCCACCGTGTCAAGAGCATCTACGGCATTTACCGCAAGATGTATATGCAGAACAAGGACTTTGAGGAGATTTATGATATTTATGCTGTCCGCATCATTATTGATACGGTGGCGGAATGTTATACCGCGCTGGGCCTGATCCATGATATGTACCACCCGCTGCCCAACCGCTTCAAGGATTATATCTCCACCCCCAAACCCAACGGCTACCAGAGCCTGCACACCACCGTGATTGGCCGCGAAGCCATCCCCTTTGAGGTGCAGATCCGTACCCGCGAGATGGACCGCAACGCGGAATACGGCATTGCTGCCCACTGGAAGTATAAGGCCGGCATTACCGCCGCCAGCAGTGATAGGCTGGACGAACGCCTGGCTTGGGTGCGCCAGCTGTTGGAAAGCCAGCGTTCCAGCATTGATGCCACCGACCTGCTCAGCGATATCAAGTCTGACCTGCTGCCGGAAGAAGTGTTTGCCTTTACCCCACGCGGCGATGTGATCAACCTGCCGGCCGGCGCAACCGTCATCGACTTTGCTTACGCCATCCATTCCGCTGTGGGAAACCGGATGATCGGCGCCAAGGTAAACAACCGCATTGTGCCCATTGACCATCAGGTCGTTACCGGCGAAATCATTGAAATCATCACCGGCCCGGAAAACCGTGGCCCCTCCCGCGACTGGCTGAACATTGTAAAAACCAGCGAAGCAAAGAACAAGATCCGCAACTGGTTCAAGAAAGAGCGCCGGGACGAAAACATTGCCGAGGGCAAGGATGCCTTTGAAAAAGAGCTGCGCCGCAACCTGATGGTGATCCCGCCGGAGCAGTATGACGAGTTCATGTCCAACCTGGCGCGCCGCAACCACTGTAACTCGGTGGATGAAATGTATGCGGCCATCGGCTATGGCGGTTTGCAGCTGGCGCGCATCCTGCCCAAGCTGAAGGAAGAGTACACCCGCCTGAAAGCAACGGAACCCAAGCCGCTGCCCACGGTGGATATCAAGCGTGTTCATTCTTCGGACGGCGTTGTGGTGGAAGGCATTGACAACTGCCCCATCAAGTTTGCCAAGTGTTGTTCGCCGCTGCCGGGGGATGACATCATCGGTTTTGTCACCCGTGGGTTTGGCGTGTCCATCCACAAGCGGGACTGCGCCAATGTGCAGCAGAGTATGAAGGACCCGGAAAATGCCGCCCGCTGGGTGAAAGCCTATTGGGCGGATGATGCCAAAGAGGACTACAAGGCAACGCTGGAGCTGGACTGCATGGACCGCGCCAACCTGCTTTCGGACGTTGCGCTGGCGCTGGGCGATATGCGTGTGCCGATCTATTCACTTTCCGCCCGCGCGGCGGACCAGGGCCGCGCACGCATGTCCCTGACGGTGGGCATTATGAACACCGTGCACCTGAACAATGTTGTGGCACGCCTGAAAAAAGTCAAAGACGTTCTGACAGTTACCCGCAACTAAAACTTTTATACAGGGGACTTTTTGATCCTTTTTTGCAAAAAAAATAAGAAATAAAATAGAAAGTGTGCAGAAACTACGTAGGAACGCATATTGCGCGCCCGCTGCCTGGGGTTAAATCAAAATTGACCTATCACTGCACAACCCATAAAACACATGAATCAAAACACAAAACGGCGGTGGCTGGCGGCGCTTTTGGGCGCGGCGGCGGGCATGGTGGTATTTTTCCTGCTGTATGGCACATCCACTCTGCACCCAACCTATGATGCCTGGATCTTGAACGGCTATGATGAGTGGGACATTCAGCAGCATTATGCGGGCTGGGTGTTGTTCCGCAACTCTCATTGGGCGTTCCCGCTGGGCCTGGCGGATACCATTGCCGCCCCGGATGGCACCGTCATTTCGTTTACCGACAGCATCCCCTGGGGCAGCATCTTCTTCAAGGCGCTGCGCGGGGGGCTGCCCTCCACCTTCCAGTGGTTTGGGTGGTACACGCTGTTCTGCTTTGCCATGCAGGGGGCAGCCGGTGCGCTTCTGTGCGCCCGCGGGCAGGCAAAAACTGGCGCGGGAGCGCTGGTGTTTTCCACACTGGGCGGTCTGCTGTTTGTTATGCTGCCTACCTTGTGGGAGCGCGCGTTCCGCCATACCGCGCTGGCCAGCCAGTGGCTGTTTTTGCTGGCGCTGTATGCCTTTCTGGAATACCGTGAAAACCTGCACAGCGGCACGGCCAAATTTCCCTGGGCCATGCCGGTGCTGGCCTTTTTGGCGGTGGGCATCCACCCGTACTTTCTGCCGCTGGTCATGATGTGCGCCCTGCTGGCCGCCGTGGAACTGGGCCGCCAGAAAAAAGCCTGGGGCCGCGCGGCGCTGCAGTTTGCGGCAAGTTTGGCAGCGGCTGTGGTGGGCGGCGTTTTGTGCGGGGCCATCGGCTCCGGCACCGGGGCATCCCGCTCCGGCTATGGCGATTATTCCATGAACCTGAACGCCCTCATTAACCCAACCTCCCGCGGGGGTTACACTTGGTCCCGGCTGTACCAGGTAATGCCGCAGCAGCCCGGCCAGTATGATGGCTTCAATTACCTGGGGCTTGGTGTGCTGGCGCTGGTCACGGCGGCGCTGTTGTTCAGCCTGCGCCGGGCGTTGCGCTGTCCCCAGAACACCAAAACCTGGTGGCACCGCAATGGGCCGGTGTTTGCGGCCTGCGTGTTTTTAACGCTGTTTGCCGTCAGCAACAAAATTTACTGGGGCAACACCGGCATTGAGCTGCCGCTGCCTGCAAAGCTGTTGGAGCTGTGCGGCATCTTCCGCTCCAGCGGGCGGATGTTCTATCTGGTAGCGGCCTGCATGGTGGTGTATGCCGTGTATACCCTGCGGGACCGCCTGCCCGGCCGGTATGCGGTGCTGGTGCTGGTGCTGGCGCTGTTTGTCGGCGTTCAGGCGTTTGATTTGAGTGCCGCCGCCCAGCAAAAGCGGCAGAAGTTCGCCGACCCCATCAACGCCACAGTGGTAAACAACGACCAGACCGCCAGCCTTGGCGCGGGCCACACCCAGCTGCTTGCCGCCGGGGAAGTGCGGGAGGACCGCCTGCGCCTGCTGGCCATTCTGGCGGGCAAGCAGGGGCTGGCAACCAATCTGGATATTGCTGTGTCCGGCAGCCACCCAGCGGCGGAAGCCAGCCGCGCCGATACCGCTGCCCGGCTTGCCGCCGGGCAGTATGACCCCACCGCCGTGTATGTGACAACCGACGGCGCAACATGGGAAAACTGGCAGGCGGTGTTTGCGGGCGATGATTCGCTGAATTTCTTTGTAGCGGATTCCTGCTATTTTATGGTGCCTGCGGTCTAACCGGGTGTGCCATACTGACTGAATAAGGAGAACTGTGTTATGCGTGCTGTGCTTCAGCGTGTTTCCTCGGCGTCCGTTGTGGTCAACGGCGGCGATCCCCGCACCATCGGGCCGGGGCTGATGATTTTGCTTGGGGTAAAGGATGGGGACGACCCCGCCATTATCCCCAAGCTGGCAGCCAAATGCGCCGGGCTGCGCATTTTTGCCGATGATGAGGGCAAGTTGAACCGCAGCGCGGTGGAACTTGGCTATTCGGTTCTTGTCGTCAGCAACTTTACCCTGTATGGCGATACCTCCCGCGGCAAACGGCCCAGCTTTATCCATGCCGCAAAAGGGGAGACCGCCAAAAGCGCTTATGATGCCTTTTTGCAGGAGCTGATGAACGCCCAGGGACTGAAAGATGTTCAGCATGGCGAGTTTGGGGCCGATATGCAGGTCAGCCTTGTCAACGATGGTCCGGTGACCATCATCATTGATACCGATGAGTGGAAGTAAAGGAGCACAACCATGAAATTGATCCATATCCACGGCGTTTGGCCGCTGTATACCAATACCTTTTTGCTGATCACCGCCGCCGGGCATGCCGTTGTGGTGGACCCCGCTGCCGAGGCCGAAACCTATCTGGCTCAGCTGAAAGAGAATAACGCAACCCTGACGGAAATTTTCCTCACCCACGGCCATTATGACCATGTGGGCAGTGTGGCGGCCCTGAAAAAAGCCACTGGTGCCAAGGTGCATATGGACCTGGCCGATGCCAAAGGCGACCAGATGTACCCGCTGACTCCGGATCTGATCGATGCCCCGTGGCCTGCGGGCAACAGTGAGTATCAGGTGGATGAGCTGATGTTCCGCATCTGGCACACACCGGGCCACACCCCCGGCGGCGTGGTCATCGCCTGCGGCGACCGGCTGTTCAGCGGCGATACCCTGTTTGCGGGCAGCTGCGGCCGCGTGGATCTGCCCGGCGGCAGCGCAGCCGATATGCAGCGCAGCCTTGCTCTGGTGGCGGATCTGCCCCTGCCGGATGAAACCACCGTCTACCCCGGCCATGAAAGCTTTACCACTCTTGGCCAGGAACGCCGGTCCAACCCATATCTGATGGGGGAAGTATTTTAAGATAGGGAGGAGTTAGGAGGGAGGAGTTAAGCGGCGGCCTAAAAGTTTGCGGTATACCTGCAATGCGCCGGGTACTGTTTTGGCAGTATTGGCATAAGCGGGATTACAACAGGCTCGGCTCCGCGCTAACTCCTAAGGCAACACCGCACAATTCCCGCCTTGCGGCTTAAGCACCGCTCCGGCAGCTGCGGCACGGCATCTGCGTTGCCAAAATGCTCGATAAGACATCCAGTATTATCTGCGCTTTTGGCCTAGCAGCTGCCGCACCTCGCTCGCCGTATCGGCACTTAGAATTATGCGGTATTGCCCTAACTCCTCCCTCCAATTCGGGGGTTCTTATGCAAATTGTATTGCGCGGTGCGGCAGCTGGGTATGAGGCCGAGCATACCGCACGCATCTTTTACCCGGCGGCGGAGCTGAGCCAGACCCTGCCGGACGATACCGCAGACCTTGTGCTGGCTGTGGCTCACAGGTATCTGCTGCTGGTTCTGGTGCGGCAGAACGGCACAACCACCTGGGTGCAGCAGCGCCCGCCCCAGGGGGATGCCCGCACGCAGGAGTATGCTTTGTGCCGCATGCTGTACACCATGCTGTGCGGCGTTACCGGTATCCGCCCGCCCTGGGGCATGATGACCGGCGTGCGCCCGGTGCGCATCATCCATGACCTGCGCGCCGAGGGCAAAACCGAAGAAGAAATCGAACAGCGCTTTTTGCAGCATTTTGACTGCACGCCGCGCCGTTTTGCCATGGCCAAAAGTATTGCGGACCTGCAGCGCCCGGTGCTGGAGCGCGCTCAGCCGATGGATTGCAGTGTGTACGCGGGCATTCCGTTCTGCCCGTCCCGCTGCAGCTATTGCAGCTTTGTTTCCCGCACGGTGGGGGATAAATCCAGCCGTGCGCTGGTGGCCCCCTACGTGGACTGCCTGTGCAAGGAGCTTGCCGCTACCCGCGCCGCTGCGGACGCCGCACACCTCAGCATCAAAACGCTGTATATCGGCGGCGGCACCCCCACCAGCGTCAACGCGCAGCAGCTGCGCCAGCTGATGGGCACCATGGCCGAGCAGTTTGACCTGCCCGCCCTGGAAGAGTTTACCGTGGAAGCGGGCCGCCCTGACTGTACTGACGAAGAAAAACTGCGCATCATCAAAGAATACGGCGCTACCCGCATTTCCATCAACCCGCAGACATTCTCGGATGAAGTGCTGCGCAACATTGGCCGCCGCCACACGGCGCAGGATATCCTGGATTGTTACCGGACCGCCCGCCGCGTGGGGCACGATAACATCAACATGGACTTGATCGCGGGTCTGCCGGGGGATACGGTGGAAGGCTTCCGCCATAGCCTGCAGACGGCCATTGACTTGGACCCGGAAAATATCACCGTGCATACCCTCACGCTGAAACGGGCGTCCAACCTGGTGGTGGAGCACCGCGATGCGGATTATGCCGATGTGGCCGCTATGGTGGAAAGCTGCGAGCTGCTGGAAAAAGCCGGTTACCGCCCCTACTACCTGTACCGCCAAAAAGGCACCCTGCAAAACCTGGAAAACGTGGGCTGGTGCAAGCCGGGGTACGAGTGCCTGTATAATATCTATATCATGGAGGAAGTCCACACCATTCTTTCTGCCGGTGCGGGCGGTTCTACAAAGCTGGTGGCCCCCGGTGCACGTCACGGCAAGATCGAGCGTATCTTTAATTATAAGTACCCGACAGAATATATCGACCGTTTTGACACGATCCTTGCACGCAAGGAAGGAGTGAAACAGTTCTATGACCAATATCCCAACTGTGGTGAATCCGCGCGCCCCCAAGCGCATGGTGGGGTGTGAGCTGCTCAACCTTGCCGCGCACAACCCGGCTGATTTGGTGCAGCTGAGCGAACAGCAGTACCAGAGCCGCATTGATGCCGCCGCGGCCTATGTTCTGGCATCCGGCCGCCGTATTGTCATGCTGACGGGGCCTTCCGCTGCGGGCAAAACCACCAGCGCCAACAAGTTGGCCGCCGCCATGCGCAGCAAAGGCGTGCGCAGCCGGGTATTGAGCCTGGACGACTTTTTTGTGGGCGAGGGCCGCTACCCCAAACAGCCGGATGGCCGGGATGATTACGAATGCGTGGAAGCGCTGGATATCCCGCTGGTGCAGCACTGCCTGCAGCAGCTGGCCCAGACCGGCGTGTGCGATGCGCCGATCTTTGACTTTATGACCCAGCTGCCCGCCCCGCAGACCCAGCACATCGACTGCACCGACGGTGTGGTGGTTGTGGAGGGACTGCACGCCTTTAACCCCATCCTGACCGAGACTTTGCCGCAGGATGCTGTGCTGAATATTTACGCCAGCCTGCGGGAAGAATATGCCGGACCGGACGGTGCGCGGCTGATCGCCACCCGCGATGTTCGCCTTGCCCGCCGCATTACGCGGGACTGGCGGTTCCGCGGGCATGATGCCGATTTTACCATCGGCCTGTGGCCCCATGTCTGTAAGGCAGAGGACCAGTATATCAAGACGTTCAAGAATCGGGCGAACCTTGTGCTGGATACTTCGTTCAGCTGCGAGGTGGGGATTTGGGAATATTATATTGACCAGCTGACGGCCAGCGCCAATGCGGGCCGCATGGCGGATTTGCGCAGCCGGTTTGCGCATTTTGTGCCCATTAATGCCGCGCTGATCCCGCAGAAAAGCATGCTGCGGGAGTTCATTGGAGCCGAAAACCAATAAAACTTCCTGTTACGTCCAAATGTTTACGATTTGGACATAATTCTTTGCGCCACAAGATTGAAAACCAGGCAATGATACGGTATAATAAGCCTTACAGGGAAAAGCCGTGAAATCGAAAATAATAAATTTTTACGGCTTTTCATTCCACCCGGCCGGGCTGCGCAGCTGTGGCGCAGTGCCCTGCCGGGGCCAGATGATAACGAGGTGTTACATTATGTTTGAACTGGATATCAATAAGATCAAAGAACAGAGCATGCAGTTTGTGGATACCGCTTACAAGGCAGCCATGGATATTGCAGATAAGGGCAAGAACCAGCTGGATCTGGCATCCCAGCAGAACCGCCTGGCCAAGGCACAGCGCCAGCTGGGCGCACTGGTTTACAGCCTGCATAAGGCAGAAGAGAAAAACCAGCCCCTGGTGGATAAATATATCGAGAACATTGCCGAAATCGAAAAGGCGATTGAGGAAATCAAGGCCCGCATGACCCCTGATGAGGCCGCTGCCGCTGAAGCTGCCGAGGCTGAGCAGGAGGCTGAGGACCCCAACGATCCCACCACCTACCACGATGACCCCGCCGGCCTGACCCCCGAGGAGGAGCAGGCTCTGGCCGATGCGGCTGACCGCCCGCGCGGTGAGACCAAAGAGTGCCCCGTCTGCCATGCAGATGTGGATGTAGACGCACTGTTCTGCAACCATTGCGGCGCACAGCTGTAAACAGGTAACTCGGCTGTCAAACAGCAACTTGTATTGTTTCCTTGACAAAACGGTAGAATGAGAGGTATGATGTTGCCTGTTGTTTTTTCAAGCGGACCCTGGTACATCCTGGGCAGGCAGCATTGCAGCATGCATGGAATATCCGCACAACCGCCCGTACACGGCAGATGATCTTGTCCGCATTATCACCCTTTTGCGGGATCCGGTCAACGGCTGTCCGTGGGATAAAGTTCAGACCCATACATCGATTCGGATGAACTTCCTGGAAGAAGCGTATGAGGCTGTGGACGCATTGGACCTGGATGACCCGGTGCTGATGTGTGAAGAGCTGGGCGATGTGCTGATGCAGGTTGCTTTCCATACCTGCATGGAACAGGAAACCGGCCGCTTTACCTGGGAACAGGTCTGCGATGGCGTATGCCAAAAGCTGATTGAGCGGCACCCAAATATTTTTGGCACCCAACCAGGTTATGAAGGTATAACGGACTGGGATGCGCTCAAAAATAAAGAAAAGGGCCGCCGCACCCTGGCCGATGACCTGGAAAGTGTGCCCCGTGCCATGCCCGCGCTGATGCGCGCGGCCAAGCTGCAAAAGCGCGCCGCACGCCATGGCGCAGCCCTGCAGGGGGCCGATGCTGCAGCCTTGGCAGACGCGGCGGAGAACCTGCAAACGGCGCAGCCCGCCAGCGCGCAGGCAGAACAGGCTGTGGGCGAACTGTTGTTTGCCGCCGCCAATCTGGCCCGGCAGGCAGGGGTAGACCCCGAACAGGCGCTGCAAAAAGCCAACGAGGCATTTTGCACAGCAGCCGGGCCGGTAGCCTGAAAAGGCAAAAAAACGCAATTTATTTAATTTGGAGGTATATAACAAATGACCAAAGTTGAACTGATCGCATCCGTTGCCGCTGAAGCAGGCATGAGCAAGAAAGACGCCGAAAAGGCTGTCAACGCAGCACTGGCTGCTATCACCGAAGAGCTGAAGAACGGCGGCAAAGTTTCGCTGGTTGGCTTTGGCACCTTTGAAGTCCGCGAGCGCCCGGAACGCCAGGGCCGCAACCCGCAGACCAAAGAGCCCATGACCATTGCTGCTTCCAAGCTGCCCGCATTCAAGGCTGGCAAGGCACTGAAGGACGCTGTGCAGTAATCTGTTCAGGCGTCAGATACGCTCTGAATG
>ULQP01038529.1_pt1 | contig 11854 bp, 13 predicted proteins | sample 1954571 | NCBI WGS metagenome assembly ULQP01 (sample SAMEA4835657, study PRJEB28245) | human gut metagenome | biome: gut microbiome; material: fecal sample | place: Denmark | collected 2008 | reverse complement strand
CCCGCCGATGGCAGCATTATGCTTTGCCTTGTCATCAATGGCGATAAAATGCCCCATGCCGAGGACTTCACCCGGGAAGCACAGCAGCAGTTCCCTGCCATCTCCACCATACTGCTAAACCATAACACCCGCCGGGATAATGTGATCCTTGGTCAGCAAGAAACAGTGCTGGCAGGGCCAGGCACTTTACAGGATATTTTATGCGGTGTTTCTGTTTCGCTTTCTCCGCACAGCTTTTATCAAGTAAATCACGATGCCGCAGAACAGCTGTACCGGGAAGCCGCCCAACTGGCCGCCCTGCAGCCGAATGAAACTCTTCTCGATCTTTACTGCGGGGCAGGTACCATCGGGCTTTCCATGGTGCAGCCGGGGCAGAAGCTCATCGGTGTTGAGGTAGTACACAGTGCCGTGGAAAATGCTCGCCAAAATGCCGCCCGCGCCGGTGTAACTGATGCGGAATTTCTGTGCGCCGATGCGGGCAAGGCTTCACAGATTTTGGCGGAACGCGGCCTGCGCCCTGATGTCATCGTGCTGGACCCACCCCGCAAGGGCTGCGATAACGATACCCTGCAAGCGGTAGTGCGCATGGCGCCCAGCCGCATCATCATGGTAAGCTGTAATCCCGCCACCATGGCACGGGATGCCACCATCCTCCGGGAGATGGGCTACACTCTGCAGTGTTACCGCCCTGTAGACCTTTTCCCCAGGACAGCGCATTGTGAGACTATATGTTTATTGTCCAAACTTAATGCGAAGCAACATATCGAGATTAACTTGGATATGGACGAGCTGGATTTGACCGATGCGGAAAAGAAAGCCACCTACCAAGAAATCAAAGATTATGTGTTGGAGCACAGCGGCTTGAAAGTTAGTAGCTTGTATATCGCACAGGTAAAACAGAAGTGCGGTATCATTGAGCGTGAGAACTACAATAAGCCGAAGTCTGAGGACGCTAAACAGCCGCAATGCCCGCCAGATAAAGAAAAAGCAATCAAGGAGGCATTGACGCACTTCGGCATGATTTAAGGAGGGCGGATATGACGTATTTGATTTCTTGTGAGTTCAACATGGATACCGCTTGTGTGGAACTGAAATTCAACGACGGCAGTATGATTGCCATTGACACCATTGCCGTGGAGAACGAGGTTGCCGACAATATGTATCAGCGGTCAGAGTTGGACTGGCTGATCTACAATGCGCCGTTGGAGTACGCCGATCTGATACTGAACGGCGATCCGGAGAAGTATCTGAAAGCGGTCACGCAGTATAAGCCGTTGGATAGCTGACATGGAAACAGCCCGTAGGACGTCAAAATCCTACGGGCTGTGTTTTCAGCCATATTTTAACGGTATTATCTTCTGTAATTCACAACCTCACCTGTTTTCTCCTGGCTAATCAGCATTCCAGAAGTATCAAAAGTGTATCTGAATACATAGCTTGTGCCGCCAATTGTGAAGGAACTTGTTGCGGGAGAGAAGAATGTGGAGGTAATGCTTTCTACATCCCAAAGTAGATTTCCCGTATCACTCACAGAAAGCTTTCCACCAAGAGACCCGTTGACAGAGTAGTATTCTTGGGGTTTCCCTGCATTAGGCTCACATACCAACAACATTGCGGTGTAGTTGTCCCGTACCATAGGCGTCAGTTCATCACTGGAAATTTCCCAGATGTTATTATCAAACAGATAATTCAATACTCCGGCAATTTCATATCTACCGCCTGCACTCTGATCTTCATTAGCAAGTCTCGGAACAGCGTACGCAGACAAATAGATATTTCCGTTATATTCAATCATATCGGTAATGTAATAGTAAGAATCTTCATCGCCATAGGAGAAGGACTCTGTAATATTACCTTCGCGGTCAACCTTAACGATTTTTGCGTGCTCATTCGTCATATAGCTACCGAGCTGAACCATGTAACCATCTTCAAACCGAGCTGCATTCCAAATCCCGTAGTTACCTACTTCGGTTTTATGGAAGTAGGTTTCTTTTCCATCCACCGTATACTGGCTAAGACAGAAATATTTCAGATCACCACGGCTGATTACGGCATAGCTGCCATCAGCATTTTCCAAAACGGAAGCGATGTATTCATCGTCAAATCCGTTATTGAGCATGTGTTTCCAAACGAGATTACCATCTAAGTCGATTTTAGCCATCCATGCATGGGAAATTTGAGTACTGGACCAAGTGTCGGTTCTACCGTAGGCAATTACACCATCCGATACGATGCTATAATCTTCAATCCAAAAATCGGAAATAGAAACACTCCAAAGCAAGTTATCTCCATCGTATTTCTCGAGATAGCTCTTATCGTGCACCTCTAAGCCAAGAGATTCATCTTCTTTGTATTCCGAATGGTATTTATAGTGTACGCCTGTTTGTGTGGCACCAATAAAACCACCGGTATAATTTTTATAATTCCAAAGATTTTCAATATCCTCTGGTGTTGGATTGTCTTGAACAATCTCGTAACCACCGATATTATCGGAAGAAATACTGTTTCGAATCACTTCGGCGGTCTTAGAATAAGTGAACGACTTCGTTGTAATATCACGATACACTTCCTTAATCTCACCACGAGTAAGTCCTTCCGTAGACATACCATAGTCATTAAAGAATTGAACAGCAGCTTTATATTCCTTTGCTTCAGCAACAACCGCAAAGGAACCGAAGCAAACGGACAGGACTAAGACCATGCAGGCAGCGATTGTACCCCATCTAAACCAAATTGGCTTATTTCGAGATTTCTTTGCAACGGGAGCTGCTTCGGCAATGTGTCGATCATCAATTTCTCCAAAAATGTCTAAAAGACGTTTGTTTTTCATAACGTTATACCTTCTTTCTCCAATACAGATTTAAGTTTACCTCTTGTACGGAAAAGGGTAACTGTCACTTTGCTTTCAGAAAGGCCATATTCATCTGCAATTTCTTTTACGGGACTCATATAAAAATAACGACGAACAAATATTTTTCTTGTTTCTGCTGGGAGTTCATCAAGGAAACGGTCGAGTACATCTCTGATGACCATATTCTCAACAGTATTTACTGCATCTTGTTCAGCAGGGATGCACTCTGATAGTTCGTCGAGAATTAGTGAGGTTTGTCCCGCACCACGCTTTTCAGCAGAGAGCTTTTCCCATTTATTCAAAGATAAATTGCGAGTGATTTTTCCAAGAAACGTCTGCAATTTGCTCGGGCGTTTAGGTGGAATGGAGTTCCATGCTCGGAGATATGTATCGTTGACACATTCCTCCGAATCTTCATCGTTATGCAGAATGCTGTAGGCAATGTAGTGGCAGTATCTTCCGTATTTCTTGGAAGTTTCAGATATGGCTTGTTCGGAACGTTCCATGTAAAGCTCTATGATTTTGCTATCATCCATATCATCACACTCCTTTCGTTTGTATCAAGGCCTTTCACCCTAATACACCGGGGTTACACGCTGTTCACTACACTTTTATTGGAATTTTTTGAAAAATATTTTTGAGATAGCAGACCAGGTACTATCAACAAAAAGTCCGCTATTGTTTTTCTGCCGCAGCAGCGTGACGAGAAAATTTTCTGTGTTGGCAAACACGGAATTTTTGCTCGGCACCCCACGGCACAGGTTGAGATTTTTGCAAAGCCTCTGCAAAAATGAATGTCGTGTGCTGTGGCATTTTCGAGAAAAGGTCCGACATGGTAAAACGCAGTTTTTTCAATGTGGGTACCATTTGTGAGAAAATGATGGGGGTATCCAAAGGGGTGAAATCCCTTGGCTCTGGGTTTCCAATAGGGGTGAGCAGCATCCCCATTGGCACACGATTTTGCTTGCAAAGTCTAGTGTGTTATACCTTTGGCGACCGCTGACGCTGGAAAGGGGCTGTCCCACGCCAGACAGACACTTTTCGGCGGAAGCAGAACAGGCGGATTTTGTGGGCTGAAAGGAACACAAAACGAAGGATTTAGCATGAGCAAAATCCGCCTGTTCGTGTGTAGTTGGCATAGGAAATCTTGAAGCTGTGCGGAAAGATTTTCTGTGACAACGGGGGCGCAAGAGGTATATAAAACCCGCCGCAGCGTCTGTTCCCCTCGTTAGTGAAACCACCACGGCAGTTCCAACCATACGTTATCCAACGCCAGCCTCTCCGTGGATTTCGCTCTGCTCTCTGACAGGAAGAAATGCTCCGCTGTCTCCGTCAAAGGATGCTCTATATTGTCCTCAAATCCGAAACGGTACAACAGATATTCACGCTCTCGATTGCTGATTGCATCAAGGGCGGCGTGAAGTTCTTCGTGCGTTTCCTTTGCAATATAAATCTGTGCGGGATTGGTCATATTGGAATCGGGGACAAAGGCATGACAATCCCGATTTTCAAATTTCGTCACCTCATCCAGACTGACGATCTCGCCCATGTGCTTTGCTTCAAAGGATGTACTCTGACTTCGGATGTAGTCGATCATGGAATTGCGAATTGCCGGAGCTGCGTAAGTCAGAAATTTGTTGCCGCCATCGGGATTGAATTTCTCCACGCATCCCATCAGTCCCAGACAGCCTTCCTGCACAAGATCGTCAAAGGTAACACCGAGTGCCCGATTGACTTCTATCTGTGCGCTCCATATTTCATGCGCCGTCATTTTGATAAAACGCAGATTGTTTTCCACAAGACTGTTCAGCGCATCCATGTTCCCGTTCTGCGCCAGCGCACACAGTTTTTCGTTATCAACTGCCGTCATGTTCATCTTCTGTTGGCTTGACCGTGAGCAGTCCGATCAATGCCTGATTGAATTGTTTTAATGCTTCGGGGTCAACACCCTCCATGCCGCTGACGCTGCCCGTGATCGCTTCGGCAACCATTTCGGGCGTGATATTCGGCTTTGTCACATCCTGCCCCTTTGTCAGCTCTGCGTACATATGCTGTGCCGCTTCTTTGCTCATGGCTTGTGCGTCTGAGACATTGGAGCCGATCTCCTTCTTGATTTCTTTCAACACATTCATAAAGGTGTTCTGAATAGCAGTAAGATCAGCTTGATACATCGGCATCCTTGAAACGCTGACAGTCTTTGCGGCTTCTGTAATGGCTTCTCTATCTTCGGGATGCTGCTTTGCTTCTCCCATCAACAGCGCACTCAATGTGGCATACATCTGATTCTGTGCGGCATATCCGGCAGCAAGGGTATCATCAAAATAATGTGCGATCATATTGGTCATTGCGGCGAAGTTTTTGTTTTCCAGTAAGCGATTGACAACCTCAGCATTGACCTTTCCTGTGTAGAGATTTTTTGCCGCCTGTACCGACAAGCCGAGTTCGGCTATATCGTAATTCATGCGGTCGGGAATATCGGTAACGCCGAGCAGGAAGTCGGTGGATACCTCAAATTCCTTTGCGATCTTTTTGATATTCTCGTCACCGAGTTTGCCTGTTGCATTGCTGATAAATCTGCTGAGTGTGCTGACATCCATTCCAATTTTTGCGGCAAGCTCACTCTGCGTGATCTTACGTTCTTTCATCAAATCCTGCAAACGCTCTCTGATGTTGCCGGATAAGTATTTGCGCTCCATGCTCTGCGCCCCCTTTCCTATTGGCATCAATCTTTTGTTTTTGACTTGATATATTTTCCGCTCTTGACTCTTGCATCGGCGGGCTTCTCTGCATTTTCGGGGATAATCCATCGTCCACCCGCCCTCTGTGCGCCGGGGATGCGGTTTTCATTGCAGAGGATACCGACACGGCGGTGGGAAATGCCCCATTTTTCTGCAACCTCAAAGGTAGAAAGATATTTCATCGGTATTACCCTCCATTCCTGTACTACTTTATATTATATACCACAAGTGGAATAAAATCAATATCATAACTGTGAACAAATCGCCGTCCTGCGTTTTGCATTTTTGCAAAATTGCAGGGCGGCTTTTTTGTTTTCCTGCATTTGTGCGTGATTTTTCGGTCTATAGACATTTTCTCCGTATATTCAAGCAGACGAACAAAATCGTCGAGAAAAATTTATGGAGGAATGCGATGAACATTTATGAAAGCATCAAGGCGGCAATCAGCGTAAAGCAATCCGCCGAACACTACGGGCTGAAAGTGAGCCGCAACGGCATGGCTTGCTGCCCGTTCCACAATGACAGGCATCCGAGCTTGAAGCTGAACGAGGAATATTTCTTCTGCTTCGGCTGCGGAGCCAAGGGGGATGTGATCGACTTCGTGGCAAGGCTCTTTGATCTGAGTAGCTACGAAGCGGCGCAAAGACTGGCTGCGGACTTCGGTATCAGCACCGAGCCGGGACAGCCTGTGGCAGTTCCCCACAAGTTAAAGCATCCCTATATCCGTCAGTTCCGGGAGGACGAAATGCTGTGCTTCCGAGTGCTGACGGATTATTTGCATCTGCTGGAAGATTGGAAAGTATGGTATGCACCGAAAACGCCGGATGATGCTCTGGATGATCGCTTTGTGGAAGCCTGCCAGATGATTGATTATATCGAATATCTGGCAGATATTTTGACCGTAGGTGATCTGGAAGAACGTGTTGCCGTGGTGGACGAGCTGATGAAAAATGGCAAGATCACGTTCCTACAGGACTACACCACAAGAAAGAAAAAGGAGGATATGCGCCATGAGCGAAGAAATGATGCAGACCTCGCCCTTTGAGTGTCCGGCGTGGTTTGACGGAAAGAAAATCAATGAAACTGTATTCTGTGAAGAATTTCTCCGTGATTATCCGATGGTCACGGTGAACGATGCTTTTTTCACGGTCAATGGCAGAGTACACGATGAAAACCGCTTGAAAAAGGTCATCTATGACCGCATCAAGTATTATGTGACCAGCGGCGTTGCAAAGAAAGTCACCAATCTGCTGGATGTCATGCGTATGGAGTGCTGCACCGCAAAGCTATCTCTGTACCAAGACCGTATCCATGTGGCGAACGGCACGTACTATCTGAACGGCACATTCAGTCCCGAAAAGGATTTCTGCCGCAACCGTCTGCCCGTTGCCTATAATCCCGATGCTCCGCAGCCTGTGACATGGCTGCATTTTTTATCCCAACTTTTAGAGCCGGAGGACATTCTGACCTTGCAGGAGTTTATGGGATATTGCTTTATCCCCTCCACCAAGGGACAGAAGATGCTCCTGCTGATCGGTAAGGGCGGCGAGGGGAAAAGCCGCATCGGTATCGTCCTTCGTGCGCTGCTTGGCAGCAACATGAACACAGGCAGTATCGCAAAGGTGGAGACAAGTCCCTTTGCTCGTGCAGATTTGGAACATGAACTTGTGATGCTGGACGATGATATGAAACTGGAAGCTCTCCCCCAGACCAACAACATCAAGGCGATTATCACAGCGGAGCTGCCGATGGATTTGGAGAAAAAGGGACAGCAGAGCTATCAAGGTGATTTGTATGTACGCTTCATCGGCCTGGGTAACGGTGTCCTGCAATCTCTCTATGACCGCAGCGTTGGTTTTTTCCGCAGACAGATCATCCTCTCCACCAAGGAGAAAGACCCGAACAGAAAGGACGATCCCTATATCGCTGAAAAGATGTGCGCCGAAGCGGAGGGCATCTTCCTGTGGGCGTTGGAGGGCTTGCAGCGTTTGATCGACAACGATTACAAGTTTACGGTCAGCCAGTCGGCACAGGACAACATGGACGCTGCCGTATCGGACGGAAACAACATCATCGAGTTTTTAAGCTCCGAGGGGTATATCCGCTTCAAGGCAGATTATGAGGTCAGCTCCAAAGACCTGTACGCCGTTTACAAGCTGTGGTGTGATGATAACGCTTTGAGCAGCCTTTCCCAAAAGAGTTTCTGCTCGTTTCTCAAACAGAATGAGAGTCGGTACAACATCGAGTACACCAATAAGGTCAATATCGGCGGCGGGAGGTATGCCAGAGGATTTGTCGGCATCGAGCTTCTGCAAAGACCATTTCTGTAAAAATGATATTGACCCGAAAATACGTGTACCATCCGTACCAAGTGTACCACGGTACAGCAAGTACACTTGGTACACGTACTTTTCAGTCCGTTTCACTATTATTTTTCAATGCTGTTGGCGGATGCCCTGTTTTTGGGCATTGAAAATCAATGGTAATGAAAACAGGAAAGATTTTGACCGCAGAACAAAACCATTTCACGAAATCGTGCTTCTCTGAACAATGTATCCCGTTTACGGAACAATAGGTATTTTCTCTGTTCCAGAGCAAATCACACGGAACAGTAAAGTGGGATATGGTCATATATGGGCAGGACATCACAAGCAAAATTCTGAACGGATTTCAGAGATTGCAGATTTTCACTAATCGGTGAAGTGGGTATGCCGTAGGGCGTACCGTTTTCGCCGCATTACAAACAAAATTTATGGAGGATTTTATCAATATGAATGTACGCAACGAAATAAAGGCACAGATCATCCGTACCGGAATGACTATGCAGGAAGTTGTTGACCTGCTTTCGGACGAGTACGGATGGAGCGACAGCGTTTCCAATCTGTCCGCAAAACTACAGAGAGAAAGTATCCGATACAAGGAAGTCGTGGAGCTTGCCGATGTGCTGGGCTACGACATCGTATGGCAGAAAAGGAGGGGCAAATAATGGCAAATGCACAGTACGCTATTTTAAGATTTGCGAAATACAAGGGACCGGAGATCAGCGGCATTGAAGCTCATAACGAGCGCACCAAGGAGAAATACGCAAGCAATCCAGACATTGACCCGTCCCGTACACACTTGAATTTCCATCTTATCAAGCCCGAAAGGAAGTACAGAGCTGAATCCGAGTGTCAGATTGCAGAAGCCGGATGCCGCACACGCTCGGACAGCGTTCGTGTGGTGGAAGCTCTCATAACCGCTACGCCGGAGTTTTTCAAGGGAAAGAAACGAGCTGAAATCCGTGAGTTCTTCAATGAAGCGTTGGAGTTCATCAAGCAGAATCAAGCTCCCGAAACGATCATATCCGCTGTGGTGCATCTGGACGAGAAATCGCCCCATATGCACCTTTGCTTTGTACCTCTGACGGAGGATAAAAGGTTGTGTGCCAAGGAGATTTTAGGGAACAAAAAGAAGCTGACACAGTGGCAGGACAAGTATTGGGAACACATGGTAAAGAAATATCCCGATCTGGAACGTGGCGAAAGTGCCAGCGAGACCGGGCGTGACCACATCCCCACAAGGGTATTCAAACAGATGGCACGTCTGAACAAGCAGCATGACAAGCTGGCAGAACTGCTCTCCGATATGAAGTTCACGAACTACAAGGAGCGTTCGGCACAGATTGCGGCGTTTCTTGAAAAGTATATCCCCGATGTTGCCGCTATGGAAACGCAGATGAAGAAATACAAAAAGTTCTTCAAAACAGCGGACGGCAAACAGAAAGCGTTGGAAAAGAAAAATGACGAGCTGACCGCCGCTCTGGAAAAGAGCGAGAAAGAAAGCACCGTCAAGAAGTTGCAGGAAATGCGGCTGCATAGCGATTATGAGCGCATCAAGGGCATTCTTGACCGCATCCCGCCGGAGATCATTCGAGCATATACACATCGTGACAGCAAAACGCAGGAGGTACGCCATTATAGATAACAGAAAAAAGGATGAATGGAGCGGCTTTGCCGATTTACTTGCCAACTTAATAGAGAAATATGCGGCGGTTCTGGATATTGAAAATCTTCCGGAGCCGCCGATTTGTTTGGACGGCGAGAAAAAAGAAATTGTAAACAATTCCAAACTTTTTGAGGAATCTATTGAAAAAACGGACATTGCATGATATAATATACGTGTGATAAGTGTCCAAACCTACTCTGAGAGTGATTTCGGAGTAGGGGTTACATAACGGTGCTGCATACGGCGGCACGAATGAGGATAACGATATGAAAAAAGACAAGATAAAAGTATATATTTACACGAGAGTATCCACCACGATACAGGTGGATGGATACTCTCTGGATGCTCAGAAAGCCAGAATGAAAGCATTTGCCGAGTACAATGACTATAAGATTGTCGGTGAGTATGAGGATGCCGGTAAATCCGGTAAGTCCATCGAGGGCAGATTAGAGTTTAACCGCATGATGGAGGACATCAAATCCGGCAAGGACGGTGTTTCCTATGTGCTGGTGTTCAAGCTCTCCCGTTTCGGCAGAAATGCGGCAGATGTGCTGTCCACCTTGCAGGTTATGCAGGATTTCGGTGTCAATCTGATCTGTGTTGAGGATGGTATTGATTCCTCCAAGGATGCAGGAAAACTGATGATCTCCGTTCTGTCAGCGGTTGCCGAGATCGAGCGTGAGAATATCCGTGTTCAGACGATGGAGGGCAGAATCCAGAAAGCCCGTGAGGGCAAATGGAACGGCGGCTTTGCTCCTTATGGATATACGCTTGAAAAAGGCAAGCTGTATGTGAATGAGGAAGAAGCAGAAGCAATCCGCATCATCTTTGACAAGTACGTGCATACCGACATGGGCGCAAACGGTCTTGCCCGATACCTCGCCAATCATGGCATTGGAAAAATCCAAAGACAGAACGGCAAGAATCCTCTGTTTGATGCGGCGCTTATCCGCAGGATACTGAAAAATCCTGTTTACTGCGGCAAGATCGCCTATGGCAGACGCAGGACGGAAAAGGTGCATGGCACAAGAAACGATTACCGTCTTATTGAACAGGACAACTATCTGTTGGTCGATGGTCTGCACGAAGCACTTGTTTCCGAAGAACTCTGGCATGATGCACAGGTGAAATTGGTTGCCCAGGCAAAGAAATACGAGAAGGTCAACCATGGTAAGGATAACAAGGTGCATCTGCTGACAGGCTTGCTCAAATGCCCGATCTGCGGAGCCGGTATGTACGGCAATAAGAGTGTCAAGCACAAGGCAGACGGCACGAAGTACAAGGATTTCTACTACTACGGCTGCAAACACCGCACCATGACCCGTGGTCACAAGTGCGACTATAAGAAGCAAATCCACGAAGAACTCTTGGAAACCGCTGTCGCAGAGGTGATTACCAAGTTGGTCAGCAATCCGAAGTTTGCCGCTTTGATGCAGCAAAAAATCAGCATGAAAGTGGATACTTCCGCTATCGAACAGGAGATTGCAAACTACGAAAAACAGCTTCGCCAGAGCTATTCCATCAAGTCCCGATTGATAGAGGAAATTGATACACTTGACCCCGATGATAAACATTACATCAAACGCAAGGCAGACCTTGATGATCGTCTTTACAAGATGTATGATAAAATCGAGGATACGGAGTCTCTGCTGATTGAAGCCAGAGCAAAGAAAATGGCAATCGAAGCTGAAAAGCTGACTGCCGATAATATCTACAAAGTTTTGATTTACTTTGATAAGCTGTACGCCGTGATGGATGAACAGGAACGCCGACAGCTTATGGAGTCGCTGATCTCCGAAATCCATATCTTTGAGGAACGGAAGCCGAACGGACAATGGCTGAAATCCATCAAATTCAAGCTCCCGATCATAGAGGAAGATATGGAAATAAGTTTGGACAACGATACACAAGTTGAGTCGGTTGGCATATTCACAAAACAATGATATAGCAAGACCGGCCAGGATTCCGTTGGAACCCCGGCCGGTCTTTTTATTGCATTCTCACTGGAATACTGATCTCGGTGACAAACTTTTGCAGATCGTTGGTCAGCCCATAATCAATCATTGTAATTTCCCGGGAAAAACCAGCCACCTCCATTTGATGCGCCGCAATGTAGGCGGTCAACTTCTCATATTGCTCCGGTGCCTGGGCATGGCTGCCCCGGAAGCGAATCCGAACACACAATGCCTGCGGCAGCTGCTGCACCTCCCCATTATAGTTGTCCTCCTCATCCAGCACCAAAAAGATACCGTCGTAGGGAGTGTATCTCCCTTGCCGC
>ULQP01012998.1_pt1 | contig 11867 bp, 12 predicted proteins | sample 1954571 | NCBI WGS metagenome assembly ULQP01 (sample SAMEA4835657, study PRJEB28245) | human gut metagenome | biome: gut microbiome; material: fecal sample | place: Denmark | collected 2008 | reverse complement strand
TCAAAAAGCCAGCCAGTGCACCGTGGCCGCTGCCATTTGTGGGCGCGACCTCTGCATTTTTAACTTCGCCGTTCTCAATCTCATAGATCTTAAACGCTTCGGAATGGCCGAAATGCTGGAAAACCAGTCCGTTCTGATACGTTACCGCGATTTTCATGTTCATGCTTCCTTTCGAATCAAATATTCTATTTTCTGCTACGTGCAGAATATGCTCCGCCTGCGGCTGCGCCGCGTTTCGGCATTTGTCATATTCCGCACGGCTGCACCCGCCATGCTGCGGTGTGCAGGGCAACTGCTCTGCGGAAAACGCCATGCGAGAGAGCTGGCTGCTGAGTTCTTTAAGCGCCGCGCGATTGACGGTATAGTGCATGAAATAACCGCACTTTTCGCCGAAAATGAGCCCCGCTTCACGCAGAACTTTTAAATGCTGTGAAACCGCCGCTTCCGAAATATCCAGCTGTCTTGCCAGTGCGCGCACGCAACAGTTGCGGCGCAGCAAAAGGCGCAGCAGCAAAAGGCGGTTTTCATCTGCCAGTGCTTTGAACATCATAGCTGTTGACCCCATAGCGTCCTCCTGATTAAGTATTTGCTAAATTAAATTATAGCACGAATTTTAATTAAGTCAATACTAAATTAAATTTTCGCCTGTAAAAAAGCAGCACACCGAAACGATGCGCTGCCAAAAACTTTTATGTACGGTCATTCAACAGAACGGAAGCCCTTGCCGATGATCTCGCTCGTATTCGTGATGAACATAAATGCCTTTTTATCGACGGAACGGACATACGCGCGGAGCTTCACAGCTTCACCGCGTCTGCACGCAACCATGACGACCTTGCAACCCTCATGCGAATACGCGCCTGTGGCATCCACAATGGTCGAACTGCGGTTCATCTTGTGAATGATGTAATCGCAAATCTCCTCCGGGTGCGTGGTGACAATGGAGAAATATTTGCAGAGGTTAATACCTTCAATCACGGAATCGACCATGAACGCCTTGATAGCAAGACCGAGCAGCGAAAACAGGCCTGTGCGGATATCGAATACAAACATCGCGGAAAACGCGATGAGCGTATCGCTGACGAGCAGCGCTTTGCCGATATCAAGACTCGTGTACTTTTTGAGGATCATCGCAACAATATCCGTGCCGCCGCTCGAAGCGTTGCAGTTAAAGAGGATCGCCGAGCCGACCGCCGGCAGCATCATACCGTAGCACAGCTCGAGGAACGGCTGGTCGGTAAGCGGCTTAGAAAGCGGAACGAGCTTTTCAAGCAGCCACGTCAAAAACGAAAGCAGCATGCTACAATACACGGTAAGCACACCGAAACCGCGTCCCAAAATGATAAAACCGACGATGAGCAAGATGATATTGATAATCCACATGATACCCGCTGTGGAGAACGACGGAAAAATATGACCGAGCAGAATAGAGATACCGCTCACGCCGCCGGTGGAAAAATTATTCGGAAATTTAAAGAAATAAGTGCCGATGGCAAAAACAAAGGTGCCGAACGTGATGAGCATAAACGTCTTTAAATTCTGTTTTGTAAGCTTTTCCTTAACATTTTGAATCGGGTTATTCATACTGCGCCAACTTTCCTCATTACAGGCGAAGCGCCTGTTTTTAATCCGTTTGAGATTTTAACACAGCAAACACCAAAATTCAACAGGAAAGCATACAAATGAATAATTGATTTTCCCCCCGTCATTTTTTGCAAGTTGCGTCTTTCAAAACTTGCTTTACATATGTTTCGAGCGCGTTTTGATACGCCGGAAAACGTTCCCGAAGGGAAGCGGCAAACGCCACGGACTGTACGAAATCGCAGAATTTGTCATACGGCAGAAATTTGTAATCGATCGTTTCATTCGCCTGCAGCGTGATTGGGATATCCGCACTTTCAACCGTTGCGGCATACACGTAAAACACCGTTGGGCCATGCGTCAGACGCAGCAAAAAGTTATGATGCAAAAAGGAGAGCGGCCGAAACCGTTCTCCTTCTGTGCTTTTTAAAATCAAATCAGGCTGCGGATGTAATCTGCCGCCTTGCGGATATCGCCCTCGGGGTCGTCGCCGACTTCACGTTCGATCGTCAGGAAGCCCTTATAGCCGATGTCGTTCAGCGCCTTGAAGTACGCCGGGAAATCTACGTCGCCTTCGCCGAGCGGAAGCTCAATGAAGGAAGCGTCGTTCAGCATGTCGGATTCCTCCATGCCGTACAGGATCTCCGGGCTGACATAATGCAGACGCTTGCCGTCTTTTGCATGTGTGTGCACAATGTAATCCTTCAGCGTGTAGACCGCCTGCACCGGGTCGTCGCCCGTGACCATAACAAAGTTTGCCGGATCAAGGTTGACGGAAACACCCTTGGAATGGAGGCCGTCAAGGAACCCCTTCAGCGTCGTTGCAATCTCCGGGCCGGTCTCCACAGCGAAGTGTGCCTGCATGGAGTCTGCATACGCCGCAAGCTGGCCGCAAGCATCCTGCATGATTGCATAGCGCGGGTGGCTCGGGTCGTTCGGTACAACGCCGATATGCGTTGTGATCACATCGGTCTCGAGGTCCTTTGCAAGGTCTACGATGCGTTTGGATTTTTCAATGAGCTCCGGGTTCAGCTTCGGGTCGTTGAAGCCGTGGCCGAGGTCGCCGCACAGCGCAGAGATCGTCAGGCCGTGATCCTTCACGCGCTTCAAAAATTCGCGGCGTGCTTCTGCGTTCATATTCTCGGGCGACATTTCGCCTCTTGTTGCGTAAACCTGAATGCCGGTCGCGCCGACTGCAACAGCTTTATCGAGAGCCGTGAGCGTATCGGTGCGGAAGCCGTCCATCAGAACGCCGATAGAAAAGGGATACATAAGCAATTTCCTTTCTTAATGCACAGGGAGTTTAGCCCAGCGTGATCTCTTTGTGCTGCTCGGAGGAATCGTAAATCGCCTGCATCATCTGTGCCGTGATGATAACGGTATCGATGTGAGACGGCAGCTTCTTGCCGGTCTTGATGCAGTCAATGAATGCGTCAATCTCGTTCTGGAAGTGGTCGCGCATCTTAAAGACAGGCTTATACTCCGTGAGTGCACCGTACTCGGAGCTGTAAACGGTGAAATCCTTGCCGTACTGGAGACGGATGCCACCCTTATCGCCCATGAAGTCGATGTAACACTCGTTTTCGCCGATGTTCTGCGCCCAAGCGCCGTGCAGAGAGATGACCGGGCCTTCGGTACGGATCATGCCGACAACGGAGTCGTCCACGTCGTAGGTGCCGTCGTACTTCGGGGGACCTGCCCACATGTCGGTGTATGCGTAGCCCTTCATGTCCTTGCCAAGCTCGCAGAAGGCTTCACCCGTAACGGTCTTAACCTTCGGGTCACCGCAGCAGTACATAACGATATCAAGGTAATGCACACCCCAGTCAATCAGAGCACCGCCACCTGCAATCGCCTTTGTGGTGAACGCGCCGCCGAGGCCCGGAATGGAGCGGTGTGCACGGAAGCTGGCATGTACATGGTAGATATTGCCGAGCTTGCCGTCGTCGATATACTTTTTGATGAGGTTCACGCTGTCATTGAAGCGGTTGACAACGCCGATGTTGAGCACTTTGCCGGTCTCGTGCTGAACCTTCTGCATCTCAAGGGCTTCCTTGTAGGTTCTTGCAGCCGGCTTCTCGCACAGAACATTCTTGCCTGCGCGCAATGCGTCAATGGAAATGGTCGGGTGAACATTGTTCGGGGTGCAGACGGAAACAGCTTCAACTTCCGGGTCTGCCAGGACATCGTGATAATCCACAACAGCGGTGCCGCAGCCGTACTTTTCAACGGCAGCCTGTGCGCGCTCCGGGATGATGTCGCAGAAATACTTGATTTCTGCCTCCGGGTTGTTCATGTAAGACGGGATGTGCGCTGCATTTGCGATCGTACCGCAACCAATAACGGCAACTTTCATTGGAATACAACTCCTTTAAGAATTTTCTGCGGGCTGCGGAAGGTTCTTTTTATCCTCCTCGGCCCATTTTTTATATTCACGCGGCGCCATGCCCACATATTTTTTGTAGGCGCGGCTGAACGCATGGATCGATTTGAAGCCCATCAGCTCGGCGACTTTTGTAACGGAATATCCCTGGCGAAGATACTCGTTTGACTTTTCAAAGCGCCGCTTCGTGTGATAGGATTTCAGGCTTTCGCCCGTAAACGCAGAGAACTTCTGCGCAATATGGGTATAACTGTACCCAAACTCCGCACTGAGCGCGCTGAGATTTTCCATGGACTCAAGGTGCACATCAATGTAATTGATGACATCGTAGACGAGCTTTTCATCGGAATTATTGCTGCCGCTCAGTAAGTAGTTTTTGTAGAACTTTCGGCTGAAAATGCGGTATACGCCGCAGATGATCTCCTGCATGTACGCTTCAATCAAAAGGTTCGAGAGTACGTCGTCCGAAATGAATTCGGAAAGCACGCGCATGAACGTGTCCTGTAAGCTGACCGCGTTATGAAACTGCACCTGCTCGTTCGTATCGAAAAAGCTCTTAAGCTGTGCAATCTTCTCATTTACGATCGGCTCTACAAAATCAAAGCCGAGATAAAAGAAACGCAGCGGTTCGATCTCCGCCGAGATGATGTTGTGCATCTGTCCCTTGCGCACAAGGAGCAGGTCACCCTTCTGCATGGTGTACACCGTATCATCTACATAAAATGCACCGGTGCCGGAAAGCACGTACGTGATTTCGTAGACCGCCTGTTCGTGCTCAAAGGTCTGGTAACCTGCTTCGCAGCTTAAGTCCCCGATCTGATACAGAACATATGGCCCGTACAGCATATCCATACCGGCGTATGTATTATCGAAGTGAAATTTTGCCCGATTGACCGGCATTGTGGTATCGCCTCTGTGTTTACGCCCTTATTATAATGAAAGAACGCAGGAATGTATTTGATATTTTTTGCAAATCAGATGGTAAAAAACACAACTTTACCAGAAAATCAGCTTTTCTTCGCCTCTTTTTCAATGGCATCGAGCTCCCGGCACAAATGGCCGAACAATTCGCCGCTCACAACATTTTCGGTCTCGCCCGTCATGTTAAGCGTCACGCGGTCCAAAAAAGAGGAAAACGCTTCAAGCTCCTCTTCCGAAAAACCCTGAAACGCCACCGCATCGATCTGGTCTAACCGCTCGCGGCACATGGCACAGACCCTTTGCCCTTCTTCAGAGATATAAAGCCGCTTGCAGCGCAGGTTTTCTGCATCCACTTCTTTTGTGAGATACCCCGCCTTCTGCAAGCGCTTTGTAGAGAGTGCAATGGAGGCCGGGCTGACGCGCAGATGGTCTGCCACCTGCACCTGTGTGCACCCGGGATTTGCCGCAATGAAATCCAGCACAGGCATCTGGCCGAAATACAGACCATGCTCCTGCGCCCCACGCCGATGCGCAAGCTGTTGCACAAGCTCCAGCTTATGTAATTTTCCCATCAGTTCATGCAATTCCATAGCCGCACTCCTCATACGCCTCTTTGATATTATTATAACCCCGCTGTTAAATTTGTCAACCCATAGTACCGTTTTCCCGTGCACTTCGGCTCTATATTTTTCTTTACACAGATGCTTTATTGTGCTATACTGTTAGCAGCTTAATTACAACAATTTGGAAGGGGTCTAAAAAATGAATGAAACGATTCAAGTTTTGATGAACCGCAAGTCCGTCCGTGTTTTTGAGGATAAGGAGATCTCACCCGAAATCAAAGATATTATCCTTGCCGCTGCCATGCGCGCACCGACCGGCGGCAACTGCATGCCGTACTCCATCATCGACGTGACGGATCAGTCCATTAAGGATAAGCTTGCCGAAACCTGTGATCATCAGCCGTTCATTGCACAGGCGAAAATGGTGCTCATTTTCTGTGCAGATTACCACCGTTGGTACAGAAAGTTCAAAATGGCGGGCTGCGAAAACATTCCCGCGCCGGAGCTCAGCAACATGGTGCTTGCAACGGAAGATGCCGTCATCGCCGCACACACAGCCTGCATCGCCGCGGAAAGCCTCGGCATCGGTTCCTGCTATATCGGCGATATTGTGGAGAACTTCGAGATTCACAAAGAGCTTTTAAACCTGCCCCCGCAGGTCGCGCCGCTTTGCATGCTGGTCTTCGGCTATCCCACCCAGCAGCAAAAGGAAAGAAAGCAGACAACTCGTTTTGCAAAGAGCTCCATCGTGTTTGAGAACCGGTATCGTGAACTTTCTGAAGAAGAGCTGCTCGAAATGATGCCAAACGACCGCACGAAGGCGTTCTATAACCGCAAATATGTTTCCGATTTTGCGCAGGAAATGGTGCGTTCCACAAAAGAGATCTACAAAAACTGGAACTCCAAGGAATAAGCCATGCTGCACATCGGTTGTCATCTTTCTGCCTCTAAGGGCTACTACGCCATGGGCAAAACGGCACTTTCCATCGGCGCGGATACGTTCCAGTTCTTCACGCGAAACCCGCGCGGCAGCCGTGCAAAGCCGCTTGATCTGAACGATGCACAGAAGTTAAACGAGTTAGCGGCGGAAAACCACTTTGCCGTGCTGCTCGCCCACGCGCCGTATACGATCAATCCCTGCTCCGCAAACGAAGACACCCGCACATTTGCCCGCGAAACGATGCAGGATGATTTGAAGCGTCTGGAAGCCACACCGCACAATCTCTATAACTTCCACCCCGGCAGCCACGTTGGACAAGGCATCGAGACCGGCGTCACACAGATCAGCGAAACGCTGAACGCCATTTTATCTCCCGAACAGACCACCACGGTTTTACTCGAGACCATGGCAGGCAAGGGCACGGAAGTCGGCTCTCATTTTGAGGAACTCCGTGAAATTCTGGACCGCGTAACGCTCTCCGACCTCATGGGCGTGTGCCTCGATACCTGCCACGTGTTCGATGCCGGGTATGACATTGTAAACGACCTCGACGGTGTGTTGACGGAGTTTGACCGCGTGATTGGGCTTAACCGTCTGAAAGCGGTACACATTAACGACAGCATCTTCGGGCTTTCCTCTCACAAAGACCGCCACGCAAAGATCGGCGAGGGCAAGATTGGCACGGAAGCGTTCCGCCGCATCATCAACCACCCTGTCCTGCGCCGCCTCCCCTTTTATCTCGAAACTCCAAACGAACTCCCCGGCTACAAAGCCGAAATTGAACTTTTGAGAGCGATGGTTGAGGAGAGCTAAAAAAGCTTATATTTTAATTAAAAAGCAAAAGAACACAAATCGTTTTAAACTAACTGCTCACGATTTGTGTTCTTTCTTTATGTCGTTCTTCTATTCCCCTTTCTGCCATTACATTTTGAACACAGCACCTGCAAATTAGACGCAACCGTTTTTCCGCCTTTTGAAATCGGAATAATATGGTCGATTTGGAGTCCTACTCCATCCGGCATGTACTTTCCGCAATTTTGACATGTATAGTGATCCCGTTTCATGATCTGTTGGCGTAACTCTTTTGTCATCTGTCGCCGCTGATCTCGACTATGGTATTCTTTCAGTGTCGCTTCAAACCCTATTCTCTCTAATTTTCTATGACGTTGTACAAGCCAGTCCCAATCAACAGCTATTTCAGAATCAAGCACGGACACTTTATAGGATGTCTTCACGTAATTTTGCTGTCTGTATCTTGTTTGATCTCTAACCGTTTTAAAGCGAAAAGCAAAATTGTCATCTATGATTTCATAAAGCTGGCGAGTACGCCTCTTTTTCAATATACAAGTTTGAATGTAACTCTCCGTTCTTTTCTTCCAATTTATGATCGTATTATGGTGTTCCACTATACAATTCCAGCCAAATTCACTACACAAATATTTATCTATATAATCTTCAATGTCTACATTTCTCTTCCGAGATACATCAAAAGAACGCACAAAATATGGATAATGAAAAGGGTTACGCAATATTCGGTATAAACCATAAATCACAAGGAAAATCGCCATTAAAGCTGCAACGATCACCAATACATTCGACATAGAGCTTTGAAAATGATATGGCCACTGTTTCATCACCATATCTCCTTTCCACATGCAAGTACTATCTAAAATGCGACTTTAATCTTAAATTCATTATAGTAAATCCACCTAATAACTGTCAAGTGAAATACTGCTCCTTCATCGCAATGTGAAAACAACTTGCAGTTGTTATTAAATTCGCCCTTAACGCGCGCAGTGCATTTCACTGCGAAGCAATTTTACAATAACCGCAGGTTATTATTTCACTCGCCGCAAGGCAAATTTCACTGAAAAAGGTCTTTGTCAAAAATGACAAAGACCTTTTTTCTGGTGGAGATGGCGGGAATCGAACCCGCGTCCGAAAACCGGTTACCGGGGCTTTCTACGAGTGTAGCGGCTCTTTTGACATTCCCTCCGCGCACCGCCGAACAGCAGGCTTTGCGCATCAGTAGCCTTTAGATCATGACGGGCTTAAAGGCGTGGGCCCGTTCACGTGCACCGCTAAGTGACGCTCTTATCCCGTCCGCGGTCCTACAGGTAAGAACGGCTGCTTAATTAAGCAGCAACAGCAACTGTATTGTTGTCGTTTAATTTTAAGTTTGCGGATTTTATAGCGGTCCCGCACCGCTACTCGCTTACCAGGGCTTCCAGTCCCCGTCGAAACCTTTACATCCCCATATAAAAAGCGATATTGCTACCGCTTTTATCTGTTTTTCTCTTTCAGCGCACGCTGAATATCGCGTTGGGCATCACGCGCGGCCATATCGGCACGCTTATCGTAAAGCTTTTTGCCCTTGCACAGACCGACCTGCACCTTCACCCGCGAACCCTTAAAGTACACGGAAAGCGGAATGAGCGAATAACCGACAGTTTTGGAAAGGCCAAAAAGCCGCATGATCTCGCGCTTGTGCATGAGCAAACGGCGCACCCGCATGGGATCGCGGTTAAAGATGTTGCCCTGCTCATACGGGCTGATATGGCAGCCGTTTAAGAGCATCTCACCGTCCACAACAGAGCACCACGCATCCTTTAAGTTGCATCTGCCCTGCCGCAGCGATTTCACCTCTGTGCCGCAAAGCTCAATGCCCGCTTCAAGGGTCTCCTCCACAAAGTAGTCGTGGTAGGCCTTTTTGTTCTGGGCAATCGTTTTAAATTCTGTTTTTGCCACTTGACCTGCCTCCTTCTGCTTTGTGTGTGATTTACTATACACCACTTTCGCGGTTTTGTCAACGCGAAACCGATTTTACAACTCCTGTCTGCCCTCAATGGCACGGGAAAGCGTCACTTCATCGGCATATTCGAGGTCGCCGCCGACCGGGATGCCGTACGCAAGACGCGTTACGCGGATACCGAGCGGCTTTAACAGGCGCGAAATGTACATGGCGGTCGCTTCGCCCTCAACGGTCGGGTTCGTCGCCATGATGACCTCCCGCACGGTGCCGCCCTGCACGCGACGCAAAAGCTCTTTTATTTTGAGCTGATCCGGCCCGATGCCGCCAAGCGGCGAAATGGCACCGTGCAGCACGTGGTAGGTCGCGTGGAACTCATTTGTGCGCTCCAGTGCGAACACGTCGCGCGGGTCTTCCACCACGCAGATAACCGAGCGGTCTCGGCTTTCATCGCGGCACACGGGGCAAAGGTCGCCGTCCGTCAAATTGCAGCACACGGAGCAGTAATGGATTTGCTCATGCGCGTCGATGATCGCCTGCGCAAAGCTTTCGGCATCCGCTTTATCCATGTTGAGCACGGCATACGCAATGCGCTGTGCGGACTTATGCCCCACGCCCGGCAAGCTCTCAAATTTATCGACGAGCCGTTCGAGCGGCGGTACGTGATAACCGGCCATTAGAGGATGCCCGGAAGGCTCATGCCGCCGGAGATTGCGCCAAGCTTCTCCTCTTTCTCGTTTGCGGCTGCGCGCAGTGCTTCGTTGACAGCAGCAGCAACGAGGTCGCCGAGCATCTCGGCATCATCAGGGTCGATGACCTCCGGCTTGATGTCGATATTCTTTACTTCCATTTTACCCGTTACGGTTGCGGAAACGGCTCCGCCGCCTGCGGCCGCGGTGTATTCCTTCGCTTCGAGCTCCGTGGTAATCTGCTCCATCTGCTCCTGCATCTTCTGTGCTTGGCGTGCAAGCTGCTGCAAATTTGCGGCTCCGCCGCCGCCCATACCCTGCGGTAAACGTGCTTTCATAGTTAAGACTCCTTACTGTGTGGTTTTTTAATTTATTTTTCTTCGATCTCCACGCCGGCTTCGCGCATATCGTGCAAAAAGGCGTCGAGCGGATCTTTCAGTTTTTCGCCGTCCGCTGCGGGCGGCTTATAAGGGCCGAGTTTATACACACGCCCGGTCACCTGCTGAATGGCCTCGCGGATCTTTTCTCTCTGGCTGGCACGTTTCAAGAGATCAAACGCAATCTGCGGTGCTTCGATGAGCATGTAGTCGCCGCTGATGTACGCCGCTGAGCCCTTGAACGCCGACGCCACCGACTTTGAGTAATTTTCCATATAGCCGATAATGTCCGACCAGCCGTCGAACGGCTGCGCATTTTTTGCAAGCTCCTCTGTGGACTGCGGCTTGTCCTTTACCGCGGGCTGCACAGGTGCGTTGTTCTGTGGTGTCTCGGGCTGTTGTACCGGTGCTGCCGGTGCTTCAGCCGCGGATACACTCGGTGCCGGGGTGATGGGACGGCGCAGGCCGCCGCGTTCCAAAGCTTCAATGCGGCGCAAAAGTGCTGCGGGCGAGGTATCCATTTCCGGCGTGCAAAGACGGATAAACGTCATTTCCATTTCCGTGCGCTTATTCATAGTCTTCATGCGCGACTGCGCGGACTGGAACGCATCGAGTGCGTGCAGAATCGTTGAAAGCTCCATGGAAAGCGCCGTTTTGGTCATGGCTTCCAGCTCTTCGCCAACGGCATTTACAAGCCCGCTTGCGTCCTTCATCGTTTTGATGAGCATCAAATTGCGGAAAAAGCCCGCAAGCTCCTCGCACAGCCTGCCCATGTCTTTGGAAGACTTATACAGCGCGTCGATCTTTTCGAGTGCCGCGGTGCGGTCGCCCGTGCGAATGCACTCGGCGAGTTCAATTAAGTGCCCACGCCCCGCAAGGCCTGCCGTTTCCGCAACGAGCCCATACGTCACGTGCCCGTCGCTGCGGCCGATGCACTGATCCAAAATGGAAAGCGCGTCGCGCATGCCGCCGTCTGCCGTAACGGCGATGAGCATCGCGGCATCGTGGTCGATTGTCACATTTTCCTGCGTGCAGACCCACTCAAGACGCCCTGCGATGTCCTCCGGTGCGATGCGGCGGAAGTCAAAACGCTGACAGCGCGATAAAATCGTCGGCAACAGCTTATGGACTTCGGTCGTCGCCAAAATGAAAATGACGTGTGCGGGAGGTTCTTCGAGCGTTTTTAAGAGGGCATTGAACGCCGAAACGGAGAGCATGTGCACCTCATCGATGATATATACGCGGTATTTCGCCGTAGTCGGCGTGAAGTTGGATTCTTCAATGAGCGCGCGGATGCTGTCTACGCCGTTGTTACTCGCGGCGTCCAGCTCTACAACGTCCAAAACAGAGCCGTCATCCAGTCCTCTGCACACGTCGCACTTGCCGCATGGATCGCCGTTTTGGGGATCCATGCAATTGACCGCCTTCGCCAGAATTTTTGCGCAGGTCGTTTTTCCCGTGCCGCGCGAGCCGGTGAACAGATATGCGTGCGAAATGCGCCCGGCCATCAGTTCGTTTTTTAACGTGACCGTCACCTGCGGCTGACCGACGACATCGGAAAACTGCTGCGGACGATATTTTCTGTATAACGCTTTATACAAACGGCGGCGCTCCTTTCTTTGTGAGTGATAAAAGAAAAAGACGCTTGGAACGTAGAATATGTG
>ULQP01036307.1_pt1 | contig 11895 bp, 10 predicted proteins | sample 1954571 | NCBI WGS metagenome assembly ULQP01 (sample SAMEA4835657, study PRJEB28245) | human gut metagenome | biome: gut microbiome; material: fecal sample | place: Denmark | collected 2008 | reverse complement strand
AAATGAAAAGATTTTCTGCACAACATTTATATTAGCGGCTACCCCTAACCCTACCATAGAGCCTGCATAAATAGTTAACACATTCTGTAGAAAGCTACTAAAAAGCTGTATACTTAAAAATTTAACACCTATAGTTAACATTTCTCTTATCTTATGATAACAATCCCTCCAATTAAAAGAATAAGTAAACCATCTTCGCTTATAAACAAAGTAAAGTGTACCCAATAATGAAATCAATAAATTAGATGTAAAATAAGCAACAGCAACAGATGTAATATGAATTTTGTTGATAGACAAACATAAAACAATCATAAATGCAACAATTGATTTCACCGAATTTACTATAGAATATAGTTTTGATTCCCCAAATGAAAAAAATAAAGGAATTCCTATACTAAATGGTATATTGAAAAGAAAAATAAACTGTATTATTAGAAATATAGCTCTTCCTTGTTGCCTCAAATATTCATTATCCGTTTTAAATAAATGTTCAAATGGAATATAGCTTGATATGAATAATAAAATAATAGACAACAAGATGGCCAAACACATAAAAAAAATTAAAGCTGAATAGAAGTACTGTTTAGAAATAGCAAGACCTTTAGAACCATTCAAAACTTCTCTACTTATTATATTTCGCAAAACATTAACAATACCAAAATCACCTGTTACAATTACAGCAGCAATAGATGTAATACTTGCCCAAAGTCCAAATTCTTCTTGTTTATAAAAATTCAACAAAACAAATATAAGCAGAAACTGTAAAACACTACCAATAATGGAAGATGCCACTACCCAAGAAACACCTTTAAATAAATTATTATATCTACTATACATGAAAAATGTGAACATCCTATTCGAACGCATTTTTTAAGTTCTCCTTTCTACTTTTTTGCCTAATAGTAGGACTTCAAGCTATAAACCCTCTCCTATTCACTAATTTATAACACAATATTTAATCGCCAAGCTATTTTCTGAATGACTTTATCTTTTATTGAATACTGCATAGGAGAAACTATTTCATTACAACGTTCTTTTTTATAAGAAGAAAATTGTTCCATATTCTCTATAATATTCGATATAATACAAAACATATTATAGTTATTCAGAACTAAATTTCTTGATTCAATAATTGAATTTACAGAATTCTCATATTTTGAAGATAAAAGAATCGCTTTCAATTGATGAACAGCTACTTTAAAATTATTTATATCAATAGTATCCATTGAATCATTTGAAAAATATTCATTTATATTCGTACATCCATAATAAATAGGATAACATCCTGCTAAGAAACAGTCTGCTAATTTCTCCGTCCAATAATTAGGATATGAACAATTTTCTATTACGATAGAATATTTATAACGTGAGAGAATATCCCATTTATCGGATATTGATTTATAGCCATTCCCATATACATCTACTAAATTTGGATACTCTGTCAAAATACGTTCCACAAAACGCACCCTATCTCGGTGTCCTTTTGTAAATGTCTTATTGGAAGTTATTAAACAAATCTTATTTAAACGAGAATGTAGATTTCCATTTTTCTGAAAATCAACATAAGTTAAGTATTTATTGCTATTACATTGGTGTGTATTTTCACCCAAATGACATCCAACCATCCAAGGTAATAATGGAATAGATAATTTCACCGAATCATTACCTACTTTCTTTTGATGACAACCATATACCCGCCCAAACTGTTTCAGAAATTTGCCATTATAAATCTTCACATAAGGGGGCTCTCCTAAAAAAATAATTCTTTGGGTCTTAGAAAGAGTGGTTTGGATTTTCTCCTTTAAACTATCAATTACAACAATATAGTCATAATCATCCACTTCCGAAAAAACAAATTCACAATTTCCCCACACTGTTTTAGCAGGATTCGGAAATTGTCTTTGCACTGGAATATAAAAAGGACTAGGAATATAAACTTTTATCATTTTGTATATAACTTCAACAAACGTAAAATATATTTAGGGAAAAAGTTAAAAAGAGAGTATTTATAAAATAAAAAAAGTGCTTTTCTTCTATATGGAATATCTCCGGTCTTCAATTGCAAATCACGCAAATAATTATAAATATTGAAAATCCTCATGTTTAACAATATGCTCTTGTCTTCTACTTGAGTTGATAAGAATTTTATTAAAGACAAATATTGAAAAATCTCATGATGTTGACTATCCTGACTTGAAGATATAAAATAATACATATAACATTGAGGCAAATATACCACCCCTCCTTTATTTGCAATTGTAGAAATAAATGAGCAATCACAATATTTCCCCCCTCTCAGCCAATCCATTTTACTTCCAATAATTTTTGAATTCCTATACATAAAGGAAGGAAATGGAGCAGTATTACCCATAGCGTATTGTTTTACAACACTCTCACTATCCTCCATTATTTGTATATTTTTAGAGATAAACATTTTCTTCTTTGTATTCTTCCCATTAATATTAAAATATGCGTTACACCCCACTGCACTGAATGAATCATGAGTCGATAAATATTCATATAGTACACTCACCATATTAGGCAACATCTCATCATCATCATGAAATAACATAAAATATTCATGGGTATTAGTTGCTAATATATAATTAAAATGAGCATTAGCTGATGAACATTCTTTTCCTCTTCTTATATAATTTATTCTTGCATCGCTTCTTATGAGGTCTTTTAATAATTCAGTAGTAGTATCATTATCCGAATTATCGGATACAACTATCTTTAAATTAGGAAAATCTTGTTTTCTAACAGAATTTAAAGATCGTAATATATCATTTGGTCTATTGTGCGTTAGAATATACACACAAACATCTTTATTCATACTATAATTGAAAACTTATAAATATTTCCCACTCAAATTCAATTATTTCCACTGTTACATTATTTTTCATCACTGTAGATCACTATTTATCCAACAAAGAAGGCTATTTTCACACTACTGATTACAACTAAATACACAATTCTTAAAATAACCGTAATCCTGCTTTCTCTCTTAAATAATCTTGTGAACCTGATATTGAATAGAATTTATCATCTATTGCTATCCGTTTTATTCTGGGATATATAGGAAGTACACCATAAGCATATAAATCACTAATCTGTTCAATAATTGCAGACCCAATACCACAACTTTTTTGATGTTCTTCCAAAACGATTATTTCAGAATACTGCTCTGCTATTTCTTTTATTTGTTTTACATTTAAAGGCTTTACAAAAGGTACGCTATAAATATCTGATTTAGTATTTTCAACAATCATATATTTTACTGCATAATCTAATATAGAACCACTAGCAAGCAGAACTTTTTTTTCACTATTAATCTTTATTGGAAGAAGATCTCCTATTTGCAAATTCGTTATATTTTCCTTATGAACAATTGCTTCACCCGCTTTCCCAAGTCTCAGATACATCGGTCCATTATAGTTTGCAGAAATCGTAGTTACCGATTCTGCTTCAACAGGGTCGCAAGGAGAACATATAACCATATTAGGAATTGTTCGCATCATACCAAGCTCTTCAGTCGCATGATGTGAAGCACCGAGCGAACCATAGGCATAACCTGCACCAACCGATACAATTTTTACACTTAAACTGTGATATGCTACATCATAACGAATCTGCTCCATACAACGAAGAGTGGGAAAGTTCCCTATAGAATAAACATAAACATTATACCCTTCCTTCGCCAATCCAGCAGCAACACCAATCATATTCTGTTCTGCTATACCTATATTTAAAAAACGCTTTGGAAACAGATTAGCAAAATCTTCGACTACACTAAAGCCTAAATCCCCAACAACAAGAAATATTTTGTCATTCTTTTTAGCTTCTTCTACCAATTGTTTTATAAATGCAGTTCTCATCCTTCTATTTCCTTTATAGCTTGATTATATTGTTTTTCATCCGGAGATTTATAATGCCACAACAATTCATTTTCCATAAATGAAACTCCTTTACCTTTTATTGTATCAGCTATTATCGCAGTTGGCTTCCCCAAAAATGCTTCCGCTTGGATGAAAGCTCTACGAATAGCTTCATGATTATGACCATCTATTTGAATAACATTCCAATTGAATGCCTCCAACTTACTTTTAAAAGGTTCCAAATTTAAAACCTCATTGGTTGCACCCAAACTTTGAATCTTATTATAGTCAATAATTAAACACAAGTTATCCAGTTCTAAATGTGAAGCCAACAGTAAAGCTTCCCAATTTGAACCTTCATCCATTTCTCCATCTCCAACAATTACATAAGTACGATACTTCTGTCCTCTTCGCTTCGCAGCTAAAGCAATTCCGCACGCAATTGGCAAACCATGTCCAAGGCTACCAGCAGAAATTTCTATTCCTGGTATATAATGGCTTGTATGGGATAATAGACGACTTCCATTTTTCCCATAATCGTCCAGTTCCTCCATAGAAAAGAAACCACATAATGCTAATGTAGAATAGAAAGAGACACAAGCATGACCTTTTGAAAGTATAAACCGATCTCTTTCTTCCCAAGAAGGATTAGAAACATCATATTTTAATATCGTACTATATAACACAGATAATAAATCTACCATTGATAAAGCCCCACCAATATGAGATGCTTTTGCTTGGTAAACCATACGTAGTGAACACTTACGTATTTCTTTTGATAACGTAATACTATCTTTTATCATTATAAATAGCCTTATAATATTCTATCGTTTGAATTAATTTACTAGAAAAATCAGAAACTTCAAAGTCTCCAAACGCTTTTCGAGTCTTCAAATTAACAGAGCCATTAATCATTGACTGATTTTTACGATAAGGGAGAGCTCCAAAATTTAAACAAAATTCAGGTCTTAAATATTCTTTTATATGAACTAAAATACTTTTTAGGGAACGCAAATTATCAGAAGCAATATGATAAATCCCATTTTCTGCATTTCCTTTAACTGCAGACAGTATCACATTTGTTACATCCTTAATATATAAATAAGAATACTTCTGTTCACCAGCTGTTAAATCCATATGATCTTGATCAGTAGACATCATATTTTTGATGACAGCAGGTATTAACCAGTTCTCTGCTTCTCTCTCACCAAAACAAGAGAACAATCTAAACCAATACCAAGTTATATTATTTTCTTCACAGAAAGTTTTTACTATTTGTTGTGCTGCCAATTTTACAACCCCATATGCTGTATTAGGATCAGCTATGTAATTTTCATCAACACACCCATCAAAAGTCCCATATTCTGCTTGAGAACCAATTCCTATAAATACTTTTACTTCTAACCGCTTTGCTAAATCTAGTAAGCGCTGTTGATAACATAAATTATCGAGTTGATGTTTCCATGAGTTCCGCTCACCTGCTGAAACACCATTCCAAGCAGAATTTATTATTACATTAGGACGAAAAGACAAAACATCCAATTCAAAAGCATCTGAATCACTATTAGTCCATTTAACTTTATTTTCTAAAGAAGCACATCTCCATAAATCTGATTTTGTTCTTTTTGCTAACAATAGTTCATGGCCATGTGTAGATAAAGTTTCAGCAATATGAGAGCCCAAAAAGCCTGTTGCCCCCGTCAACAATATTTTCATTTCAATAAATAGTTAATTATTTGATTTACACAAACATCATAGACTTCTTCTTTACGATAACTTTTGTACCAATCGACTGTCAGAGATATAGTCTGATCAAGGTTCATTCGCGGCTGCCATCCTAACAAAAATTGGGCTTTGGAAATATCCAACATCAGTAATCTCGCCTCATGCAAAACATTTTGATCAGACAAATCTCTTAAATCTCCGCTTCCATATTCTTCCACAACTTTAGCAGCAATATCCCAAACAGTAGAAATAGATTCTGTTCTTGGACCAAAATTCCATCCTTCACAGTATTTGGTAGGTTCATCCCACATCTTACTAGCCAATAACATATAACCACTTAATGGTTCCAATACATGTTGCCAAGGACGAATAGCTTCCGGATTACGAATCTCAATAGGTCTATTTGATTCTAAAGCACGGATACAATCGGGAATAATTCTATCTAAAGCCCAATCACCACCACCAATCACATTACCTGCACGAACACTGGCTATACTTTTACCATGCTTTTCATATTGCTCTGGATTAAAGAAAGAACGCCTCCAAGAAGCAATAGCTATTTCGGCCGCTCCCTTACTACTGGAATAAGGGTCGTAACCACCCATCGGTTCATTCTCATGATAGCCCCAAAGTTGCTCTTTGTTTTCATAACATTTATCAGTAGTTATCATAACACCTACTTTTACGCTATCCGTTATCCGTATAGCTTCCAATATGTTAATCGTCCCCATTACATTAGTTTCGTACGTTTCAACGGGAATTTCATAACTTAAACGTACTAGAGGCTGAGCAGCCAAGTGAAAAACAATTTCGGGTTGATATTCCTGAAAAATATCTTTCATTCGCTGACTATCACGAATATCAGTACGCAGGTCAGCTTTTATTTTTCCTCCTATTCCGGACAACACATAATTGTCTTTATCTGTAGCCGGATCTTTAGCCACCCCGATCACTTCCGCTCCCAATTCATGGAGCCAGATAGAAAGCCAGCTACCTTTAAAGCCTGTATGTCCGGTTACAAGAACACGCTTCCCTCTATAGAAATTTTTAAATATGTCTATATCCATTATTTACCAAACTTTCCAGGGAGCTATCCCCTTATCCCACATTTCATTGAGTTCCACATTATCACGGAGTGTATCCATCGGCTTCCAAAAACCGGTATGACGATAAGCATGCATTTTACCATCTTTCGCCAAGTCTTCAAGAGGCTTACGCTCAAAAACAACAGTATCATCACACGCAGGAATATATTCAAAGACCTTGGGTTCGCAAACAAAATAGCCGGCATTCACCCAATTACGATCACCATCCGGTTTTTCTTGAAAGGAAAGCACCTTGTTATTATTCAAATCTATTTGCAAAGCTCCGAATTTGCCTCCAGGCTTGTAAGCTGTTAATGAGATGTCACAACCTGATAATTCATGCTCCTTAATGCTCTCTGCTATATTTATATCCGCTACTCCATCGCCGTAAGTAAGAACAAAGCGTTCATCACCGATATATTTCTGTACTCGTTTCAGACGTCCTCCTGTTTGGGTATTCAAGCCGGTATCAACCATAGTCACTTTCCAATTTTCAGAGTGATTATCAAGTATTTCAACACTGTTATTGGACAGGTCGACTGTGAGGTCGCTATTATGACGAAAATAATTAGCGAAATATTCTTTTATAACATATTGTTTATAACCGCAACAGATAACAAATTCATTAATTCCATAATGACTATAAGTCTTCATAATATGCCAAAGAATAGGCTTTCCACCTATTTCAACCATCGGTTTGGGAATAAGATTGGTAGCCTCACTCAAACGGGTTCCAAAACCTCCTGCGAAAATGACTGCTTTCATTATTCTCTACGCTTTACGGGATGTAACAAATTCCTTGATTGTGGAAATCATATATTGGAGCATTTCTTCAGTCATACCCGGGTAAACTCCAATCCAGAAAGTATTATTCAATATAAAATCTGTACCTTTCAAATCACCGACAACACGATAACCTTCACCGTTTTGTCGCATTTCATTAAAAGCCGGATGTTTCAACAGGTTTCCTGCAAAAAGATTACGGGTTTGTATTTTCTTGCTCTCCAAATATTCTGATAATTCATTACGGGTGAACCCTGCATCTTCTTTCACTGAAATAAGAAAACCAAACCAGCTAGGATTAGAGTTCTTTTGAGGTTCAGGAAGTATTAGTCCTTCCGTATCATTCAGACCGTCAAGTAAAGTCTGGAAATTCTTTCTACGAGCCAATACTATACTGTCCAACTTATCCAATTGGGCGCAACCAATAGCCGCTTGCATATCGGTTAGCTTTAAATTATAACCGAAATGAGAATAAACATATTTATGATCATAACCTACAGGTAACTCACCAAATTGTTTACTGAAACGATACTTGCAAGTATTATCTACACCACCTACACACCAGCAGTCACGCCCCCAATCACGGAAAGAATTGGTTATCTTATTGAGTAATGGATCATTTGTGTACACAGCACCACCCTCACCCATTGTCATGTGATGTGGTGGGTAAAAACTGCTAGTACCAATATGACCAATAGTCCCTGTCTTTCTCGTTTCACCATTAATGGTATATTCTGACCCCAAGGCATCACAGTTATCTTCAACTAACCAAAGATGATGACGATCACAAAAATCTTTTACCGACTGTAAATCGAAAGGATTACCCAACGAATGAGCAATCATGACAGCTTTGGTTTTATCAGAATAAGCAGTTTCCAGTTGAGTTATATCTATATTATACTCCGGAATCTTTACATCTACAAATACTGGAATCGCACCATACTGAATGATAGGCGTTACAGTAGTTGGAAATCCACAAGCTACTGTTATAACCTCATCACCTTTTTTTATACGACGCTCCCCCAATAGTGGAGAAGTCAATGTCATAAATGCTAATAAATTTGCAGAAGACCCGGAATTTGTCAGCGAACAATATTTAACCCCCAACCAGTCTGCAAAACGTTTCTCGAATTTATGAGCCCAAGGTCCTGCTGTAAGCCAGAAGTCCAAAGAGGAATCAATCAAATTAACGAGTTCTTCAGCATCAAAAAAACGACCACCATAATTTACAAAACTTTTCCCTGGTTCAAAGACTTTGGAGTCTCGATGAACCTCATTATAATATTCACGAGATAACTGAAGAATTTGTTGCTTCAGGGTTTCTTTTTTATTCATAAGCAGATATATTTAGTAAATATATTTAAGATGTTCTACCAGTAAAGATACTTTAATATGCGTTCTTTTCTCCTACAACTACATTCGCCACCGTCTTATAAATGATATATATGTCAAGCAACATTGTCCAATGTTCCATATACCAAATATCAGCCTTAACACGTTCCTCCATCTGTGAAAGTTCCCTCGTTTCACCACGGAAACCATGTGTTTGGGCCCAGCCTGTCACCCCTGGTTTTATAAAGTGCCGCACCATATATTTATCAATCAAACGGGCATAAGTCTCCGTATGGGCCAACATGTGAGGACGGGGACCGACTATAGACATTTCACCTTTAAAGACATTAATAAACTGGGGAAGTTCGTCTATATTAGAACGACGGAGAAAGTTCCCAAACCGAGTTTTTCGGGGATCATCAGCCGTAGCCTGTTTACTGTCAGCCTCATCATTCACTTTCATGGAGCGGAATTTGTAACACACAAAATCCACACCATTCAAACCTGTACGCATTTGCTTAAAGAATACTGGACCGGGAGAAGTCAACTTTATAATACTTCCCACTATGAGATAAACAAAAGGAAAAACTGTAACCAGAAAAAGACCGGAAAAAATAATATCGAACAGCCGTTTCAAGATACGGTTCTCCATCTTACCCAGAGGTTCATAACGCAGATTCAATATAGGCATATTGCCAACCATACTGTGCCATATACGACGAGGAAAACCTTTACAGACATTAGGAACGCCATGAAAATAAAGCAAATGGTTTTCACAATGATTCATAATAGAAAAATTATAGCGCCCTTCCTCCATCGACAGAGAACAAAAAACATGCTTGATTCCCGGGTGTGCAGACATAAAATCTGAAAAACCGTCAGGATTACCCAAATAAGAACATTGGGAGGAAAGGTTATCATTCGGTTTAATATCAAAATAACCCACAACCTCATACAGCGAAGACGTTAGGGAACTCTCCATCTCCTCATACAACACCTGCATATTATTGCCTCCACCTATAAAAACAGCATAACGTCTATGCTTACCTTTAGCACAATAGACTATCAGGGAATGACGGATAATAATGCGATAAATACTTAAGATGACAAAGAGGAAAGAGAAATAAGCGACAAAGAAAAGAGGAGAATAGATAGAGATTCCACTAAAAGTCATGATACATGCCCAAAAGATGGAAAAAGCTATAATATTCTTCAACACGCGCAACACAAGCTGGTCCGGACGAATTCCCCGACTGTCCCAAACCCTTCCACGGGAAGCGGAACAGGCCAGATAGCAGAGGCTTAACGAAGTCATCATCCATGAGACCCTGCAAGAAAAGGGTAAAGAAACAAAAGCTTCTTCCCAAAAGAAAAGGAGAAAGAACAATACCAGATTCAGAATGATCAGATCTCCCAGAACTGCTATAAATTCTATGAATTTATTGATTTGACTGGTGGTTGATACCATATCACATTAAAGATTGATTTTAGGCACATACTTCTTTGAACTTATTCAGAAAATCTTTTCCAAATAAATTCCAGAATATAGCAATACAAACTGATAGAAAAATAAAAGCCAAAACATATACTTTCCTACTGGTTCCTGAAGTTTTCAATGGTACCACAGCAGGCTCTACAACAGCAAACACAGGTTTCTCTTCCTGAACTTTAGCTCTGGCAACCTGAAGCTGACTGGCAACCTGGCTGTATACCTGGTAAGCAAGGCTCATATCATTCTGCAAACGTTCCTGTTCGGTACGAACACTCTGCAAAATGATATTGTCATGAGAGTCCATATAATCGGCATATTTTCTCTGCGCTTCGTAATATTCCTGCTGACGTTCTTTAAACAATTTCTCCAGATAAAGACAATCCTCTTTAGATTTGGAGGTACGATAGTCTATGATATATTCCTGCAACTTCTTAACTACAGAATCAGCAACGACTGCAGCAACCTTAGGACTCTGCATAGTCACGGAAACGGTAGTCATAGAGGTTTTCTTATCTACAGAAGCACCAATCTTTCTCTTTAGTGATTCAATCTTCTGAAACTCCTTTTGGGATAATTCAATTGTACCCCGACTTACTTTATCGGAAGATATGGATTCATCCTCATTTTCTATAAACAAGGACTTTACCCCACCAATTACCATACCGGGAAATCCAATTACATAACCCCACCATGGGGATGACTCTTCATTCAAATAAGAACTTAAAGAGATTTCCTCACTCCCTGATACAGGTACTTTCATATTAGAAAGTTCCAACAGAAAGGGAGTAGAAGAAACAATATCAGCGGATAAAGAAGCATTTAAAGCATCAGTACCTTCTCCCATAGTAACTCCACTTCCTAAAAAGGAAGCAGCCAAACCGGATAAACCACCCTCTTTGTTATTACCCATTTCCGGAGAAAGAGTAACTTCAACCGTGTACTGCTTAGGGATACTTATTGCAACAATAACACCAATTATTAGTCCGATACCGGCTGTTTTATAGACCTTCTTACGAATACCTATAACCTTACGAAGAAGATCCATCAAATCGATTTCGATCTCCTCATCATTGTGATTATTATGCGACTGTTTTGTTTCCTTTTCAGATATTTGTTCCATCAAAATAGACATAAATAAAGGTATTCGTTATTTCTTGATTAAATTAGCGATAGAAGCAACCATCATTCCCAAAGTACTAAATGTAGTAGCATAACCTAAGATATTTCCAATATTAGTCCTTTTCTCAGCCTTACTAGGTACAATTATCTCGCAACCCGGTTCAATCTGTTTCTTACCGCTACCTTTAACCTTAGTAACCTGTCCATTCATATAAACTATGAACTTCTTACTCTTCTTTGCATTTTCAGAATAACCACCAGCTTGATTCAGGTAATAATCTATATTCTCACCCTTTATATAAGAAACTGTATTCGGAACCATCACAGCACCATTAATTGTGACCGTATTATTATTTTTAGGAATAGAAATCACATCACCTTCACGTAAAACAATATCTGCTGTACTACCAGGGTTGGCTAATGCTTTCTCCAAGTCAATACCAACACTAAAAGTATCTTCCACACGAACACCCAAAGAGTC
>ULQP01032862.1_pt1 | contig 11944 bp, 9 predicted proteins | sample 1954571 | NCBI WGS metagenome assembly ULQP01 (sample SAMEA4835657, study PRJEB28245) | human gut metagenome | biome: gut microbiome; material: fecal sample | place: Denmark | collected 2008 | reverse complement strand
CCGCCAGTGGGCAGCCACTTTCCCGAATTAACGCTTGAGCCACCGGGTGCGAAGGAAACCGCACTCCTACAGTGGGCATATCCGCGCTTACTTCCCGGGGAATAATATCCGACTTCGGCAAAATAATAGTCATGGGGCCAGGCCAATATGCCTCTGCTAGTTTTCGTGCGTTGTCGGGAATCGTGTCCACCAGTTTCTCCCACTGGGAAAGTTCGCAGATATGTACAATCAGGGGATTATCCATGGGACGGCCTTTCGCCCTGAAAATGCCAGCCACCGCTTTCCCATCCAATGCATTGGCGGCCAGCCCGTATACGGTTTCGGTGGGCATCCCCACTAGGCCTCCTTGACGGATGATACCGGCCGCCTCACGCACATCCTCTTGTTTTTCGGCCGATAAATGTAACGTTTTCAATTTGCCGTCATACCTCTTCTCTTCGAGTTGTTACTCGTTTTCCATACCAGCTGCCTGACGCAGCTTTTCTGCCTGATCCGCTGCAATCAGCGCATCGAGCACTTCCTGAATTTCACCGTTAATAAAAGAATCAATCCGGTAAAGAGTCAGCCCAATTCGATGATCGGTCACCCGCCCTTGGGGAAAATTATAGGTGCGAATTCTTTCACTGCGGTCACCGGTACCGACCTGACTGCGGCGGTCTGCCGCTAGTGCTTCGTCCTGCTTTTTCTGGGCCTTTTCAAAAAGGCGGGAACGCAGGACTTTTAATGCTTTTTCCTTATTTTTATACTGGCTTCGTTCATCCTGGCATTCCACTACCAACCCTGTGGGCAAGTGTGTAATGCGAATGGCTGAACTGGTCTTATTGATGTGCTGGCCACCGGCACCGCTGCTGCGAAACGTATCAATTTGAAGATCTTTCGGGTCAATTTGTACGGTCACTTCATCCACCTGCGGTAGTACGGCCACCGTAGCCGTACTGGTGTGCACCCTTCCCTGGGTCTCCGTTTCCGGTACACGCTGCACCCGGTGAACGCCGCTTTCGAATTTCAGTAGAGAATAAGCCGAAGCCCCATCCACCGAAAAACAAATTTCCTTATATCCGCCCAGTTCTGTTTCGTTGCAGCTGATGACTTCGCTGGTCCAGCCTTTTTTCTCGGCATACATACTGTACATCCGGAATAATACCGCCGAAAACAGAGCCGCTTCTTCCCCACCGGCTCCGGCCCGAATTTCGACAATCACGGGTTTTTCATCGTTGGGGTCCCGCGGCAACAGTAGTAAATTCAGCTGTTTAGCACGTTCTGCCTGCTCAGCCCGACCGGCCGCCAGTTCCTCTTGGGCCAAAGCTTCCATTTCTTTATCCAGCCCCGGTTCTCGAAGCAGTTCGCGGGCTTGCTCTTCCCGTTCTACCGCTTGCCGGTAGCAGCGGTATTCCTGCACCAAAGGAGCAATTTCACTGCTTTCCCGCAACAACGCCGTATAGCGCGCCGTGTCCTGCACGGTTTGAGGCTGACACAGCAATTGTTCGATCTTCTAATAGCGCTTTTCAAAAACCGCCACTTTTTCAAACATTCTTTTCGTTCTCCTTTTTCAGAATGGTTATGTCCCTTGCACCGGTGGCATAACCTGCACACCGTCCCTTATAATTTTGCGGATATTTTTTTCAATTTTCAGCCGCGGCACCATGACTTCCCGGCCACAGCCTTTGCACCGAATGCGAAAATCCATACCGGCCCGCAATACTAGGAACGTTTTTTCTCCGCAGGGGTGCGGTTTTTTCATAACCAGTTCATCACCGGGACGCACATCCATGCTACCTGATCCCTCCTGTTTGTTCGATCCAAAAAGGGCATATTGTTATTATACCATTGTGCCCGTCATGATTCAACCTTCGCCCTGTTCCGGTTCCAAGAACCGAAGGAAGCGTTCATGCATAGCGGGCATCCGGCGCTTGAGCGAAACCGGGCGCCCACTGGCAGACGCCAAAAAACAGTGCCGGCTGCGAGCAGTAGTACGCAGTTCCCCTGTTTTTTTATCCGTAATGGTATAACCGATCACCAACCGCACACCGTCATACTCTTCTACCCACGCATCAATATACACCGTATCGCCAAACCGCACCATGGAACGGTAGGTACATTCCACTCCCAACACAGGGATCTGAACTCCTTCCTGTTCCATTACCGCATAGTCAATGCCCACCTGCTGCATAGCAAAAATGCGGGCTTCCTCCATCCAACGAATATAATTGGCATGGTGAATAATGGCCATCTGGTCCGTTTCATAATAAAAAGCGGTGCGTTCATATCGTACTTTCACGTGAAAAACCTCCTTCTTTGATTGGCTCCTTTAAAACGAGACAGAAAGGGCCAAAGCTTCCCGTAAAAAGCCCTCGCCCTTTCTGCCTTACGGCTATTTTTGGGGGTTGATAGATGAATCTGTTTTGCTTATTTTATCAGATCTTGCCCCATATTTCCACACGGGAATCGTAAATTCCCTGAAATTTCTTTTTTTATAAAATTTTATCCGGCGGCTTCTTGCTTTTTTCTGCCGCATGTCTCATAATGAACAAAGTGATGCTAGTGTACCGGATACCATTTTCAGCACAATCCGGTGCCAAGAAGGGGGCGCCCATGAAAACAAAAGAACAAATTTTACAGAAATTACGCGCTTCAGCCGGTTCCTACCTTTCCGGGGAATCCTTAAGTGAAGAATTCGGTATTTCCCGCACCACCGTGTGGAAACATATAAACGCGCTGCGCGCCGAAGGATATGCGATTTCTTCCGTTACTAATCGTGGTTATTGCCTCCAGGAAGAGCCGGATATTCTCACAGCGGAAAGCATTCGTGCTTCCCTGCCCACCCGGGTCATCGGGCAAAATCTGGTTGTGTTGCCTGTAACGGATTCAACGAATAACGAAGCAAAGCGGATGGCTTTGCAAGGTGCCCCCCATGGAACGGTAGTTATTGCCGAAGAGCAAACCGGCGGCAAAGGACGGCTTGGCCGGGCTTGGCGGTCGCCTCCGGGCCGGGGGTTGTGGTTCAGTTTACTTTTGCGGCCCCACTGCTCCCCACAGCAGGCCAGCCGCATGACCTTACTGGCTGGTTTAGTGATTTGCCGTACGCTCCGCAAAGTCGCCGGCGTACCGGCCAAAGTAAAATGGCCCAATGATGTGGTCATCGGCAGCCGGAAAATTTGCGGCATTTTGACCGAAATGGGCGCCGAAATGGAACAGGTGGAATATGTGGTCATAGGCCCCGGGGTGAATATCCACGAAGGAAGCTACCCCGATGACATTCGGGAACGGGCGATTACTTTGGAAGAAGCCACCGGCAAAAAATGGAACCGGGCCTACCTCATGCGTCTGTTTTTGGAAGAATTCGAACATATCTTGGACGAAAATCAAAAGAATGGCCTGCAAACCTTGCTGCCAGCCTACCGGGATTTGTGTGTAACCCTGGGCCGCACGGTATACTGCGATCGCGGCGGTACCGAGTTACGAGGTACTGCTGTGGATATTACGGAAGAAGGCGAATTGGTAGTAGAAACCGAAACCGGCGAACGGGCGATTATTTATTCGGGCGAAGTTTCTGTACAGGGTTTTTACGGACACGCTTAAAAAATAAAAAAGAATCCCCGGCGCATCTCCTAAGAAAGGGAGAGTGCCGGGGGTTTTTATACAGCCAAAAAGTTTCTTATTACCCTGCCACAGCTAACCGCTGCAAAGGCGTACCGGTTTGCCACAAACGCATATACACAAGACGGCACTTTTCATATTTTTGAAACAGCCGTTTAGCGTACTCTTCATCTCCATATACTTTCCAGCATCCGGCACATTTGCAGTTTTTTCCCTGATGCCGAATAAAGCCGGCCACATCCTCAAAAGGATACCCAAGAAAAAAGCCAATTTCGTGGGGAAATTCCTCCTGTTCCGCTACGCGGTGCCGCAACTGCCGGATAATGTGGTTAACCGAACCATGGTACCCCCATAACGCCAGAAAAGCGGCTACTTTGGGGCAGGCCATGTCCTGTTGCAACCGTTCCTTTCGATATACATACAGAAGGGCATGCCCATCTTTAATTTGCAGAATGGTCATTTGAACGCCTTTTCCCCGCAGCTGATAGGCCAGTTTACGAAACTGGGAAAACCACTCCCCCGTGTCTTTCATCCGCACACGAAATAAACTACCCGTCTTTAATCGGGCCAGAGTGGGGGCACACAGCGCAATCAGTTCCTTCTCCATTCAACTTACCCCTCCTTTTTTCCTTGCCCACAATACTGCATAAGTACCGTATGAAGCGCCGAAGCACTGCTCGAATGTACCCGCTCCACCGGAATGCAGTTTCGTTTTGCTTCTCTAGAGGCGCTAATCATCATTTTGTGTGATACCGTGCTGACAAAAACAATCAGCAAATCGGGACACCCCATTTTTTTCTTCATTGTACCGTGCTCTTTCGTATAGACTTTCGCTTTGCACCCATAGTTTTTACAGATATCCGCATACTGTCCGGCCATTCCTTCGTTTCCGCCTATGATCACCACACTCATAGAAACCGTCCTTTCATAGCTGCCAGATGGTTAGTTATAGCTAACACTCTGGCAAAAGAAGACTCCCCACTGTAAGGGAGTTATGGTCTACTGTTAGTTAGTTTTAACTAACTTTATTGTTACTATACCATACCCTCCTGTCTCTGTCAAGGCTCTTCTAAGTCGTTCCCATAAAAAAGATCCCGTCCATTTGGACGGGATCTTACGTTAACCCGTTTATTTTTCGTAAGCCGCTAAACAACCGGGATAGGTGTACCCATAGGTATTCACTTTATACTTAGACGAAGACGGATCGGCTTCTGCATAATTTGCAAACGAGTACACCTTCGATTCAGCCAACCGGCGATACAGAAGTCCCGGCAGGCATACCCCACCGGCTTTATGCCATTCCAGCATGGCCGTGCCATAACAGTACGAATCGGTATACTGAAGATCGTGTACCAAATCGCTGCCCGATAGGCTAATATAACCGCCGTGCGCCCATCCGGTTTTGCCCGAGGAGGTTTTCAGGTAGTACCACATTTGCTTGGTGCTTTCCTGGTATTCCATTTTGTAAACGGTTACCGATGTATTGGTTCCCACGCTGGTGATCACACCGGTATTATTGCCTGCGCCTTTATACAAAACGAAGGATTCTGTACTGGTGCCCTTGCGACCGGAAGAGCCGATACTAATAGGCTTCACAGCATTGAGCATAATTTCCCGCATACTGATAGAGGCCGATGCATTATTCCAATATCCCGACCCCACGTTATACGAAAAACTCACCAGGGAATCAAACTGGCTTTGGCTTACCTTCAGGTTATTATTGGCAATAAACTTATTTACTTCACTGGTATACGACCGTGTGTTAATGGTGTTGCACAACAGCGCCCAGGCTTCCCGTTTCGTCAGGTTATTATAGAACTTCTCCCCTTTGGAAACGACATAACCATAACCTAGAGTGGGAATGTTATAGGCCAGTGTATCAGGATAGACCCCCGCGCTGAAGCCTTCCATTTTACTGATAATGGTCAGCATTTCGTCGCTGATCCGGCGGGTTTCCGTGGAAGTAGTCGTTGCATCCGCTGTTGAAACCACATACACCGTAAAGGACGTATAGTCGCTACTCCAAGCTCCGTTACTGTACGCATACACCTTCACTTCATACGTACCGGCCTTATCAAACGAAAGCTTTTTCGCAAAAACCCGGGTTTCATGGTCGGCCAGACCGCTGGTCACAGCTTTTTCTGTCGTGTAACCGGACACATCATACTGGGTTGTTTTGCCGTTAGCTGTCACCGCAAAACGCACTTTGGTACGCTGATTATTGGTAATGGCAGTCAACGTCACATCCGAACCCGCAAAAGCAATGTTGGGATCACTATAGGCAAATTCCACGGCTTCCGCCGCCGTTACCGTTACTTTGCAAGTTTGCTTGGAAGAACCGCTTTGCGCTGTAATCGTACAGCTGCCCGGCGCCACGGCATAGATATATCCGTTCTGTACCGTCGCGACTTTTTCATTACTGCTGGTCCACGTAATCACCGCACCACTATTGGAACTGGTGGCCGTGGTATACATGGTCTTACCGGCCGGGATCGAAGCACTCGTATGGGACAGCGTAATATCCCCCGAGGGCAATTCCGACAGGAACTGGATATATTCCGTTGATACGTACCCTGTGGTACTGCTTCCATAAATACTGACTTTTGTCCACTCGGCATTCGAAGTATCCAGCACATTGAGTGCGGTGCCCATCGCCATAGTGGTAATGACTGTATACGTTGTTCCCGGACCCTGGCGCAGGTTTACCGCCGTTGTCGTGCGGGCGTAAGGGTATTCATCGTTTTCCTTTTCCTGCACCGTCACTTTCATGGTTTTGGAAACCGAACCGACTTTCACGGTAATCGTAGCCGATCCAGCTTTCACGCCCTTTATTGTGTAAAGGTATTTACCATTACTTGTTTTGCTGTAGCTGGCCGTTGCCACCGACGTTGCCGACGACGAAATAGACGGGACAGTGCTGCCATTATTGGTGGCTGTTACGGTCAGCGTGAAGCTTTCGCCCACTTCTACCGTTTTACTGGTAGGGCTTAGGGACAAAGTCGGCGTAGCTGTGCTGGAAGAGAGTTTCAAATATTCGCGGCTGCACCAACCCGTTGTTCCCGACGAGGTTTTCACTTTTACCCAACCGCTGTTGCTGGTGCTGTCCACTACCGTAAGTTTTGTCCCCTCCGGCAACACTTGCAGCACCGTGTAGCTGGTGCCAGGACCGGAACGCATATTCAGCACGTCAGTCGTTGTGGCGGTTTCACCGGTTCCGGCGCTTTCCGTGACCGTAACTTTCATGGTCTTAGAAACCGACCCAACTTTCACCGTGATCGTAGCCGACCCGGCTTTCACGCCCTTTATCGTGTAAAGGTATTTACCATTACTTCTTTTGCTATAGCTAGCCGTTGCTACCGTTTTGGACGAAGAAGAAATCGACGGAATGGTACTGCCATTATTCGTAGCCGTTACCGTCAATGTAAAACTTTCGCCCGCTTCCACGGTTTTACTGGTAGGACTCAGGGACAAAGTCGGCGTGGCCGTTGACGAAGAAGAAAACGACAGGTATTCGCGGCTGCACCAACCGGTTTTTCCCGATGAGGTTTTGACTTTCACCCACCCACTGTTGCTGGTGCTGTCCACCACGGTGAGCTTCGTCCCCTTGGGCAGTACCCGCAAAACCGAGTAGCTAGTGCCCGCTCCCGAGCGCATATTCAGCACATCGGTGGTTGTAGCCGTGCCACCGCTGGAAGAGGAAGAAGACGAAGAAGAAGAGAACGACAGGTATTCCCGGCTGCACCAGCCGGTTTTGCCCGATGAAGTCTTTACTTTCACCCACCCGCTGTTACTGGTGCCATCCACCACCGTGAGCTTCGTCCCCTTAGGTAGCACCTGCAAAACCGAGTAGCTGGTGCCTGCCCCGGAACGCATATTTAGTACATCGGTCGTTGTCGCTGTATCTCCACTCGAGGTAGAAGAAGAGGCGGATGTCACCGTCACTTTCATCGTTTTCGAGGTGGACCCCACTTTTACCGTAATTGTCGCGCTGCCTGCCTTTACACCTTTAATCGTGTAAAGGTATTTACCATTACTCGTTTTGCTATAACTGGCCGTTGCCACCGATGTAGCAGAAGAAGAAATCGAGGGAACTTTTCCACTATTATTCGTTGCCGTAACGGTCAGCGTGAAACTACTTCCCGCTTGTACCGTTTTGCTGGTCGGGCTTACTGACAAAGTTGGGGTAGCAGACGCCGACGACAGCGACAGATATTGCCGGCTGCACCAACCGGTTTTCCCTGAGGAGGTTTTTACTTTCACCCAGCCGCTGTTGCTGGTGCTGTCCACTACCGTGAGTTTTGTCCCCTTGGGCAGTACCTGCAAAACGGAGTAACTGGTGCCAGCTCCGGAACGCATATTCAGCACATCGGTCGTTGTGGCTGTGCCGCCGTTCTGCGAACTACTCCCAAAAGAGAGATATGTTTTGCTGCACCAACCAGTTTTACCCGACGAGGTTTTCACTTTGGCCCACTCGTCATCACTGTTGTCAATCAGTGTAACGACGGCCCCTTTGTCCATGAGCAAAATTTTATCATACGAAGTGCTGGGTCCCGTACGTAAATACAGATAATCCGTTGTTGTGGCTGTGGATGCCGCTTCTACCTGACCATAGGAATCCCCTATGGGGACCGTGACAAATAGCATCACAACCGTACAAAACATGGCCAGCCATCGCTTCCATGTCTTCTTATATGTCTTCATCCGATTCTCCTCCCCTTCTTACGATAAAATGAAAATTTCATATTTTTGTTCATACGTTTTTATTTTACGAGATCTTGCCGTATATTGCAATGTTTTGAGCCCAATTTTCTCATTTTTTCCATGCTTTCCCCCGTTTTTTCCAGGCTCTGGTGAAATATCCAACAAAAAAGCGCCTTCCTTCATAACCCATGAAGAAAGGCGCTTTTTCATCATACAGGGATTAGCGAGTCAGAGAGTGCTTCACACGGTCGCGTTCTTCCGCCCGTTTGGCGTTATTCCAGCGGTCGGTCGTCCCTACCAAGTAACCGGTAATCCGGCGAATTCTTTCAAAATCCACACCGGCTCCTACTGTTCCATTGTTTTCCATTTTTTTCTCCGTCATGGTATAGTCCTCCTTTAAAAAATATGTATATCATCGAAAAAGGGATCTTCGTTTTTATCAATAGCACCCACAGTGCTGTAGTGGCACATTGGGATACTTTTTGCGCAGTTCCTCCAGCTTTTCCAGGCTGACCGGTTCACCGGCACGCCGTCCGCACCGGGGGCATACTTCATCAATAATGCCATTATACCCGCATACCGGGTCACGGTCTACCGGGTGGTTCACGGAACCGTACCCAATGCCCGCTTCCTTCATGCAGCGAATAACCGCTTCGAAAGCTTCCAAGTTCTTGCACACATCGCCATCCAGTTCCACATAGCTGATATGGCCTGCATTGGTCAGCGCATGATACGGTGCTTCAATCTGGATTTTACGGAAGGCATTGATGGGATAGTATACCGGCACATGGAACGAGTTGGTGTAATATTCCCGATCCGTAATGCCCGGCAGTTTGCCATATTTCTTGGCATCAATCCGCACAAAACGGCCACTGAGCCCTTCGGCCGGGGTGGCCAGCAGCGACCAGTTCAAGCGGGTTTTCCGGCTTTCTTCTTCCATGCGTTCCCGCATGTAGGAAATAATCCGCAAGCCCAGTTGCTGGCTTTCTTCGCTTTCCCCGTGATGTTTGCCTGTCAGCGCTACCAGCGTTTCAGCCAGCCCAATAAACCCAATGCTCAGCGTGCCATGCTTGAGCACTTCTTCCACGGTATCGTACCGGCTGAGTTTTTCGGAATCAATCCAAACGCCCTGACCCATAAGGAAGGGGTAGTTATAGACCTTTTTGCTGCACTGAATCTTAAAGCGGTGCAACAGCTGTTCAATACACAAATCGATGCGGTCGTCCAGCATCGAGAAGAACTTCTGCAAATCGCCATGGGCTTCAATGCCAAGACGGGGCAGGTTGATGGTTGTAAAGCTCAAATTACCGCGCCCACAGGTAACTTCCCGGCTGGGATCGTACACATTGCCCATCACGCGGGTCCGGCAGCCCATATAGGCCACTTCCGAGTCATAATCGCCCGGGCGATAGTACTGCAAATTAAACGGTGCATCCAAAAAGCTGAAGTTCGGGAACAGGCGTTTGGCCGAAACCCGAATGGCCATTTTGAAAAGGTCGTAGTTGGGTTCGCCTTCGTTGTAGTTGACGCCTTCTTTTACTTTGAAAATCTGTACCGGGAAAATGGGTGTTTCGCCATCCCCCAGACCAGCTTCCGTAGCTTTCAGCAGGTTGCGGATCACCATGCGGCCTTCCTCGGACACATCCGTGCCATAGTTGAGCGAAGAAAACGGCACCTGAGCGCCCGCGCGGGAATTCATGGTGTTCAGGTTATGTACCAGCGCCTCCATAGCCTGGTAGGTGGCGTTATCGGTTTCGTTATAAGCATTGCTCTGGCAGTAAGCCGCTGCTTTGTCAGCTTCTTCGGAAGAAATTTTTCCTTCCATCTTTTCTACCAGATAGCTAGCGAGCTTTTTACCATACGCCTCGGCCGTGCCCAGCGAAACATCTTTGCCCACATCTTCTTTTACAGCCGCGGTCATTTCATCGGCCTGTTCAAACGTAAAGCCAAACCGCACCTGCAAGTACTGGGCTACCGATTTAAAATACTGTTTGCGGAAAGTCTTCGTAACACCGGGCGCCATCGCATAGTCAAAGTTCGGAATACTCTGGCCGCCATGCATTTCATTCTGGTTGGCCTGAATGGCGATGCAGCACAGTGCCGAATAGCTGCGAATATCATTCGGTTCCCGCAGGTATCCGTGACCCGTGGAAAAGCCGTTTTTAAACAGTTTGAGCAGGTTAATCTGGCAGCAGGTTTCTGTCAGCGCGTAAAAGTCCTTATCGTGAATGTGAATATCCCCGTTAATATGCGCCTTGGCAATCTCGTGGGGGATTACATATTCATCGTAAAAGGCTTTCGCCCCCTCCGAACCGTATTTCAGCATGGTACCCATAGCGGTATCGGCATCAATATTCGCGTTTTCCCGCTTTAGATCCACTTCCGAGCTGGGCTGAAAAGTCAGGTTTTCATAAATCTTCATCAGATTCGCGTTCATTTCACGCATTTTCTGATGCTCCGCCCGATACAGAATGTAAGCTTTGGCCGTTTTGGGAAGATCGCTTTCAATCAGCTTTTCTTCCACCATATCCTGAATCTCTTCCACGTTGGGAATGGTGTCCCCCCGCTGCCCGGCATTGAGCGCATCGACTACCATAGCCGTCACTTTATCAAGATCATAATCGCTCATGCGTTCGCCGGAAATATGAGAATTTGCCTTTAAAATGGCATTTCGGATTTTGCTGGCATCAAACAGAACCACTTCGCCATTACGCTTCATGATTGTCTGAATCATCGGTCGGTTACCCCTCTCTGTTTTTCAGTCTTTATCTTGGCGCGAAAACGATGTTTCCGTGTTCATTCCCCATGCAGTCCGTTTTTTCTGCAATCATTAACGGTCAAAACAGAAAGACGGGTGGATGTGTCCTGAATAGTTTCCACTTCAGAGTCAAACCACAATATATTGTGGTTCTTTCTCCTTTCGGAAGGAACGTCTACTATAATAGCCCAATACTCCATAAATTGCAAGGGCTTTTTAGAAAAAACAATTTTTTTGGCACTCCTGTATATAGCTATTTTATTTTCTTTTTATACCATATCTTGTATATCTATTCCTGCATTTGGCGCATGATTCGCCATTTTCCTGGATAGATGCCCTCTTTCTTCTCCCATATTTCGAAAGTTTACACATCCCGATAATAAAACAGAATTTATCGGTTTTTCCATACTTCGTTTTTTCATTTTCCATGAAATGGAAACCGCTCCGTCACGTTTCGCCGCCTGTCCGCATAAAGTAAAACAGACCGCTAACAACCATGTTTCTCTTTTTGGGAAAATGTGCCTTCCCACTTTTGAGAAGAAAGGAGCTTGGCTTTCTCATGAATATCTATCGACCCAATGAACAACACGGGTGCCATCCCTGCTGTTCTCCCTGCCCTGTGTTTTGTCCGGTCCCAGGACCACAAGGGGTTCAGGGCTTGCAAGGCCCTCCGGGCCCCATGGGCCCCACCGGCCCTCAAGGTGTGCAGGGATTGCAGGGACCCACAGGATCGGTAGGCCCCGCCGGAGCAGCCGGACCTACTGGCGCTACCGGGGTTACTGGACCCACTGGGCCTACGGGCCCTACCGGAGCTACGGGCGCTACCGGGGTTACTGGACCTACTGGGCCTACGGGCCCTACCGGACCTACTGGCGCTACCGGGGTTAC
>ULQP01065663.1_pt1 | contig 11985 bp, 13 predicted proteins | sample 1954571 | NCBI WGS metagenome assembly ULQP01 (sample SAMEA4835657, study PRJEB28245) | human gut metagenome | biome: gut microbiome; material: fecal sample | place: Denmark | collected 2008 | reverse complement strand
TATGGATTTCTTCCAAATCTTTTTTTGAATTTTTTTGAATATTTTATAAACCTTTTTTCCTCTCTTGTTAATTTCTTTGGAGTTTCGTCTATAAATTTATTCAAAAATTCTTCAATATCAGAATTTTTATCATTTTCCATAAACTTTTTATCCTCTTTCATTATCTTCATTTGATTGTTGGCTTTCTTGCATTCTTCTTTGCATTTGTGCCATTCTCTCTGGATCAGACATTCTCTGTATTGGTGGTAAATTCCTATATTCTCCATTATTTGAAAGCCAATTTACAAAGGCTTCTCTTGCACTATTTACAGGCTGTGTTCTAGTTTGTGAGGCAGGTGGTAACACATTCAACTGCTTATCAACAAATTTTTCTACAAAAGGAATATTCATTAACATATCATTTTTTTGTAAAAATTGTGCTATTCTTTGCCTTATTGATAACTTATTTTCACTTTGTTGTGAAATTGGTTGTATTTGTTCTGCATATCTATTAGCTTCCATAACAGCACCAAATCTTGTCTGCCTTATTCCATTTTGTTGGTTATGTTGTTCTACTTGTTGTGTTTCCTCTGGTGGAGTAAATATAGGTATATCATTCCCCATTTCTATATGTTGTTGTGCTTGTTCAGGTCTTATTATTTCTCCAAATTCATTGATTGAATAACCCTCTGGCATTTCAAACTGTGTTTCACTCGCCTGTGGTTGCCTGTTTCTTCTATGTTCTTCAAAGTTTATTATATTACCTCTTCTACTTTGTGATAAATCTTGTCCTAATACATGAACTGCTGATAAAAAATTATTTCTTAATTCTGGAGTAGTTAAAAGTTGTGCAACTTCTTCATAGTTTTGCAAAATGTACTCTGTATCATGATTTTCCATGTATGTTGCTACTAACTCTCTTTCAGTTTTATTCATAAGTTCTCTATAAATATTCATATTTCCTTTAAAAGTTGTACCATCTGGTCTTGTGAGCAGTATCGGTGTTTCACTTTGTAACATTCTTCTATGTTCATTAGTTCCCATTATCAATAATTTATCTATAGAATATATTTGTTCTAACTCATTCATGAAATCATCAAATTTACCTTGATTTCCCTCCATGCTTTCATATAAACCTTTTAGAGTTTCCCTACCATCTTTTTTATATGCTAAAGCCAAAACTTGTGGTAAAGGTAAGTCCATGCTCTTTGCTAATAACTCTAAAACATTTCCATTATATTGATATTCACTTAACGGACTATATGGAGTTCTATCACTTGCACCTCGTACTGTTCTAGATTGTTGTCTATGTTCCATTCTTGTACCATTTGAAACATTATAAAGCATTTCAGCAGTATATTGTGTTGCACCCTCTGTAAGAAACATACCATCATGTCCATTAAAAAATCCACATTGTTCTCTACCATTTTCATGAGAAGTTTGTAAAGCATGAGTTAATTCATGAAAGAAATACAATTTTTTATCTTCATAACTAAGTGATTGTTCCATTTGTATTCTATTGTCATCAGTTCTTCCATAAATACCACCTAAACTTGTTTCTTTTATGCTTTTTACAAGTTCTGGCATTCTTTTTGCTATTTCTGTTGGATTGATTAACATTTCATCTTTTATTTCATTCATAGAATCTATATAATCAGCCATCAAAACATAATAATCTTCACTAATATCACTTCTATTTGCAAAAATTTTCTTAATTGAATCTACTAATCCACTACTATATAATTCACTATATCTTTGCTCTTTCGTTTTCATATTTCACCTTTTTTATACAATTATTTTAAAACAAAAAACAATACTATACTTATTAGTAACTGAACTAATAACACTTTATTTGTCACTTTGTAAATTTTTTCTATTTTATTTCTTCTTTTTTCTGCATCCCAAAACTTTCCAAATTGTACTTCACAATGTTCCAAATAATCATCTATATCATCTTTATAAACTGATTTATAAGTTGATGAATTATATCCTGCATATTTTGCATCTGGTATCAATGGTCTATAAATAGCCAACATATACCAATATGAAAATAAATTTCCTAATAATATTGCTACAAACCATTGTCCAAATACAATAACATATTTATTAGTTAAATATGTTGCCATTTCAACTGGCAATTTATCAGCATTCATTCTTAATACCAAATATAAAATATAAGATAAAATAATTCCAACAGATATACAGAATGATTGTATTCTAATTTTTCTATGCTTTATTGTTTTGTTAAATCTATCTTCATTATCTTCAAGTGTATTCATTACTGTTGAATAAATATTATTAGCCTCTCGTTCTTGATTTGTTGTTTGAACATCTATATAAACATCTGAATATCTTAAATCCATTCTTGCATCTCTAAAATCAACAGTAACATTTATACTATTATATTGGTCATTATAATCTTCTTTTCCAGATTTATTATAAAAAGAAACTCTTAAATCAAGCGAAACTTCTTCTATTGCTCTTGGCTGACCTAATTGACCTATAAACCAATTATAATCTGTTTCTGTCATATTCTGACCATTTCTTAATTTTATAGTATATCTTAATTCTGTACTACCATTCTCATACTCATATTTTTTATCACTAAATTCTAAATTCTTATTCTTTATTTTTTCTTGTTCAAATATATTATCATATCTATTTTTATAATCATCAAAATAGTTGGCAACATCTATTATTGATTTTATTGGTATTTGTTTATTTACTACTTTATTATTCACTTAAAATTCCCCCATAAAATTATTCTTTGGTTTGAATTATACTAATCCACTATTATTCTATATTATTATCAAAAAAAAATCAACACTTTCCACAATATAATTATGACTTTTTTGGAACAATTTTGTTCTTTTCCGTTTTAGTAAAAAAAGATTAAAATAAAATATCTCTTATTTTAATCTTTTCTCAATATTTATTCTGTAATCCATAAACAATATAATGTTTCTCTTATTTCTACATCCTCTGGTGTAAATGTATTTTGCACAATATCTTTAGTTGCTTGTCTTTGTTTCATAGGTACTGCACCAATCATTTTTTCTGTTTCAAATAAATCCACATCTGATAATCTACTATTAGAATATACTTTTTCTTCAAATGGTCTAAAGTCCACTTTTATACAATCTTTCAATTTTTTTCCTGCTGATAAAGCAATTATTTCTGCCTTTTCTTTTGCTTTATTATATGCCTCTGCCATAACTTCTTTTTTTGCATTTTCTTGTTCTTTTATAGTAAATGTCATGTTATATTTAGGTGGATTTTCTAATTGTGCTACTTTATCTATGAAATCAGCTATTATTTCCATATTATAATCCATTTTTAATGTTGCATTTTGATTATAATCAAAACCACCATCTATTGTTTTTTTCTCTTGGTAGTCAAAATGTATATTTTGAGAAATTCTAAAATTTCTAGTTTTTAATTCTTCTTTACTAATATCTAATGTATTTAAAACATTCTCAATAAAGTTTTCTACTGTTTTTGTTCCTCTTTCCAATACACTTTCATAAGTAATATCATTTGCATAAAAATTTATATTTAATACTACTTCATTTGGCTTATAAAACTTTTTTCCCTCTCCTTGTACCATTATATCCATAATCAATACCTCCCTTTTCTGCTAGTATAACATATCTACTTTTTTTAAACAATAATTTTATAAATTCTATCAATTCTTCTATTTGCTTGTTGTTCTACTATTTATTCTTAATATTTTTCTAACCATCTTTTTGCCTCTCTAGAACTATTATCTGCATATTCAGAAACAGGACAATCATTAAATAAATCCTCTGCAATTTCTTCTATTACTTCTCTTAATTCTAATTTTTCTAGAAATTTATTTGGTATATTTGAAATTCCTAAATATGCTCCTAATATGTTTCCTGTAATTGATCCTGTTGAATCACTATCTCCACTATGATTAACTGAAGAAATAATTGCTTTTTCAAAATCATCTGAATATTTTAAAGAACAATAAATTGCTATTGCCAATGCTTCTTCTGCAACCCAACCCTCTCCTAATTGTTCTATCGCTTTTGTATCATCTATATTTTGTTTTGATAAATTTATCGCTTTATGTATCAAATCAATAAAATTAAAAGCAATTTTTTCATCATATAATCTGAATTTATGAGCATATATTGTAAGTGCAAATTCTATACATTCTTCTAAATTTCTTTTGGCTGGCACTTCAAAGTATTCATATTCTCCATAAATAATAGTATTTATTAAAACTGTCATAACATAAGATGCAATATTTCCTAATGGATGTCCATGAGTAATTGCATTAGTTTTTGCCCCCATTCTTCCAATTTCATCAAGTGATGGTCTTGAAAAATATAAGCCTATTGGTGCAACTCTCATAACACCACCACAGCCTTTACTATCATTTATAGGTTTTTCAAGTGTTCCCATTACTCCTGATGTTAATGCACTAATGCAAGTATTGCCTGGTGCTCTTTGAACATTAAGTTCTTTTATTTTTGATAACCAAGTACACCCTATTCCTTTTTTAGTATTTCTTTGAGTATCTAGCCAATCTAGATATGCTTGATAAACATAGCCTTCACAACTTCCTGCAATCCCCCTCATCATTGCTCTTGTTTTTCCTATTAAAATTCCATTAGCTGTAAACAATGTCATCTGTGTATCATCTGATATTATTGCCTTTCCATTATTTAATTCATATTCTGTTATTCCATTTTCTCCATATATATTTTTTATCTGTGAAATTTTATAAAATTCAATTGGATATCCAAGTGCATCTCCAACTGCACCACCAATTAGACAACCTTTAAAACTTTCTAAACTTTTCATATAATTATTCTCCTATAATTCTTAAAATATCACTATATTTGTTTACCTCTTTGCTTATATCATTTTTACTTTTACTGAAAATATGATTTGCTACAGCATTTGCAACTTGTTTCATTTCTTCTAAATTGTACTCTCTATCTTCAATTATATTTCCCGCTTCTTCTAGTAATTTTATTTGTTTTTCATTCATTTTTCTATAAATATTCATTATTTTCTACTTCCTTTACTCTTTTATTGCTATCATATATTCATTTGATTGTACTGTTCTATTTGCATTTTGAAACACAAATTTAGCGCCAGTAAAATAAACTTTATAACCTAAATTTTCTAACCTTATTTTATTTAGTCTTAGAAACTCATCTATTTCTTCTTCAGATAAATTATTTTTGATTCTTAATTCGTAAAAAGTATATATTATTTCACTCTTGTTTTGACTCATCTTGTAATTTAAATATTCTTCTACATATTGTGTTGTCATTTTATCACTTCCTATCAACTGATTTTCATTATAGCATATTTTTATTTTTTTGTCCGTTTTTCTCAAAATTTTAAACAAAAAAAAATAATCGGTACTAGCCACTTTTAGCTAGTACCAATTATTTTATCTCTTTTTCTTGAATAAATTACTTTGATTATGTCTTTGTCAGTTATTATTTTCTGTTCTATTTTTGTTCTATCATCATTTATTTCTTCAATTAAATAATTTTTTCTTTTGTTTATTTTCTTTATAATTGCCTTTTTCTTATTTTTTAACTCTACTACATCAAATTGCTTTATTTTCATATTTCATCACTTTCCTTTGTTAATATACTGGAGTTCCATAGCCTAATATTACACTACTATTTATGTTATACTCTTTTTGTCTGCAAGTATCTCCACTTGAATTTCCCTCTACTGTATAAACTTTTCCATCAACTGATTTTTCAACTATACCTACATGGTCTGCTTTCCCATCATTGCTATCTGCCCAATCAAAGAAAATAATATCGCCGTGCCTTTGGAATATAACCACTATCTTTCCATAGTCCACAAGTTTTAAACCAAGCTACACCTTCGCTTTCGCACCCTGCAAATTTCGGTACAACTCCACTTTCTATATAACCACATTCATTTGCACACCAACTCACAAAACATGCACACCATTCCACTCTTGAATTAAAACCATACCAACTCCAATAAGGTTGTCCACCTACATTCCCTACTTGTGCTAAAGCTACTTGTACTATATCTGTACTTCCTATTGATGATCCATATACTACACAAGACCACATAGAATTATACTCATCTTTTTGTAATTCTGCTAATTGTATTTTTTGTTTGTCATTAAAATTATATTTTTCTATCATTTCTTCTACTGACTTACTTGTAATATCTATGTATAAAATTTTTCTTTTTACTTTTTCTTTTTTAGTATTACCTTTATCATCAGTTGTTTCAATTTCTTTATCTATTTCTTCTGTTCTGGATGTTATTGTATTCATTTCCCAAAATATATTCTTCAGCTTGTCAATCTTGTTGTCATCTAATGTTATAACATTTGTCTGTTCTTCGCCATTACTTACTGCTACTGCATATATAGACAATATATCTTTCCATTCTGCCCTATTTGAATTTATTTCATATTCATCGTGTTCATTGTTCTTTTGTATCTCTGTTATTTTGTTGGTAAATTCCATATTTATTTCACTAATAACAGAACTCATTGTCCTATCTCCTACATCTTTTTCACTTGAAAAGAAAATTCCAAATATTGAAGTACATATCATAGCAATTAAAGCAATAACTATAATTATAACAACTGCTACCCACCCTCCTGCAATAATTGCTGAAACTAATGCTTTAGTTGCTGCAATTATTGCTTTTACTGTTGTAATAGCTACTTTTATTCCAACTTTAATAGCTTGTATTGTCGCCTTTACTGTTGCCTTTGTCATTTGTGCTGTTCTTTGTGCTACTTTTACACTCGTTTTTACTGCTTGTTTACTAGCTTTTACTGTTGCTTTAGTTGTTCTTTCAGCTGTTTTTATTGTTTGTTTAGTTGCTTTTACTGTTCTGTCTGCTGTTTTTATTGTCTTTTGTCCTACTTTTTTTACTTGTTTTGCCTTTTCTATTTTTCCTTTTATCTTACTTATAGTTTCTTTTCCTTTTTTTATATTTTCTTTTGTTTCTTTTAAACTTTTTCTTCCTATTTGATTTCCTTTATATGTACCATAATATGATGTATTTTTTGCTTTGCTTTGTATTTTGTTTTCTGCATATTCTTGGCTTGAATTTTCTTTAGTTTCATAACTTTCTTTTGCCTTATCTTTTATATCTACTATATTTTCTTTTAATCTACTTCCTATTATAGCTGTTCTATCTAATGTTTTTATTGCGATGTCGCTTTTTTTCTTTACTTTAATATCTGCCATTGTTATTCCTCCAATACATTAGTTATTCTTTTTGCTACAACTACTAATCTTCCATTTTTATTTGAATATTCACAGGTAGATAAAGTTATGAGTTTGTCGCCATACTCTGCTGTTTCTTCTGTATCATAAAAAGAAAGTTCTTTACATTTTTGTATAAATGTATTGAACTCTTGCTCTGAATTTGCATTATAAAATTTATAGTAATTAAATCCTGTATAGGCAACTGTTTTAAATACTGCTATTATTTCATAATTTGCTTTTCCATAAATTGTATTAAACTTTATAATTTTGTGATTATCATAAAATTTCTTATTTTTGTATTTTTCTAATTCTCCAAATATTTTATTACTGTTTATGTGGTGTCCATATATTATTAAGTTATCACTTTCTTGAACATTACAAAATTCTGCTATATATGGTGTCCCCATTTGTGAATATTCTTTATAAAAATTCTTATACAAATAGTAATCTTTTTTATCTTCTCCTGTTTGCATAACGGGGTAATTTATATTAGTATTTTCAATTTCTAACCACCCTATAAAATCGTTGTTTATATTGTATAATTCTTGCAAGTTTATACTTTCGTCTTTTTCTTGTTCTTTATTGTTTTCTTCTACTATAATGACTTGTTCTAATTCTTCAAATATTACCTCTTGTTCTCTATCTTTTTTATAATTAAAAAGTATATATGTAATGCTAGTAACAAAACTTGCTACTAGCATTACAATTAAAAATATACTTATTTTCTTATACATGACAAACTCCCTTAATAAAATACTTCACTTAATTTTGTAGTCATTAGTCTATAAAGTTCTGTATCTTTAGGGAATTTATTTACAAAAGGTATTAAAGAATTTCCTATTTTTATTAGTCCATGTCCTGCCTCTACATTTGTTATAAAACTTAATTGTGCATCTGAAATATTTAAAAGTTTTGCAAGTTCTACTCTATCTGTTGTGGCTTGGTTTAGCATTATTATTAACTCACTATTCGCTAACATTGTTCTTGCTAAATCACTTCTTAACAAATCTTCCACATTTTGTGTAACACCTGTGCAACAAGCCCCATACTTTCTTACTCTTTTCCATAATGTAAACAAGAAATTTGCTGAATATTCATATTGAAATAATAAATATATTTCATCTATATAAATATATGTAGTTCTTCCTTTTTGTCTGTTGGCTGTTATTCTATTGAAAATACTATCTAATATAACTAACATAGCAATAGGCTGTAATTGTTTCTTTAGTTCTAATATGTTATAACAAACTAATCTGTTGTGTATATTTACATTGGTTTGTTTTGCAAATGTATTCAAACTACCATTACTAAATAATTCTATTGCAAGTGCTATATCTTTTGCCTCTTTTTCATTTTGTTTTAGTAGTTCTTCTCTAAAATCTTTTAATGTTGGTGGCTCTCCTTGATAATCATTTTTCTGATATTCTGCATATACTTTTGCCGTACATCTATCAATTATTGACCTTTGCTGTGGCTCTAAACTTTTTCCCATTAGTTGCTCACATAAAGATAATACAAACTCTGATTTCAATATTATTGGGTTTGCATTATCTCCATAAAACTTATTCATGTCCATTGCATTTATATGATTTTTACTTGTAGAAGATATTTCCACTACCTCTCCACCAAACTCTTTTACAAGTCCTGCAAATTCGTTTTCTGGGTCAATTATTATAATATCTGCATCTTTCTCTTTTAACATTATTGAACTTATTTCTTGTTTAGCTGTAAAACTCTTACCACTTCCACTAACTCCTAATATAAAGCTGTTTCCATTTAATAATTGTTTTCTATCTAGTAATATCATATTTTTAGATATTGCATTTTGCCCATAATAAATTCCGTTTGTATGTTGTACTTCTTGTACTTTAAATGGCATAAATACTGCTAGACTTTCTGTTGTTAATGTTCTTAAAGTTTCTATTTTACTATCTCCTATTGGTAATGCTGTATTAAGTCCATCTAATTGTTGGAAATTTAAAACACCTAACTGACATAAATGTTTTCTTGCTGTTGTTTTTATTGAATCAGTTGTAGTTTCAAGTTCTTTTTCTGTATCTGCTGTAATAACTATTGTAATCACTGCTAAAAACATTCTTTGATCTCGTGTCATTAAATCATTTAAAAATTCTCTTGCTTCTTCTCTTTGTTTTTCCAAGTCATAAGGTATTGATGCAAGATAATTATTATTTTCTGCTTGTTTTCTAATATAATTTGTAATGTTAGTTTCTATTCCTAATAATCTATTTTCTGCCTCTTTTATTGCCTCGTCTGTTTGTACTGGCTGAACATCTATTGATAACATTAAATTTTTGCTTATGTCTGTTAGTTCTGAAATCATAGTATCTTTTATAAATGAAGCATATTCTTTTAGGAATAGCACTCTACCATATTTTTCCCCCATTCTAAATGAGTTTTTAGAAAATTCAAAGCTGTCTGGACAAATATAATCTTTGAAACTATGTCCTTTTCTCATGTTAGCAATCATATCAAAATTAAAACTACTTTCTTCTCCCTGTCTATAAAAATTATGTAATAATTTTAATCTGTCATTTGAATCTAATTCTACACATACAGAATTTAATTTTTTGAAGTGTTTATTTAATTCTATTGATACTCGCCTTATTGTAGTTCTTGCTTCTTCTAAATTTTTTCTCACTACTGTTATTGTTAAGTATTTTTCTTGCACAATTCCATTTGAGCTTTTTGTACCTATTTCAATTAGCCTATTATATTCTTTTCTAAATCTATCTAGTCTATCATTTTCACTTTCAACCTTAACGTTATTATCTATTTCTTCATTATTTATCTTGTTATTTGAAATAGATATTTTTATATATGTTTCACTCTCAAATGAATTTATCATTTGCATATAATCTAGGAACATTGCCTCTTTATCTTCTTCACTTGCTACTATATAATTTGTATCTGTGAATAAGAAAGTTTTTGAATATTTATTTCTTCCTACTAAAAATATTCCATCTTCCCATATTCTTTTTATTGGAATTACATCTTGAACACCTTTAGGAATTATAAATTTTTCTTTATCTTTTTTAAATAAATTTTTTAAAAATTTCATCAATTCTACCTCCTTTTTAGAGGTAAAATCTCATACTTTGTTTTTCTTTATTTTTCTTTGCTTACTTTCTTTTTTTTGCCTTTCCTATCCTTTTTTTCTTTCTTTGATTTTTTAGTATTTTTTTCTTTATATTTTTTCTCTTGCTTATACATTTCTAAATAATAATTGCTAGGTTTGAAAAGTAATTTTTTAGGTGTTAATATTTCTGATTTTAACCATGCTACAAAAAACTTCTCTGCTGTCATTCCATTATATTTAACAAATCCTAATAAAACAAAAGGAACTGCACCTGCCATACAAAGCCATGATACAATTCCTATATCTAATATTGGTTTTAGCAAGAAATATATTGCTACTGCAACCATACAAGCTAAAGCTGAACATATAAACTGCCTTAATGATAAACCAAAGAATATACTTTCCGTATATTGCCTTATTTCTTTATTTATCTTTACTTCCATTTATCTCTCCTCCTAATTTTCTCTTTATATTTCAAATTCATACACTCTTATAATCCCATCATTTCTCGTACTACTCTATCTGCCATTTTTACTGTTCCAACTAACACAAGCATATTAAATACTAATTCTCCTATATAACTCCATACTTGTGTTACCACAGGTGCATTAACATCTACTGCTGGAGGTGTAGATGCAAATAGTGAGAATATTATACAAGCTAGAACAATTATTGCCCCCTCTAAACATACTGCAACATAGGATTTCACAAAACTTTTCCCTACATTTTGTGATGGTTCTCCTGCTATTGTAGATAAAGGTATTGGTGCTATTGCAGTATAAAAATATAATTTAAAAAATCTTCCATATACACTCATTATCATTACAAATGAAAGAACAGTTACTAATAGTCCACCTATTAAAGTAACTGCCCATAAAGGTATTGATTCAAAAAAGCCACAACTTTCTATTGCTGTTATCAACTCATTTGGTAATAATGTTGTTGTACTATTTGATATACCTGCTGTTTCCATTATTGTTGATGTTATTCCTTGCACAATTTTAAATATTGCCAACATTAAATCGAGCCCATAGGTTACTATCATGTGTGCTAGTCCAAATCTTATAAATAACTTTACTGCATGTTCTGGCTTTTTTGCCTCTACAAATGAGCCACAAGTTTTAATAACTCCTACTATAAAAAATATAACTAATAAAGCAAGACCTATTGCTTGTAATGACCCATGTATATTTACAATTACTTGCCATATACCTCCACCTTTAAAACTTTCTGGTGTTTGACTTACTAATTGCCAAATCTCACTTAATTTACTATTCCAAGTATTAAGAGCATTTTGTAAATTTCCTACAATCCAATTATCTGACAATTTCATCTCCTCCTTAACTAAAATTAAGGAGGGTTTAATCTTTTACTTTGTTTTTCTTTAATTTGTTTACCCCATAATAAGTTCTAATATTTGTTTTGCAAAAGCTATTATTATTCCACCTGCAAGAGTCATAAATCCATTTGCTCTTTGTGATGGATCATGAGATTTTATTGCCATACCTACTTGAACAATACCCCATAATAGCAATATAACTCCTATTGCACTTATTATTTGAAACATAAAATCTTTTAAATTATTTATTACTTGTAATGGCTCATTTGTTGCCCCAAATACTGTATTATTTCCTACAAGTAATA
>ULQP01056342.1_pt1 | contig 12042 bp, 10 predicted proteins | sample 1954571 | NCBI WGS metagenome assembly ULQP01 (sample SAMEA4835657, study PRJEB28245) | human gut metagenome | biome: gut microbiome; material: fecal sample | place: Denmark | collected 2008 | reverse complement strand
TGTTCTTAGCTGACATTTTCAAAATCTCCTTTCCCTAAATCGTCTAATCGCTTCGCCATTTCCGTCTGTTTGGACGGGAACAGATGAGCGTACTGATAAGTGATTTCAATGCTTTCGTGTCCTACACGGTCGGCAATCGCCACCGCCGAAAATCCCATATCGATCAGCAAACTGATATGGCTGTGACGAAGGTCATGAATACGGATACGCTTCACGCCTGCGGCTTTTGCACCTCTGTCCATCTCGTGATGAAGATAGCTTTTCGTTACTGTAAAGATACGGTCTTTCTTTTTGAGTCCGTAGAGCATACCGAGATATTCCTGCATTTCCTCACAGAGAAAATGCGGCATTTTAATGGTACGGTTGCTTTTCTTTGTTTTCGGCGTAGTAATCACATCTTCCCCGTGCAAACGCTGATAGGATTTGTTGATCGTGACCGTTTCCTTGTCAAAGTCGAAGTCCGAAGGAGTCAGCGCCAGCAGCTCGCCCTCACGGATACCGCACCAGTAGAGCATTTCAAAGGCGTAAAAGGAAACGGGCTTGTCCATCATCTCAAAGGCAAACTTCTTGTATTCCTCTTTCGTCCAGAACAGCATTTCCCTGTGTTCCTCGCTTCCCATATTTCCCACCTTTGCGGCGGGATTGGAACGCAGCTCGTAGTAACGCACAGCATGGTTGAAGATAGCGGAAAGCTGATTGTGCAGCGTCTTCAGATAAGTCTGTGAGTACGGTTTTTTCTTCTCGTCACGATAGGCAAGCATTTCATTCTGCCAAGTGATGATTTCTTTTGTAGAAATCTCGCTGATTTTCAGCTTACCGAAAAAGGGCAGTATCTTTGTGCGGATAATATGCTCCTTCGTCAGCCAGGTGTTTTCCTTCAGGCGATTTTTCACATCTCGGATATACAGCTCTGTGAAAGCCTCAAAGCTCATATCAAGGTCAGAGGAATTCTGCAACTGGAACATCCGCTCCCATTCCTGCGCTTCTTTCTTTGTGGTAAAGCCACGCTTGCATTTCTGTTTGCGCTCTCCTTTCCAGTTCACATACCTTGCCATCACATACCAAGTACCATTGTCCTCATTTTTGAATACCGGCATTATTCCTTCTCCTTTCCGGCTCCGTAGAGCCTTTCATAAAAATACTGGCGGTTGACACGTCCCGCAATCGTAATAAATCCCTTTGCTTTCAGCTCCTCGTTCAGCTTCCTGATGATCTTATAGGCATAGGGCTTGGATACATTGAGTTCCTGCGCCACATCATCGGCACGGATAAACCGGTTTTCCATATACATCACCTTCCCTTCTGTTTTTCAAATTCATTTATTTCGTGTCGGAATACTTTCTTGCCGCCTTCCGATTCGCCCGGGCGGATGTGCCATTACCGTGACACACGACGGATATTTTATTAAGCTTATTTGCTTAATGCTTTTTCATTATACTAAGCATATTTGCTTTTGTCAAGCGGTTTTGAAGAAAATATTAAACTTTTTTGTTTTATTTTCTCTTGACTTTCACTAAACATATCTGCTATACTGGTCGTAGAATGAATTGACGACCAGTTCAAGGTTCTGTCAAGCAGGAGAGGGTGGAGATTTTCGCAGAAAATACTACCCGGCGCTTGACAGGTTCTTATACTGGTTGCAGATACATAAGCAAGGAGTGTAAACACTATGGCGATTGGTGAGAGAATCCATTTTTTCAGACTTCTGCGTGGTATGACGCAAAAATATCTTGGTACGGCTGTCGGCTTTCCCGAAAGGAGCGCCGATGTGCGCTTGGCGCAATATGAAACCGGCTCCCGCAAACCGAAGGCGGATTTAACGGCTGCACTGGCGCAGGCGCTTGATGTTTCCCCGCAGGCTCTTGATGTTCCTGACATTGACAGTCAGATCGGTCTTATGCACACCTTATTTACCCTTGAAGATGTTTATGGGCTGACCGTCAGCGAAACAGCCGGAGAGGTTTGCCTGAAAGTCAATAAGGACAAGGGCAAAGAGGCTTACGAGCTGCTGCAAATGCTCTATGCTTGGAAAGAGCAGGCGGACAAGCTCTCTGCCGGTGAAATCAGCAAGGATGATTATGACCGCTGGCGTTACTACTATCCGAAATACGATACCACACAAATCTGGGCGAAAGTTCCTTCGCAGGAATTAAGCGACGCATTAGTCGAAGTATTCAAAGATAAGTTAAAATAGAGTCAGCAGGAGGTTACAGCATGAAACGATATAAAATAGCTGCTTGGTTAATGATAATTCACGGTGGATTTATGGAAATCGGTGGTGTTTTATGTGCCCTTCCTGCGCTAATTTTGGGTTCTGGCAAATTTGACATCGGACAATATTTTTCTTTTAAGCTCCAATATTTCCAAGACAACCTATATATGATTTTATTTATGGGTGCGATTTTCGGTGTTATGCGAATCATCGGTGCTATAGGACTTCTAAAAAATAGAATGTGGGGACTCGCCCTTTCCGTAATAAACTGTGTTGTTACTATGATATTGATGATGTTTATGCTTCCATTTGGCATACAAGATGGACTGCTTGCCTGCATCGCTTTAGTTTTAATTTTGACACAGTATTTTGGCAACCGAAAAATCATTGAATAATTTCCTTTCTCTTTAAAGCAAGTTGAAAGAACGACAAAAAGCCCTTAGCTATGAGTTACTACCCACAGCTAAGGGCTTTCTAATATGGATTTCTTTTGCCACACAACCGCTTGTCAATCATTCTGTAACCCATAAACCACCGGATTGCAAGAATAATGGATCTTGTATGGCTGTTATCAAATTGTTATCAAAAGACTTCTGTAAACGCCGCAAACCCGCATAAATACTGGGTTTTTACGGTACTTCGTTTTATTCCCACTCGATCGTTGCCGGGGGTTTGCCGGTGCAGTCGTAGAGAACGCGGTTGACGTGCTGGACCTCGTTGACGATGCGGCTGGTGACGGTTTGGAGCAGGCTCCACGGAATCTCGGCGGCTTCGGCCGTCATGAAATCGGTGGTGGTCACGGCGCGCAGGGCCACGGCATAGTCGTAGGTGCGCTCATCGCCCATAACGCCCACACTGCGCATGTTGGTCAGCGCGGCGTAGTACTGGCTGATGCTCTTATCGAGACCGGCTTTTGCGATCTCCTCGCGCCAGATGGCGTCGGCTTCCTGCACCATCTTGACCTTATCCGGCGTGACTTCGCCGATGATGCGGATGGCAAGGCCGGGGCCGGGGAACGGTTGGCGGCTGACGAGGTATTCCGGCAGACCCAGCTCACGGCCGGCTTGACGTGTCTCGTCCTTAAAGAGGTCACGCAGCGGCTCGACGATCTCCTTGAAATCGACGTAATCCGGCAGACCGCCTACGTTGTGGTGCGACTTGATGACGGTGCTTTCGCCGCCGAGGCCGCTTTCCACGACGTCGGGGTAGATGGTGCCCTGCGCGAGGAAATCGACGGCGCCAATCTTCTTTGCTTCTTCTTCAAAGACGCGGATGAACTCTTCGCCGATGATCTTGCGCTTTTTCTCCGGCTCAGATACGCCGGCGAGCTTATCGTAGAAGCGCTGGCGAGCGTTGACGCAGACGAAATTGAGCTCGAATTGGCCGTTCGGGCCGAAGACCTCGCAGACTTCTTCCATCTCGTTCTTGCGCAGCAGGCCGTGGTCGACGAATACGCAGGTGAGCTGCTTGCCGACGGCTTTAGAGAGCATGGCTGCCGCAACGGAGGAATCAACACCGCCGGAAAGGGCGCACAGCACTTTGCCGTCGCCAATCTTCTCACGCAGCGCCTTGACGCTCGTCTCGACGAAGGAGCCCATTTCCCAGTCGCCCTTGCAGCCGCAGACGTTGTAGACGAAGTTGTGCAGCATCGTCTTGCCTTCCGGCGTGTGGAGCACTTCCGGGTGGAACTGGAAGCCGTAGAGGTTCTTTTCCGGCAGCTCGATGGCGGCGACCGGGCAGTTATCGGTATACGCGGAGATTATGAAGCCTGTGGGCGCGGTCTCGGCGTAGTCGTTGTGGCTCATCCAGCAAATGGTCTCCGGGCTGACGTTCTCAAAGACCTTGGACTTGGTATCGACGTGAACCAGCGTTTTGCCGTATTCACGCTCCGGCGCCTTGCAGACATGACCGCCGAGCAGATGCGTCATGAGCTGGAAGCCGTAGCAAAGTCCGAGCACGGGGATACCGAGATCGAAAATCGCGGGATCAATGGTCGGCGCACCGTCGACGTAAACGCTGTTCGGGCCGCCGGTGAAGATGATGCCCTTGGGGTTCTGTGCGCGAATGGCGTCAAGACCCACGCGGTAGGACACGATCTCGCAGTATACATTGCACTCGCGGACGCGGCGTGCGACCAGCTGGTTATACTGTCCGCCGAAGTCCACTACGAGCACTTTTTCGTTTTGTGGCATATTACACCCTGCCTTCCTGAATTTAAAACGTTGGTTCAACGATTGAATACAATTCTATTTTACTCCACTGTGACAGATTTTGCAAGATTGCGCGGCTTATCAATATCGCAGCCCTTCATGGAGGCGACATAGTACGCAAACAGCTGCATTGGGATGACTGAGAGGGAGGGGAGCATGAACGATGCGGTCTTCGGAATGTAGAACACCATATCCGTCTGCCCGGCAATCTCTTTTTTGTCTTCCGTCGCAACACCCAGCACGACAGCGCCGCGTGCTTTTACCTCCTTGATGTTCGACATCATTTTATCAAAGAGGCGGGCGTCGGTCGCAAGCGCGATGACAAGCGTGCCGTCTTCGATGAGGGAGATCGGGCCGTGTTTGAGCTCGCCCGCGGCGTAGGCCTCGGAGTGAATGTAGGAAATCTCCTTGAGTTTGAGGGAAGCCTCCAGAGACGCGGCGTAATCGACATTGCGGCCGATGAAGTACATGTCGCTCGCGTTGAAATACTTGGAAGCAAAGAACTGAATATTCTCCTTGTGCTTCAGCATTTCGTCAATCTGCTCCGGCAGCTTTTCGAGTGCCGCGATGTATGCACTGAGCTGCTCCTGCGTGAATTTGCCGAGTTGCTCGCCGATGTACAGCGCCAGAAGATAAATGACCGCAAGCTGCGTGCTGTATGCTTTTGTGGACGCGACGGAAATTTCCGGGCCTGCCCACGTATACAGCACGTCGTCCGATTCGGTTGCAATGGTGCTGCCGACAACGTTCACGACGGAGAGCACACGACAGCCCGCACGCTTCGCTTCGCGCAGCGCCGCCAGCGTATCGGCGGTCTCGCCGGACTGGCTGATGATGATCATGAGCGTGTTTTCGTTGAGGATCGGGTCGCGGTAACGGAACTCAGATGCAACATCCACTTCGACCGGGATGCGCAGCAGTTCTTCAAACGCGTACTTTGCCACGACGCCCACGTGGTACGCCGTGCCACATGCCACGATGTTGATTTTTGTGAAGCGGCGCAGCTCCTCGGCGGTCAAGGTGATGTCATCAAGCACGATGTGCCCGTTGCGGATACGCGGTGTAATGGTATCACGCACGGCTTTCGGCTGCTCGAAGATCTCCTTCATCATGAAATGCTCAAAGCCGCCCTTTTCGGCCGCTTCAATATCCCACTCGATGTGCTCGATCTCTTTTTCGACCGGCTCGCCGTCTGCGTTATAGAACTTCACGCCGTCGCGGGTGAGCTCTGCAATTTCGTTATCTTTTAAGCGGCAGATCTCACGCGTCTTTGATAAGATCGCGGGAATGTCGGACGCGATGAAATTTTCGCCCTGCCCGATGCCGATGATGAGCGGGCTGTCCTTGCGTACCGCGTAGATGCAGTCCGGGTGGTCGGCACTGATGATGCCGAGCGCATAGCTGCCCTCCACCTTGGAGATGACCTTTTCAATCGTCTCCAGAATGTCGCCCTTATCGTAGTATTCGAGCATCTGCGCGACAACCTCCGTATCGGTTTCCGATACGAACTGTACGCCGCGGCGCATGAGGTGCTGCTTGAGGTAGAGATAATTCTCGATGATGCCGTTATGCACAACGGCAAAACGACCGCCCTCGCTCACCTGCGGGTGCGAGTTCACATCGCTCGGTGCGCCGTGCGTCGCCCAGCGCGTGTGGCCGATGCCGAGCGTACCGGTCAGTGCTTTGCCGCCGTCCAACAGGTTGCTCAGCACGCGCAGCCGGCCTTTCGATTTTACAACTTTCAATCCGTCTTCCGAGAAGACCGCTACACCTGCGGAGTCATATCCGCGGTATTCCAACTTTTCCAACCCCTGCAAGAGAACGGGTACTGCCTGATCGTTACCGATATAACCGACGATTCCGCACATATCCTAAACCATCCTTTCAGAATTTACAATTCAAAATTGGTTATTCTTTGTACAGTGGAAATATAACTGTATTCAATGATTTGTATGCAAAGTAGGGGAAAGCAGGCGGCTTGGGGCTGCCTGCTTTCTTAGAATATCTTAAATTAGCGATACATGATGTCTTCGCGGGCAGGGCCGTTCGAAACCATGCAGACCGGAACACCGAGGTGCTTTTCGGCAAACTCGACGTAATGACGTGCGTTCTCCGGGAGATCCTCGAACTTCTTGATGCCGCGGATGTCGCATTTCCAACCCGGGAGCTTCTCGAAAATCGGCTTGCAGCGCTTGAGTTCCGTAGTGGTCGGGAAGTAATCAATCTGCTTGCCGTCGAGCTCGTAACCGACGCAGACCGGAATCTCATCGAGATAGCCGAGTGCATCAAGTACGGTCATGGCAACGCCGGTTGCGCCCTGCACCTGGCACCCATAGCGGGCTGCAACGAGGTCGAGCCAGCCGACACGACGCGGACGGCCGGTGGTAGCACCGTACTCGCCCTTATCGCCGCCGCGCTTTCTCAGCTCTTCCGCTTCATCGCCGAAAATCTCGGAAACGAACTCGCCTGCGCCGACAGCGCTGGAATACGCCTTAACGACCGTGTAAATCTCTTTGATCTCATACGGCGGGATGCCGCCTGCGCCGACAGCGCCGAAGCCGGCGACCGGGGAGGAGGAGGTGACCATCGGATAAATGCCGAGGTCCGGGTCCTTCAGGGAGCCGAGCTGACCCTCGAGCAGAATGGTTTTACCTTCCTTAACGGCGTTGTGGAGAATGGTGAATGTATCGGCCACATACGGCGCGATGAGTTCCTTATACTCCATGAGCTTTGCGTAAATCTCTTCGCGGTCGAGCGGCTCTACCTTATAAAGGTCGGTGTAGAGTACATTCTTGAGATCGAGCACATGGTCAATCTTCTCCATCAGGTCCTCTTTGCTGCCAAACAGCTCGCTGACCTGAAAGCCGATCTTTGCGTACTTATCGGAATAGAACGGTGCGATGCCGCTCTTGGTGGAACCAAAGGACTTAGAAGCCAGACGGGCTTCTTCCATGCCGTCCAGTGCTTTGTGGTACGGCATAACGATCTGGCAGCGGTTGGAGATGAGGATGTTCGGCATCGGAACGCCCTGTTCCGTTACAGTCTTGAGCTCGTCGATGAAGTTTTCAACGGAGAGCGCAACGCCGTTGCCAATGATATTGAGGATGTTCTTTCTAAAAATACCGGAGGGCAGCTGATGCAGAGCAAAGCGACCGTAATTGTTGATGATCGTGTGGCCGGCGTTGCTGCCGCCCTGGAAACGAACAACGATATCGGAATCTTCCGCCAGAATATCGGTGATTTTGCCTTTTCCTTCGTCGCCCCAGCAGGCGCCGACGATTGCTTTTACCATAATAGTTCAAGCCTTTCTAATATATATTTATTTCCTCCCAAAGCCGTTTAAAACAGCGGGGTGAATTACAGATTGATCTCTGCGGTTTCTGTTTCGGTGTCTGCATAGCGATCGAGGATCGGCTTTACGACATCGTGAAGGAAAATTTCGGTCTGGCGCGGTGCGCGGCCGACATATTTGTGCGGGTCTACGATGCCCTTGAGCTCGTCGAGTGTGACGCCGAAGATCGGGTCGTTTGCGATGCGCTCCAGAAGGTCGTTTTCACCGCCCTCTTCCTTAATGACCTTAGAGGCTGCCATGGAGTGCACGCGCACGTGCTCGTGCAGCTCCTGACGGTCTGCGCCGCGCTTTGCGGCGTCCATCATGATGTTTTCCGTCGCCATGAACGGCAGCTCGCGGCGGAGGTGCTGCTCGATGACCTTCGGGTAAACCACAAGGCCGTCCGCAACGTTCATTACAAGGTTCAGGATCGCGTCGGTCGCAAGGAAAGCTTCCGGCACGCTGATGCGCTTGTTCGCGGAGTCGTCCAGCGTGCGCTCAAACCACTGCGTAGAAGCGGTAATCGCCGGGTTCAGCGCGTCTACGACAATGTAGCGTGCAAGGGAGGCGATACGCTCGCTGCGCATCGGGTTGCGCTTATACGCCATGGCGGAGGAACCGATCTGGTTCTTCTCAAACGGCTCTTCCACTTCCTTCAGGTGCTGCAGAAGACGGATGTCGTTCGAGAATTTTGCGGCGCTCTGCGCGATGCAGCTCAAAACGTTCAGCATCTGGCTGTCAAGTTTACGCGGGTAGGTCTGTCCGGAGACGGCAAAGCAGCTCTCATATCCCATTTTCTCGGCGATTTTCGCGTCGATCTTTGCGGCCATTTCATCGTTGCCGTCGAAAAGCTCAAGGAAGCTTGCCTGTGTGCCCGTGGTGCCCTTGGAGCCGAGCAGCTTCGCTTTGCTGAGCTGATACTCCACGTCTTCAAGGTCCATCAGAAACTCCTGCATCCACAGCGTGGCGCGCTTGCCCACGGTGGTCGGCTGTGCCGGCTGGAAGTGGGTGAAGGCGAGCGTGGGCAGGTCTTTATATTCTTCCGCAAAATGGGAAAGAATGCGGATGACATTGACGAGCTTCTTCCTAACAATCTTCATGGCTTCCGTCATGATGATGATGTCGGTGTTGTCGCCGACATAGCAGCTTGTTGCGCCGAGGTGGATGATGCCGGCAGCCTTCGGGCACTGCTGGCCGTAGGCATACACATGGCTCATCACGTCGTGGCGCACAAGGCGCTCGCGCTCTTCGGCGACTTCATAGTTGATGTCCTCGGCGTGTGCCTTCAGCTCATCGACCTGTTCCTGCGTGACCGGCAGACCGAGCTCCATTTCGCTCTCTGCAAGCGCGATCCAAAGGCGGCGCCAGGTCTTGAACTTCATGTCCGGCGAAAACAGGTACTTCATCTCTTTGTCGGCATAGCGGGAGGACAGGGGGGATTCATACGTATCTCTCATGTTTATCTTTTCCTTTAATCAAATAAATAACAAACGGAGAATGCGGCAATAAACCGCGTAAACGGAGCCTCCGCGTTTTCGGGGACTCCGTTTCGTCATATGCTTTACAGTCAGTTCAGGCCGATGCGCTTCATCATTTCGGCATAAGCCTCTTCCACACCGCCCATGTCGCGGCGGAAACGGTCCTTATCGAGCTTTTCATGGGTGTTGATGTCCCAGAAGCGGCAGGTATCCGGGGAAATCTCGTCTGCGAGGATAATCTCGCCGTCGGAGGTCTTGCCGAATTCGATCTTGAAGTCGATGAGGTCAACGCCGATGCTCTTGAAGAACTCCAGCATGAGCTCATTGACCTTCAGAGCCATCGAGCTGATCTTATCAATCTCCTCCTGCGTTGCAAATCCGGCAGCGAGGATATGGTAATTGTTGACCATCGGGTCGCCGAGATCGTCGTTCTTGTAGCAGAACTCCAGAACCGGCACGCGCATGGGGGTGCCTTCCTCAAGGCCGAGGCGCTTAGAGAGACTGCCGGCTGCCTTGTTGCGGACGATGACTTCGAGCGGAACGATGCTGACCTTGCGCACGACGGTGTCGCGGTCGGAAAGCTCTTCTACAAAGTGGGTCTTGATGCCGTGCTTTTCAAGCAGCTGGAACATGAAGTTGGACATACGGTTGTTGACAACGCCTTTGCCGACGATGGTGCCCTTCTTGAGGCCGTTGAACGCGGTCGCGTCATCTTTATAGGAAACGATGCAATAATCCGGGTTCTCCGTTGCGTAAACTTTCTTTGCTTTGCCCTCATAGAGTAATTCGGTCTTCTGCATAATACATTACCATACCTTTCTTCATTGAGCGTTTGGCGCGGGCGAAAAGCCGAAAACGGCAAAATTTTCTCCCGTGCATTATCATACACTTTAATTCTATAGAAAAGTGCACCGAATGTCAATCTTTTTCCGAAAACCGCCGTGCAAGAATTCGTACAATTTCAGGGTATGAGACGAAAGAATACTGGTGCTTTTACAACAAAAGAAAGTGAACTTGCAGAATTGAAACAGGTTTCCTTCAAAATTCATCGCTTTGCGGTGCTGAAACTTTTTTGAAATTTTTCGCAAAAACATATTGAAAACACGAAAAACCTGTGGTAAAATGTAAACGTTTTCAGGAAACGGGCAAAAAGGCCCAAAAGACCGAAGGGAGATCTTTTTGCAGGATTTAAAGGTAAAAACTGCGTTTCCTGTGCTTTTCTTATTTTTCAATCTATTTTCTAAGGAGCGATCGTTATGTCTTATGTAAGCGAACAGCTGGAACACCTTAAAAAGCTTAATTCCAATGAGCCGGAATTCATTCAGGCTGCAACGGAAGTTCTCACCACTTTGGAGCCGGTCATTGAAGCAAACCCGCAGTATGAGGCTGCCGGTATCTTGGAGCGTCTCACCGAGCCGGAGCGCCAGATCATGTTCCGCGTGCCGTGGGTTGACGATAACGGCAAGGTTCATGTGAACCGCGGCTACCGCGTACAGTTCAACTCTGCGATCGGTCCGTATAAGGGCGGTCTGCGTCTGCACCCGTCCGTTAACCTTGGCATCATCAAGTTCCTCGGCTTCGAGCAGATTCTCAAGAACTCCCTGACCGGCCTGCCCATCGGCGGCGGCAAGGGCGGCTCCGATTTCGACCCGAAGGGCAAGAGTGACCATGAGATTATGGTGTTCTGCCAGAGCTTCATGACCGAGCTTTACAGACACATCGGCGCTGATACGGATGTACCGGCGGGCGATATCGGCGTAGGCGGCAGAGAAATCGGCTACCTCTACGGCCAGTATAAGAGAATCCGTAACTGCTATGAGGGCGTTCTCACCGGCAAGGGTCTTACCTCCGGCGGCTCCCTCGCCCGTACGGAAGCGACGGGCTACGGCCTGCTGTACTTCACCGATGCGATGATGAAGAAGAACGGCATGGATATTAAGGGCAAGACGGTTGTTATCTCCGGCGCCGGCAACGTTGCAATTTATGCAACCGAAAAGGCACAGCAGCTTGGCGCTAAGGTTGTTACCATGTCTGATTCCACCGGCTGGATCTACGACGCGGAGGGCATCGACCTCGCAGCTGTCAAGGAGATCAAGGAAGTTAAGCGCGCACGTCTCACCGAGTACAAGAAGTACAGACCGAACAGCGAATACCACGAGGGTAAGGGCGTTTGGACGGTTCCGTGCGATGTGGCTCTGCCGTGCGCAACGCAGAACGAGCTGAACGAAGAAGACGCGAAGACGCTTGTCAAGAACGGCGTACAGGTCGTTGCCGAGGGTGCGAACATGCCGTCCACCATTGAGGCTACGAATGTCTTCCAGCAGGCCGGTATTCTGTTTGCACCGGGCAAGGCTGCAAACGCAGGCGGCGTTGCGACTTCTGCTCTTGAGATGAGCCAGAACAGCGAGCGCCTCTCCTGGAGCTTTGAAGAAGTTGACGCAAAGCTGAAGGGCATCATGGAGAACATCTTTGCAAACGTAGACGCGGCTGCCGAGAAGTACGGCCACCCGAAGAATTATGTCATGGGCGCAAACATCGCGGGCTTCGTGAAGGTCGCAGATGCTATGCTCGCACAGGGCATTGTCTGATCCTGATTTGATTTAAAACAGAATAAAGCTTAAAAGGCGCTGTGTGGTTTAAAACCTGCACGGCGCCTTTTGCTTATTAAGGAAGTCATTCTAAACGATGGAGGATGGAATAACACAAACGAAACTTATCACAGCGGGATGAAAAAGTAAATACGGAAAATAAAAAAATGGACACCGAAACGATGTCCATAATTTTATCGACCAGTTTTTTTATACTGCTCTT
>ULQP01078601.1_pt1 | contig 12135 bp, 13 predicted proteins | sample 1954571 | NCBI WGS metagenome assembly ULQP01 (sample SAMEA4835657, study PRJEB28245) | human gut metagenome | biome: gut microbiome; material: fecal sample | place: Denmark | collected 2008 | reverse complement strand
AAAAAGCCCAGCTTTTGCTGGACTTTTTCGACAGACTGAGACGCATTTAAGAGAATCCTTAAATGCGTCTTTCCGTTTAATTTAAAAAATCATCAGGAAAATTTTTTATCAATTTCCCGTGCGGCGTTTTCCAACGCCGTGCAGGTGAATTTTTCAAATTCGCCGTTATCCACAAGCTGTGCCAAATCGGGGTCTATCGGCAGCTCCGCCAAAAGCGGGAGTCCCAGCTCATCGGCAATGGCACCGCTGCCCTTGCCGAAAAGGCGCAGCTTTTTGCCGCAATCCGGGCAAACGGCGTAGCTCATATTTTCAATAAGCCCCAAAACCGGAATATCCATCATTTTTGCCATATTATATGCCTTTCGCACTATGAGGGACACCAGGTCCTGCGGCGAGGTTACAATAACCGCGCCGTCAATCGGAATTGACTGGAATACCGTAAGCGGAACATCTCCCGTTCCGGGCGGGCAGTCAATTATAAGGTAATCAAGGTCACCCCACACAACATCGTGCCAGAACTGCTTTACCGCACCCGCAATTACCGGTCCGCGCCAGAGCACCGGCATATCGCCCTCCTCAAGCAGCAGATTTATTGACATTACTTTAATGCCGGTTTCGGTTTCGGCAGGCAAAATGCCTATTTCGTTCTGATATGCGCGCGAACGTATTCCGAAGGTTTTGGGTATTGAGGGTCCGGTAATATCCGCGTCAAGTATACCCACAGTATGACCCATTCTTTTAAGCAGCACTGCCAGCATTGAAGCGGTCATTGATTTCCCAACACCGCCCTTACCGCTTACAACCGCCAGAACGTGCTTTATATTATTATATTCTCCGGTAGGCTCTATAAGGCTTGCCCCCTCGCGCGAGGCGCAGTTTTCGCCGCAGGATGAGCAGTTGCCCGAGCAGCCTGTGTTTTTTTCTTCAGACATTTATTTTCCTCCGTTGCTTAAATAAATTAAATTATAATTAAGTATATCACAATTACTCCGCTTTATCAAGTGGTCGCGGGGCAATGCTTGAATATTCGTTTTTAATTTCCCCTAAAACAGAAGAAAAAAGCCTTGATTATTTTTTAAAACTGTGTTATAATAGCATTTGCTGTAAAATACAGTATATATTTGCGCTGATAGCTCAGCTGGATAGAGCATCTGCCTTCTAAGCAGAGGGTCGGGGGTTCGAGTCCCTTTCAGCGCGCCATAATTGTGCGACTATAAAGCACAAAGCCTGAAAACCCTTGATATTTCAAGGGTTTTCTTGCGTTTATGGGGCAAAAATCAAAAAGCAGTTTTAGGGCACAAAATTCAATAATATGTTCGACCAAAGGGACTTGAACCGGGGATATGAAATTTTCCGGATTTAAAGTCCCTTTTTTCATTTCCGCAGCTTAACTACCTGCGCAATATGGAGGAAACACGCCAAAAATCAAAACCGCCATAGACGAACAGGATGCTTTAACCGATGAGCTTTCCACCGCGATAGACGGAGCGAAAACTCTGACCGAGCTTGACGATTTATACCGTCCCTACAAGAAAAACCGCAAAAGAAAAAGGTCTTGAGCCGTTAGCGGAGGAAATTTACAGACAGGCGCCCGACTGCAAACCTCCTATGATGCTTGCGGCAGAATATATAAACCCCGAAAAAGGGGTTGAAACAGCAGAAGAAGCGCTTACGGGAGCTATGGATATAATTGCCGAAAAAATTTCCGACGACGCCGACATACGCAAACGTATGAGATTTGTTTGCCTTGCGCACGATATGCTTACCGTCAAGGCAATCACGGAGGATATCGGCGTTTACGAAATGTATAAGGATTACAGCGAACCGCTCTCCAAAATACCCGACCACAGAATACTTGCCGTGAACAGAGGCGAAAAGGAGGGCATACTTAAGGTCTCGGTTGATAATGTCAAGGTTTTTGAAAAAAAGTTCTTGACAAAATCAAATTTACGTGTATAATAAAATAGTAATCATTATTGATTTGGGTGATTCAATGAAAAATTATTCACGGCAGCGTGAAACAATCTTACAGGTTTTGCATTCAACCGATACACACCCCACGGCATCTGCCGTTTATAACGAGGTACGCAAGGTTATTCCGAATATAAGTCTCGGAACGGTCTACCGTAACCTTGCGGCTCTAAGCGAAGAAGGCGTTATACTTTCTTTATCTGTCGGTGACGGATATGAACACTTTGACGGAAACAGCGCTCCGCACGCGCATCTGCATTGCAAACGCTGCGGAAAAATTTATGACGCTCCGTTAAAGCAGGATATTCTGTCGGAAACGGCAAAGGAAAACGGCTTCTCAAGCGAAACAACGGTATATATCGTGTACGGTGTGTGCAGTAAATGCAAAGCTGATTAAAATCAATTTACGGAGGAATTAAAAATGAAAAAATTTGTATGTCTTGTTTGCGGTTATGTTTATGAAGGCGAATCTGCGCCGGAGGAATGTCCTATATGCCACGCTCCGGCATCTAAATTCGCTGAACAGTCTGCGGAAAAAACATGGGCTGCCGAGCATGTTGTGGGTATAGCCAAGGGCGCCGATCAGAGAATAATCGACGGTCTTCGTGAAAACTTCAACGGCGAATGTACGGAAGTGGGTATGTATCTTGCAATGGCAAGAGTAGCTCATAGAGAGGGCTATCCCGAAATCGGTATGTACTGGGAAAAAGCAGCTTTTGAAGAGGCCGAACATGCCGCTAAGTTTGCGGAGCTTTTGGGCGAGGTCGTAACCGACAGCACCAAGAAAAACCTTGAAATGCGTGCAGACGCCGAAAACGGTGCTACAAAGGGCAAGTTTGAACTTGCGAAGCTTGCTAAGGAACTTAATCTTGACGCTATCCATGATACCGTTCATGAAATGGCAAGAGATGAAGCCCGCCACGGCAGAGCTTTTGAGGGTCTTTTAAAGAGATATTTCGGTTAATGTACAGGGTAATATATGATGGAAAACTATACAATATGTAATTGTAAAAAAGTAACCTATGCAGATGTTGAAAATGTACTTCACCGTGAAGTAAAATTTGAGAATGTGGAAAAAGCTTTTGAAGATGTTCAAAGGATCACAAAATGTTCGACCGGATGCGGTGGTTGCCATGACAAAATTATGGATACAATATCTAAGATAATGAGCAAGTAATCAAAAATAAAAGAGGTTTTTACTATGAAAAAATACGAATGTCCCTGCGGATATGTTTATGACCCTGTTGTCGGTGATCCTGATAACGGAATCGCACCCGGAACATCATGGGAAGATGTTCCTGAAGATTGGGTATGTCCGATATGTGGTTTAAGTAAAGACGCATTTACAGAAGAATAATCAAACTATAAGAAACGGCTTTTACCGCGTAAACCGCGGCAAAAGCCATTTTTTATTGCACATAATCCCGCTTTATGGTAAACTTAGGCAAGGTGATAAAATGGATATTATAAAAACGCTTACGGAAGAATTTTCCTTAAAACCGTTTCAGGTTGAAAATACCGTAAAGCTTATAGACGACGGCAATACCATACCGTTTATTGCGCGTTACCGCAAGGAGGCTACCGGCTCGCTTGACGATCGGGTTTTGCGCTCCCTTTACGAGCGGCTTACCCTGCTCCTCCACAGGGATTCCAACTAACGACATATATTCAGACCGTAATTTCTTTATTACATATAAAGATTTTACGGTCTTTTTTTATGCCTATTTTTCCTCCTTGCAGACGAATACATAACCGAGTTAAACATCGGTAAAAAAAGAACAAGGAGGTTACAAAGTGAACTGCAAGGTAATTGCAATAGAAAATCAAAAAGGAGGTACGGGCAAATCTACTACGGCATTGAACCTCGGCGTCGGTCTTAAAATGAAAGGCAAAAAGGTTTTGCTTATTGACGCCGATCCGCAGGGGTGCGGGTGTCCGGTGGACACCTCTGCCATAGGCAGAAGCACCGACCGAGCCGGCAGGCGAGACTCGCTTTCCATCAGTCTCGGAATCAAAAGACCGGACGAGTTGGATGTTTCCCTTGCAACCTTAATGAGTAAGGTAATCGACAACAAACCGTTTGATGATGATTACGGTATCATTCATTGCAGCGAGGGTATCGACCTGATGCCCTGTAATGTGGAACTGTCCGGCATTGAAAGTTATCTTTTTACGGTAATGAGCCGCGAGTGCATTATGAGAACCTATGTCAATCAGGTTAAAAAGAATTATGATTACATTCTTATTGAGTGCACCCCGTCGCTCGGACTTCTGCCGATTAACGCTTTTGTTGCGGCGGACAGTATTATCTTACCGAGTCAGCCGAGAATTTTGTCTACCAAAGGTCTTGACCTGTTATTGCGTACTTATTCACAGGTAAAGCGCGGTATCAATCCCGACCTTAAAATCGACGGTATCCTCTTTACAATGGTGGACGCACGAACCGTAAATGACAGGTCGGTAATTGAGTCAATGCGCGAAACTTTTGGAATGAAAATCAATGTGTTTGACACCTTTAGTAAAGCGCGGGTATACCCCACAGCCCGCTTGCCTTTTCAAGCGCCTCGCGGTAGTCGCTTACCGCCTTTATATGCAGCTTTACTCTTTTCTCTGCTCTTGTCTGTCTTCCGTAAGCCCTATCGAATTGAGAGAGAAACTGTATGCCCATAATATAGTGCCCGCAAAGGAAATCCGAATAATTTATTCTGTAGCCGTCCGTTTCGTTCTCTGCAATGCAAACCAGATTTTTACCGTCGGGTCGAACAAGATAAAACATAAGGTGCTTGCCGTCCGCCGTGCGGTAAGGGCTTGAAGCGGTAAACTGGCGCTCCCATGAATTGTTCTTTTGCCCCATAAAGCTGAACGGTAGGGAAATTCCGCATGCGCTCACATCTTCATTTGTGAAATTTATTTCCAATACAATTCCGCCGTCTGTTTCCTCCGCCGTTAGGGAAACCCCGAAATCTTTATTCAGCAGTATTCCGTTTTCCGTTTCCGTATAGGGGACGGAATAATCGTTATACGGTGTAAATTCGGGCTTTTTCTCTTTGGTTATATCCTGCGATTTAAGGGTATACACGGGTTTCCCGAAATTTCCGCTGCCGTCGGTTATTTCAACAGGCGTTTCATACCGCATATCATAAACGGCGGCAATTCGGCAATTTTCTGTTTTTAATTTCAGCATTTATGTTCTCCTAAAATAATCTGTGCCGTTCAGTCGGCGAAGTATATATCCCTGCCGTTGTTTAATTTATCAAGATTATATTCGTTATCGGCAATATCCGAGCGCTCTGTCCATCTGCCACCCGTAAAATCAGGGAAAGCGACGGGCGCTCCGCCCTTGGCGACTGATTCCTCGCTCAAGGCGGTTATGCACATATAGGTTGCTGCGTCATATACATCTATCGGCGCGTGCGCTCCCGTTTTAACCGCGTTTACAAACGCCGCGAAAACCAGGTGGTCTATGCCGCCGTGCATATCCTGCCCCACTCCGCCGTTTTGCCAGAGCGGGTGGTCGTATTCCTTTTCATACTGCGCGGCGTTGCCCCACATAGGCTTCCAGTCCCACTCGTTTTTTGTGTGCTCAGCGTTGCCGTCCAAAAATACGCTGTCGTTATCCTCCGTATACATACCCTTTGTTCCGTGCACCTCGAATTTCCGCGAGTATGCGTGCGGCAAAGTCGTGTTAAGGGTAAGGCAAACGGTCTGCCCGCCAGCGCATTTAATAACCGTAGTTACAACATCGCCCTGCGCGTAATTTATATTTGAAAGCGGGTGCTCCGCGCCCTTTTTTTGTATGGCGTATTCGTGCAGGCCCATTGCAGCTGACGAAACAGAACAAAGCGTTAAAAAGCGGTTGCCGTTGTTTATATCAAGAATTTTTGCAATAGGTCCTATTTCGTGAGTAGGGTAGTTTTCGCAGTTGCGGTGAATATAGTTGCGCAGCCTGTAATGCCGTATTTCCTTGCCGCTTGTAATTTCTTCCCTTAAATCGTGACAGTAAGCGCCCGAGCAGTGCATAATATTACCCAAAACGCCCTTGCGCGCCATATTAAGCGCCATAAGCTCACGCCTGCCGTAGCAGCAGTTTTCCATAAGCATAAGCTCCGTGCCTGTTTCCTCATAAGCGCGCACAAGCTTGCAGCAGTCGTCAATCGAATATGCTCCGCCCGCTTCAAGTCCTACGTATTTTCCCGCGTGCATTGCCGCCACGGCAACCTCGGCGTGCGCCTCCCACGATACGGCTATATACACCGCGTCAAGCTCTTTATTTTTAAGCAGCTCTTTATAATCCGTAAGCTCGGCTGGACGTGAAAAGCCTGCCTTTTCCAGTTTTTCCGCCGCTGCGGTCACCCTATCGGGCAAAAGGTCGCAAACTGCGGTTATTTCTATGCCCGCGCCGTTCTTCATCATTGGTATTATAGGGTTTTCCAGCATTATGTCCCCGCGCTGACCAAGTCCTATTATGCCTATTTTTATGTTTTCCTTCATAGCACTTCTCCTTAATAGCTTTGCGTGCTACCCGAAAGTAATTCCGGGTAAGAATTTTCCACAAAATCGTATTCTCTTTTTTCGCCGTTTATAAGCCACACCTGCGGCTGATTGTTATAAAGCCAGTCAAGCGGCTCGGCAATATCCTTTTGCCCGGAATTGCGGAAAAACGCCTTTTTTATATCCTCTTTCATGCTGTCGGTAATATCATCGGGCTTGACCGATATAAAAAGCGGACTGCCGCTGACAGAAAGAATATCCAGCCACTGCCGATTAAGGCTCCAATCAATCTTACCGGGGATTGTTCCCACACAGTCGGCGTCAACCTTATAAAATGCGTCATTCTGGCAAAGCCTGAAAGCAAGGGTATTAACGCCGTAAGCGCGGGTGCGGCTCCAAAGTCTGCCGCTTGTGTCGTCGCCCGTTCTGTATAACTCAAAAATCCCTGCGGACAGGTGCGATACCGCATTGCAGGCGATAACAACCGCGTCGCCCGCGGCTTCCCTTATTACTCCGTAAAGCTCCGAAACTATTTCGGCGCTCGTTTTGCTTTCGTCATGAAAGCTCCAGCCGTCCTTTGCGGTTATTTTGCCGTTAAGCATACAGCCAAACGAGCCGAAAAGGTCGTAGGTGGTGTAATCGTGCTTTATAAGCTCGTAGCCCCATTCGGTCATTTTGCGAACGGTAGACCTTACATACTCCCGAACCTCGGGAACGGTGGGGTCAAGGCAGTATGACGGCTCGTTATTTGTATCACCGTCATTTATTCGTGATAAGCACCATTCCGGGTGCAGCTTTTCAAGCTCCTTATCGCAAAGCGGTCTTATCCATATTCCGGGTCTTACCCCGATTTTTTTAAATTCTGCGGCAATTTCCGCCATATCGCCGAACTTTTCATTCGGCTTCCAAGGGCCTGCGCAGGGATTAACCGACCAGCCGTCATCTATTACCGTAAACGGTCTGTTTTTGTTTCCCGCTGATAGCTCGGCGGTTATTTCCGCATCCCTTATAACCTCGGCGCGGCTGCTTTTACCGTAAGCGTAGTACCAATTATTACTGCCGTATACGGGCTTTTCGGGCAATCGGGGATTTTCGCACATAACGCGGCAAAACGCTTTTGCCGCAGCGAAAGCTGAAATTCCGCTGTATTCACGGCATACAATAACACCCGCAAGCAGCCATCTGCCGTTAAGCCTTACGCCTGTGCCGCCGCAGCGAACATCAAACCACGCCGTGCAGCCCGAAGCGTCGCACTGAAAGCTTACAAAGCTACCCGCGCCCGTCATAACTCCGCAGCCTACAGTCTTATCGCCGCTGTTTGCAAGAAAATACCACGGCATAAATATTTCCCCGTTTAGCGAGTGCCATTCCATATCCCCGTAGGAGCGCTCCCATTTATCCCCCATTATGCGGGTAGGCTCGGTAACGCGGTAATTCCAGCGTAGGCAGATAAAGCGCGGGCGGGCAACAGCCGCCGTTACATATATGTAAAGCTTTTCGTCCTTTATTTCGGTTTTGACCGTGCAGTCGGCATTATCCTCTTCGCATTCGATTTTTATATCGTCCGGCTCTCTTAAAATGTTTATCATATTACGCCTTTCCCTTTCGTATAAGATACGAGGGCGTGCAGCTCCATGCGTGGCAGGCGCTGTTTAGCACGGGATTTGAGTAGGGCGTTACCCTGTCGTTTGTAATATCGAAACATTCGGGGCAGCAGTCAAACCCGGCGTTTATAATCGCGCCCCAGTAGCTCTTTATATATTCGTTTGCCGTTTCCGCCATTCCGCAGGAATAAAGCGCCTCTAAATAATAGTGGGTCATAAAGGGCGAGGACATATGTATTTCGGGGTTATATTCGGCGGTTTTTTTAAGCAAACCTTTCGTTTCTTCGCAGCTCAACGCGCCCGAAAGCGCCGCCCACACCTGAGACTGCCACGAAATTTCGCCGTTTTTCGCGGTAAAAAGCCCTGTTTTTCCGTCCCTTTTTGAGAGTAGAGCAGCATTTACATCATTAAGAATAGCTTTGAATTTATCCGCGGGCTTACCGAGCTTTTCCGATAATCCTATCATACTGCGCAGCACATAGGCAAAATACCCAAGCGCCGCCGTGCCGCGGTCGTAATTGCCGTGGTCTATAAAAAAGCCCTCGTTAATAATTCCCGCCGTTCTGTCAAAAACACTGTCGGTATATTCTATTTGGTGCAGCGCAATTCCGTAAAGCTCCTCGGGCAGCGTTTTATCGCCTGTATTTTCCAAATAATCGGCAAGGCAAAGCACAAAGCAAAGCGAATAATCAAGGTAAAACCATTGATCTGCATAGGGCGGAGTATCGGGAAATACGCAGGGCGGCACAAGTCCCTTTTCGTTTAAATGCTCGGCAAATAAGTAAATGCACCGCTTTATAAGGTCGGTATTGCGGAAGGTCACATAGTCAACCAGCGCCTGCAGTCGCAGATCGCCTATCCACAGCCTGCGGTCGCGCTTTGGTCCGTCCTCAAAAACATCCTGTTCGCACTCTTTAAGGGTATTAACGCATATTTTGTCTATTGCGGCAAGTGTGCTGTCCGCCGTATTAAGGGGCAGCACATCATCTATATCCACCGCCGACACCGCGTCGATATACAGCGCGGTTATATCAACCGCAAAACGCACCGAATCAGTACGCTTCAGCTTTAAATATCTGAACGAATAGCGGCGCTCAAGGCTGCCCTTATATGGCATAAAGGCTATTGTTTTAAAATCGTTTTGCAGCCAGCCGACAGACAGTGAATTTTCGCTGTCCTCTGCCGTTTCTGCAAGCTCAATAGGCATTTCGGCAAAGGAAAAGGCTATATTTGTGGGGGAATCGGGTATATGCTCGGGTCTGCCCGCAAGCTCGATATTAAGATAACCCGTAAAGTGACCCCCGAAATCTATTATTATTTCTTCCTTTTCAAGTGTTAAGGGAAAAGAAATATCCGAAAGCTTTTTTATCTTCCATCCCTGAAAGGCGGATTTATCCGCGCATACCTCTGCTAAAGCCTGCGGCTCAATTCTTTTGTGCTTCAGCGGTCTTTTATATGTTTCCGATTTATTTTGCATTTTCTCACCTGTTACACAAAAGCCCGATGCACCCTTTGCACCGGGCTTTTATTATTTAATTATTTTCCGTATTCGCTTGATACGCCTATAATAACCTTTCTAAGCGCCGCAAGTGCCGCGGCGCCGTCGGTATTTTCTGTCAGCCACATACCGCGGGTTATATTTTCAAAGCTTTCATTGCCGGCTGAATATTTCTTCATTCTTACCATATCGAGGATATTTATTTCGCCGTCGTTGTTGGCGTCTCCCGGCTCTGCCGAAGATATTATCTCACAGGTAATATTATCGAATCTGGCAGCGCCTGTGTTGGTTCTCGCGTCGATTCCGCACATATATTTGACCCAAACAAGCTCCGTCATGCTGTCAATCTTATTGTTGAAGGTGCCGGTATCTACGGTTTTCTCAAAATAGTACCAGCCGTCACCACTGGCGGTAAAGCTTTCACCCGAATCCGGCTTGCCGTTTTTAAGGTAGTTCGCAAAATGAAGACCCACACTGTTTGCGCCGCCGTATGACTTGCCAAAGCCGAGCCATATCTTAGGCTCTGTATTGCCCGCTGTCACCTTGAAGTAGCCGGTCGCCTTAACCGCGGTATCGCCAAGAACGAATTTTACTCCGTCAAGCTGCTGGAAATACCTTTCTGCTTTGTCGCCGCCTCTTATTTCTACTGCTGTTGAGCCGTCATAAGAGCCGCCCGGGACTACGGATATATCCTTATCCCCGCCCAACACATTATTCAGCATACCTATATCAAAGCCCGGTACATTATTAACCTTGTAGGGCGAATTATCAACAGCACTGCTGTCGCTCACAACGGCTTCTTTTTCACAGAAATCACCGTTCGCAATAAGATTTGTCCGGCTTGCGTCGTCTTTAGCGTAAACCTTTACATTATCAAGATAAAAATCAGCTGCCGTATATCCGCCGCTTCTGACGATTATAAACAAATCTCCCGCGGCATTCTTTTTGAATTCCTTTGTAAAGGTGACCCATGAGCTGCTGTTAAGTTCATAATTGTATACTACATCAGAGCCATCAGTCCACACGTACGGGGAGAATTCCAAAGAAAATTTCATGGAGTCATTACCGGGGGACGGACTTTTACCCTTTGTTTTAGCTTCAAGCACAAATTCCGTTCCTACGGCAAATTTTTCTAATATTGTATTAGGAATTTGATAAAGTATACGCGCTGTCGGTCGACCGTCCGCTTCGGTATTTTCTCTGTGGAAATAAACCGCACCGGCATCGTCCGCGCCGTCGTTTACAACGGTAATTCTGCAGGTATCGGTATCGGGGTTGTTGTAAGCGAGCAAGGGATTATTGTAATAGCTGCCCATCCAGCCGTCAAGCGTAGTAGCGGGCTCGGTTACATAAAAATCGCCCTTTGAAATAAGATTTGTCTTGCTTTCGTCATCCTTTGCGTAAACCTTTATGTTGTCGATATAAAGGTCTGCCGCTGTATATCCGCCGCTTCTGATTATTATAAACAGATCCCCTGCGGCGTTCTTTTTGAATTCCTTTGTAAAGGTGACCCATTTATCATAGCTTTTCAGTGCATAATTATATGCGTCTCCCGAACCGTCGCTCCATGAATACGGAGAGTTTTCCAATGAGAATTTCATTGAATCCGCAGAAGCGCTGTAGCCCTTTGTTTTAGCTTCAAGCACAAATTCCGTACCGACATCATATTGGCTCAATACCGAGTTTTGTATCTGGTAAAGTATACGCGCCGTGGGACGACCGTCCGCATCGGTATTATCTCTGTGGATATAAACCGCTCCTGCATCGTCTGCGCCGTCATCCACAACCGAGATTCTGCAGGTATCAATATCGGGATTGCTGTAGGCAAGCAAGGGATTGCCGAAATAGCTGCCCGTCCAGCCGTCAAGCGTTGCAACATCGCGGCTTTTAACCCTTTCTTCAATTTTCTTAACATCCAGATCCTTAACGGTTATCCGGTCGCCGGGATTGCCGCGGAGGAATATACGAAACTCGTTCGAGGTATAGCCCTCGGGGACGGTAAATTCGGCAGTAACCGAAGTCCACTCCGTGCCGATGATTCCCTCGTGGGTATTCGTATACTTAATTTCCTTGGGGCTGCCTGCGCTGTCAAAGCCGTAACCGCTCACAATATAATACGCCTGTGAGGAAGCTTTAACCGCAAATGAAAGCTGATAATTACCCGCCGCAAGCACTATTCTGCGGGTGGCAAGCGATGTGCCCTCTGTGCCGGTAGCATCGGTGCCCTTTGTAACAACGGGCTGATTTTCAGCGTTAAAGCTTAAAATATCGCCGCTTGTGTTATCGCTCAAACGCCACATATACTCTTCAAACGAGCCGTAGCTGCCTATGGTGCTGTATGCGCGGGTCACCCCTGCCGCATTTGCCGGAACCGCCCCCGCAAAGCAGGCGGCCGCCAAAGCAACAGCCAATACCTTGGGAAGCTTCTTTTTTAAGGAAAATGCTTTTTTCATAAAAATTTACCTCCAAACTTATTTTCGGCGTCCTGCCGGAATTTTATATTTACGCGGCATCCGCCGCGCAGAGCTTAATTTAATGCCTGCTGAACAATTCAAAAGTACCTTAACCAAG